>LSQX01406887.1_pt1 | contig 19069 bp, 16 predicted proteins | sample 654561 | NCBI WGS metagenome assembly LSQX01 (sample SAMN04489861, study PRJNA283612) | anaerobic digester metagenome | isolation source: 4 biogas reactors fed with cattle manure at either 37C or 55C with and... | place: Denmark: Kongens Lyngby | collected 2014
AGATGTGTATAAGAGACAGCCCTCCGGGAGCCTTTGTGTATATAAATATTCATCCGGGGAACAAATTTCCTTATTTCATTTTCCCAGTTATGTATTATTGTGGGAGGAACAATAATAAGAGAGCTAAGGTTTACCTGCGGGCTGTCAAAAAGAGTCGGTTCATGAACGGGAGCTGGTTTTGCATGCCTGGCAGCACTTTCCTTGTTCATCTGAAGCAGCGCCAGGGTCTGTATTGTTTTTCCGAGTCCCATATCGTCGGCAAGGCAGCCTCCCAGGCGGGCAGACTGAAGCCATTGAAGCCATGCCAGTCCTTCATGCTGATAATCTCTCATCCTGCAGTTTAATCCTGAAGGAACAAGCGGAACAGGAAGCTTTTCCGGCAGGAGCAGTTTTTCGAGATTCCCGAGTGATTCATCTTTCCCGGGCTCCAGTACCTCCATTAGCAGGGGGAAGTGCTGTTTGTGAATTCTGATAGATTTTCCATGATCCTTGCCGAGTTCAAAAATATTTCTGTATCCGGCAAACCATTCTTCAGGAAGAATTGCCGTGGTTCCGTCAGGCAGCTCAAATTCCCTCAGACCTTTCAGTATATGATTTCTGAATTTTATAAACGAAAACTCCCATTTTCCTATCTTTATTACAGCATCCAGGTCAAACCAGTCACCTTCAGACTTGTTTAATATTTCAATGTTAATATTCCTGAGGTTGTAATTTTTGTCAAGACGCTTTGAACGTATCCTGAAACCTTGTGAGACAAGGTGATTATAGTTCCTGTTTACAGCTTCAACCACATTGTTTATTTGAGATACTGGTTTCAGATCCTCATTCTGAAGATAAAAATTTATCTTATCCTCTGAATTGAAACCTATCCCGGAAAGAATGTCACGGCACTGCAGTTCCCACCCGAAATCCCGCTTGTATTTCCGGTAAATGAATTCACCGTTTTCATGTGCGAACACCGTGAAATATTCTGTTTTGTCGCCGGGTGAAACGGCCATACCGGAATAATTGTAACTGAGAATAAGTACCGGATATCCCATAATGCTGTATTCAAGACTTAAGTCCGGCCTTTTTTCGGATTCGGGATAAAGGATTTCAAATCCTTTGGCTTCGGTATTGTAATTATTTACGGCATTCAGGACAAATCCGGAGAAATATCTGGGTTCCGATTTTTTCGGAATGATTACTGATTCCTTTTCAAGGAATGGACGTAATTTCTGTCCGTCAATACCGCTTATCTGAAGAATTTTATTTTCATACCTGATAATGCATGGATCGTTGCATAAAATATCAACCGCTTTGCGGTATAATTCCATCTTTTTCCCTTCTGATTCAACAGTCAGCTGATATGTGGTATGTTCAGTTCCTCTTTCAAATCTGAATAGTGCAATTGCAGGATCAGGAATTATTTCGAGGATATCCTCAGGATAAAGAATGTTTGACTGTTTGCTTCTTAGGAAGCATGCCGTTCCTTCATCCCTTAAAATAAAGAAGCATTTTCTTATTCTCCTTTCTATATGCGGCCTGATAAATTTCTCAGTTATTTCCGGCTTTATATTTTCCAGGAACTTTCTGACATTCTTTTCTTTTGAATAAGTTTTGAATAGTTGTTTATCGGAGTATTCATTGGTGATTCTGACCAGTTCTATTTCTTCATTTTCGAGTATTTTCAAAATATCATCCGGTGGATAAGGAAGGAGGGATTCTGACAATGTGAAGTTTTCCTTTTCCGGACTTTCCGATACAATACAGGGCAGAAACAATTTTCCCCAGAGCCTGTGTGTTGTGAGGATAAGGGCAAATTTTTTCCTGTTGCTGAAGACTGATGATTCCAAGTAAAACAATAAATCTTCAAATTTAAAAAGAGCTTTATGAATTCACAAAGTGTAAAGGAAAATAAATTCTTGTTAGTTTTGAGCTGAATTGAGAAAGATCATTCATATTGACATGGATGCTTTTTTTGCATCCATTGAGCAGCTTGATAATCCGGAACTGCGGGGAAAACCTGTGGCAGTGGGCGGAAGCGGGGAGAGAAGTGTTGTTGCTGCGGCAAGCTATGAAGCCAGGAAATTCGGTGTGAGATCTGCAATGCCGTCCCTTACTGCAAGAAGACTGTGTCCCGGTCTGATCTTTGTCCGGCGCAGGCTGGAGAGGTACAATGAGCTTTCGGAGCAGATTTTCAGGATATACAGTGAATATACTGATCTTGTTGAGCCACTGTCAATCGACGAAGCATTTCTTGATGTCAGCCGTGACAGGAAAAATATAGGTTCAGCAACAATTATTGCACAGGAAATAAAAAAGGAAATAAGGGAAAAGACCGGACTCACAGCCTCAGCCGGTGTTTCCTTTAATAAGTTCCTTGCCAAAATGGCTTCTGACATAAAAAAGCCCGATGGACTTTATCTGATCACTCCGCAGGAGGCAGGAAAGTTTATTGAAAGACTGCCTGTCGAAAAGTTTTTTGGTATTGGAAAGGTTACTGCCGAAAAAATGCATAAACTGGGAATTCATAATGGAGCTGACCTTAAGAAGCCGGACCTTCCGTTTCTTGTAAGGAATTTTGGCAAGGCCGGAAAGTTCTATTATGATATTGCAAGAGGGATAGATGAGCGTCCGGTTCTGGCAGAATCTGAAAGAAAGTCAATCGGAACGGAAATTACCTATGAGAAGGATCTCACAACACAGTTTGGAATAATAACGGAGTTGTACAAGGTTGAAAAAGAACTGATGCAGCGTATTGAAAATGCCGGAAAAACAGGAAGGACAGTGACTCTGAAAATTAAGTTTTCCGATTTCAGGCAGATCACCAGGGCTAAAACTTTTCCTTACTATATCCGTGATTTCAATTCCCTTCACCGGGCAGTTACCGGATTAAGAAAATCACTAAGACTTGAGAATGTCAGAATAAGACTGCTTGGAGTCACTGTCTCAAACCTCGAACCGGACAGCAGTGAGGAGCAGCAGCTTTTATTGTTCGGTGAGGAGGATAGCTGCTGATATTATTTGTTTCCGCTGATATTATTTGTTTCCGCTGGGGAAACGATTCCCCGAAAGGCTCAGCCCTCCGTTTATGACAATCCGGGTTCTGCTTCCAGTCCCGGATCCGTTTTTGCCAGATTCCGGTTATAATTTTCAAAATATCGCCTGAGTACATTGTAACGCATACTGTGTTTCCGGAACAGCAGAGGCATGTCTGAGGAAAACGATTTAAAATTTTCAAAACGGGAAGCTGCATTTTCAAGGATCCGGTATCCTGTAATCTCTTCCGGAATCTCCCTTGCCCTGTATATTTCCGTATATCTCCAAATGCCGGTTGTGCCGAATGCATCAAGATCATCTGCCACAGATAGTATTTTCAGAACCTGATTATTGCCATAATTAAAATCATAACTCTTGTTGTCGTGAAATTCTATTGCATTGAGTGCATCTTCATGATCTTTCCGCCTCAGCCCGCCTATTGAAATATATTCTTCCGCTGCCATTTTCCCCTGAAATCCGTGACGGATTCCCTGATCCCGGGACATTCCGATGTCGTGTAAAAAAGCGGCCATTAAAAGATTGCTTATTTGCGCGCGCTTAATGTCAGGATCAGTATAATGATTCAGAATTTCTTTTACATTCATCCATACCCTGCGGTGATGGTGCAGATCATGCGAAGGAAGATTTGTGTCAGCCCATTTCATGAGAAAGAAATTTTCGAGAGGTTTAAGGTTTTTTTCTTCCTCTTCTGATATTATATCTGACAGGTTCATGTAAAATTCGTGATATCTGATCAGTTTCAGTGATACTGCCTTAGCAGGAAACCCCGCCATGGTATTTTAATACCGGATGACAGCCCGCCGGAGCGGTAAACAAAAAAGCAAAAGAACAGGTCTTTTGCTTCCGTACATTCTGTTGATTCTGTAAACTCACTCCTTAATCATCTTTTTTGCCATTTCCAGGATGGTGGAATCATCGAAAGACACAATTCCGCCACCCGGGCCCTGTTCAAAATGAACACCAATGCTTTCTCCTTTTTCAAAATTTCTTCCCCCGAAATAATTCCTGACTGTTTCCTCATTCATATCCAGCTTGTCAGCAATTTTCCTTATACTTCCGGGGGGTAAAAGGTCTTTGATCTTCCGGAGTTCATTAAATGTAATTGTAACAGCCATATTGATATAAGATTATAAAACTGAATTGTGAAGCCTTCAAATATATGAAAAATATCTTTCAGATTAAAATTGAAATTTAGCCGGTATGTGGGTAATGTGCTCAATATCAATATTTAACTAAGTTCTTTCAGATACTAAGTTCTTTCAGGTAGTTCAGGAATAATTTAATTGCATTCCGCTTGTCCTCATTCAGATTGAAACTGATATTTTCAGTAAGGTATGTTTCCAGGGCTTTTCCTTTGATAATTCCCTTTCCGCCATATTTTCTGACCACTTCCGGTATGTTTTCAACACCTGTTCCCAGGGCCTCATTAAATTCTTTCAGGAATTCTTCCGGCAACAGCCTGTTTGCCGTCCAGCAGGCAAAAACAAATGGCCGGCCGGTAAAATTAAACCATTCTTCCGCCAGGTCGGTCCCGTATCTGAATTGTTTTTCAAGTTCGAAGCACCGATCACCTATAAGCACTATTCCGTCTTTTTCAGCTATACTTTTAAAATCAAAGTTTTCACTGGTATCTTTCCAGTTAAACTCCCTTTTCCACCAGTGTTTTGCCAGGATCCTGGCAAGGTTTACGGATGATCGTGACCGGTAATCAAGAAATATGTTCCGGATTTCCCCGAAAGGACAATTACTCAGCAGCATTACGGTTTTTACCTTTCCGTATGCCCCAAGACAATAATCGGTAATGATATGAGGATCATTGATCAATGGCAGACTGGCTACAGGGATCAGTCCGATATCTGCTTTCCCGGAGGCAAGTCTGGCTGCACAATCTGCAGGATGATCAGTTGACAGGATCACTTTCCTGTCAAACCCCGTTTCAGTCAAGCCATACATGAACGGGTAGGTATTTGCATATTTTACTGCGGAAATCCTGATTTTTGTCCGGGTCATTACATTTTGCGGATTATGAACTTTAGTTTTGACATCTGTTCAATTGCTGACTTATTTTTGCCGGCTTGTTTTCGTTTTTTTTAAGAAGCTCAAAAATACTATTTTTGTGTACATTTTTATGATTTAAATACTCATTTAATATCTGAATCATGGATCTTAATTCTCTTACTGCCATTTCTCCTCTGGACGGTAGATACAGACAGAAAGTGAATGAACTTGATCTTTATTTTTCTGAGTTCGGACTGATGAAGTACCGCCTGATGGTGGAAATAAAATATTTCATTTCTCTCTGTGATATTCCCCTGCCCCCGCTGGCGGATTTCAGGAAGGATAATTTCAGTATCCTTCGTTCATTTTATGAGGACTTCAGCATGGCAGACGCTGAAAGGATCAAGGAAAATGAAAGGGTGACAAATCATGATGTCAAGTCGGTTGAATATTTTCTCAAGGAAAAATTCCTGGATTCCGGATGGCAGAAATGGTGTGAATTTATTCACTTTGGCCTTACCTCACAGGATATTAATAATACAGCAATACCCTTATCCCTGAAGGATGCAATGATCAATGTGTATTTCCCTCTTCTGTATGATGTCAGGGACATGCTCGCGAATCTGGCAGATGAGTGGAAGGATATTCCGATGCTTGCCAGAACCCATGGTCAGCCGGCGTCTCCGACCAGGCTTGGCAAGGAAATATCAGTATTTGTCGCACGTATTGATGAACAGTTAAAATATTTTGGTCAGATACCCTATTCGGCAAAATTCGGAGGAGCTTCAGGCAATCTGAATGCACACCGGGCTGCCTATCCGGGTATCGACTGGATACTGTTTGCAGATAATTTCGTGGACGGGGAGCTTGGATTACACAGATCTGATCCCACAACACAGATTGAACATTACGATAATCTGGCTGCCCTTTTCGATAACATCAGAAGGATCAACACCATTCTTATTGATCTTTCAAGGGATATGTGGATTTATATATCCATGGAGTATTTCAGTCAGAAAACAAGAAAAGGCGAGATCGGATCATCGGCGATGCCCCATAAAATCAATCCCGTTGATTTTGAAAACGCTGAAGGGAATCTTGGCTATGCCAATGCGGTATTCGGCCACCTGGCGGAAAAACTTCCTGTGTCAAGACTTCAGCGTGATCTTAGCGATTCAACAGTGCTGCGAAACCTGGGTGTACCCCTTGGCCATACCCTGGTTGCCTTCAGCTCATTGCTCAAAGGTCTGAACAAGCTTATTTTAAACCCCGGGAAAATAGAAAATGATCTTGAAAATAACTGGGCAGTTATTTCCGAAGCTATTCAGACAATACTCCGGCGGGAAGGTTATCCGAAGCCTTATGAGATTCTTCTGAAACTGACACGGAGCAATGAAAAAATATCCAGGGAAGTAATTATGGATTTTATCGATTCCCTGGAAATAAGTGATGCAGTAAAAGAAGAGCTGAAAGCATTTACTCCCTTTAATTTTACAGGTTATTAATTAGATTGAATATCGCTGATGAATAAAGTACGACTGCTTCTCAAATATATAGCACCCTATAAATGGCAGGCATTTTATAGTGTGGTCTTTAATATTTTAAGCGCTGTTTTTGCACTGGTTTCCTATACTCTGGCCATCCCATTCCTGAAAATCCTGTTTGACAGGGTTGAGATGATTCAGCATCCGGGTGATTTTCAGTTAAGTATTGAATATTTAAGTTCCGCTTCCAGGTATTTCCTGTCACTTTTTATTGACAGACACGGCCAGGCGGGAGCACTTCTCATCGTCAGTATTGTTTTTGTTATTGCCAGTCTCCTGAAAAACGGATTTATTTTTCTGGCAAACAACAGTATGGCTTATATAAGATCATACACGGTCAGGGATCTCAGGAAAAAAATGTATGACAAGGTCCTTAAGCTTCCGTTGTCATATTTTTCCGATGCCCGCAAGGGAGATCTGATGACCAGGATATCAAATGATGTCCAGGAAATTGAGATTTCGGTAATGTCTTCCCTGACAATGCTTTTCCGGGATCCGATGTATATCCTCATTTTTGTAACCTACCTTGTTATAACCAGCTGGAAACTTTCATTGTATGCCCTGGTGCTGCTTCCTGTCAGCGGCTGGTTTATCGGAAGGATAAGCCGCACCCTTCGTGCTTCCTCACTTGTCCAGCAGCAACATCTCAGCAGACTCCTGTCCATAGTGGAAGAAACCCTTACCGGTTTAAGAATAGTAAAAGGCTTTAATGCTGAAAAGAAAATGCAGGAACAATTCGGAAGAATAAATGAAAAATACTCAAAAATTTTCCGCCGTATTATCAGGAGATACTATCTGGCATCACCCCTCAGCGAATTTCTCTCAACAATTGTTGTAATGGCCCTTTTGTACATTGGCGGCATGATGGCTCTGGGTGGTGAATCAAACCTGACTCCCGATACCCTGATCGCTTTTCTTATTGTATTTTCCCAGATAATTCCTCCTGCAAAAAGTATTACTAATGCATGGTTCAGTGTTCAGAAAGGAATGGCATCAATAGAAAGGGTTGATCAGATCCTCGAAGCAGAGGAAAAGATCAGTGAAAGGATCAATCCGGTTTCTGTAAAGGAATTCAGGAACGAGATTGAATTCAGGGACGTCTGGTTTTCTTATAACACTGAACCTGTACTGAGAGATATTAACCTGAAGATCAGAAAGGGTCAGACTGTTGCTATTGTGGGTAAATCAGGTGCAGGCAAATCCACACTTGCCGATCTGCTTCCGCGTTTCATTGACGCGGATAAAGGTACTGTCCTGATTGACGGAGTGGATGTCCGGGATATGAATATGACTGACCTGCGAAGCCTGATGGGTATAGTAAGCCAGCACCCCATCCTTTTCAATGATTCTTTCTACGAAAATATCGCTTTTGGCATGAATTCCTCATTGCAGGAAGAGGTGGAAAATGCTGCAAGGATTGCCAATGCGCACGATTTTATAATGGAAACGGAGAGCGGATATGATAATAATGTGGGTGAGTCGGGTAACAAGCTCAGCGGAGGCCAGAAGCAGAGGATAAGTATTGCAAGAGCCATACTGAACAATCCTCCGATACTGATTCTTGATGAGGCGACCTCGGCACTTGACACTGAATCGGAAAGGCTTGTTCAGGATGCTATTCTCAGACTTATGGAGAACAGAACATCGGTTGTAATAGCTCACAGGCTCTCAACTATTCAGCACGCAGATCTTATTGTGGTTATTGATGACGGAATGATTGTGGAAAGGGGGACCCATGCCGAACTGATGAACAGGAAAGATGGTTTTTATGCAAAACTCAGAAACTATCAGGCAATATAGCTGCAACAGGGAGAAGATGCAGGGATTGTGATCAGTCCGGCAGCGAAGACTAAACAGAGGGCATATTTCGGATGATCAGCTGAATATTGAAGATTTTCATATATATTGCAGTAATTAAACTGGGAAACATGATCAGATTTGGAAGCTGTCTTTTGCTGTTTGTCTTGACACTGGCAGGAACAACAGTTGATGCCCAGAGGGCAAAACATACATTCCGGCTGAGCCCGGAAGAATTTCTTCTGGATGATGAACCTTTTCAGATAATAAGCGGTGAACTCCATCCCTCAAGGATACCCCCGGAATACTGGCAGCATCGTATCAGGATGGCCAAAGCCATGGGATGTAATACCATATCGGTCTATATCTTCTGGAATTATCATGAATCTGAAGAAGGTGTTTTTGATTTTTCCACCGGTAACCGTAACCTGGCAGAATTCATAAAAACCGTTCAGAAGGAAAAAATGTGGCTGATTATCAGGCCCGGGCCATATGTTTGTGCAGAATGGGAGCTGGGCGGCATACCACCGTATCTGCTGAGGATACCTGATATCAGGCTCCGGTGCATGGATCCCCGGTATATGGCTGCTGCCGAGAGATATATAGCACGTCTTGCAGAAGAGATACAGCCTTTTCTTATAACAAGGGGAGGTCCTGTCATTATGTTGCAGATTGAGAATGAATATGGCAGCTATGCCAATGACCGGAATTATATGCAAAGGCTGAAGGATGTGTGGCTGGCCAATGGAATAGATATTCCTACATTTACAGGTGACGGCCCCACTACTCATATGCTGGAAGCGGGCTCTCTTCCGGGAAGTGCCGTGGGCCTTGACCCCGGCAGTTCAGCTGCTGATTTTGAGCTGGCTTCAAAAATGAATCCGGGTGTACCGGTCTTCAGCAGTGAAACTTATCCGGGCTGGCTGACTCACTGGGGGGAAGAATGGAACAGGCCCGATACGGTCCGGCTTCTTGAAGAGGTTAAATTTCTGATGGACAACAAGAAATCCTTCAATTTTTATGTTATCCATGGCGGCACAAATTTTGGCTTTACCGCAGGTGCAAATTCGGGCGGAAAAGGATATGAACCGGATGTTACAAGCTATGATTATGATGCCCCGATAAATGAGCAGGGGAGACCTACGGCAAAATATTTTGCGCTGAGGAAGCTTATCGGATCATATCTTGCGAAAAATGAAAAACTGCCTAAAATACCGGATACCATTCCGGCAATTAATATTCCCCTGGTTTTTCCTGCCAGGTTTACATCAATATGGGATAATCTTCCGGAGCCTGTCAGTTCCGTTACCCCGAATACCTTTGAGGCCTATGGCCAGGATTACGGTTTTATTCTCTACCGTACCGAACTGATCGGACATAAAAAAGGAAGACTTACCGTAACCGATATACATGATTATGCAACTGTATTCCTGAACGGAGAGTACATAGGATACCTCGACAGAAGGGAAGGGATTAACACTATAGATCTGCCTGAAAGCAAGGCTGACGTGCCGGTACTTGAAATACTTGTCGAAGCAATGGGACGTATTAATTTTGCGCAGCATCTCATTGACAGAAAGGGGATCACTGAAAGGGTAACCCTCAACGGAATGACACTCATGAACTGGGAGATATTCAAGCTGCCGATGGACTGGAAATATATATATGACCTTCGTTCATCAGGAAAGATTATTAATAAACCCGGTCTTTTTTTCAAGGGAAATTTTTCACTGGCAATAACCGGAGATACATATTTCGATGTTTCAAACTATAAAAAAGGCATTGTTTGGGTGAATGGGCATAACCTCGGACGATTCTGGGATATAGGTCCGCAGAAAAGACTTTACTGTCCTGAATCTTTTCTCAGGCCGGGATTAAATGAAATAATAATACTTGACCTGCATATGACAGAGCCCAAGCCGGTGATTGCAGTCCGGACTCTCGAATAGGAGGGCAGTATCTGTATTTTTTTGAAAGATTATGAACCGGAGGATTTTTCTTATTCTGGGATTGTTTACCCTGTTGGCCCTGGTCCCTGTTTTAAGCCAGGAATTGTACGAATCCGACATTATTCTGCCGGAAAGAGGATTATGTGCACACCGGGGAGCCATGGCCACTCATCCGGAAAATACCATTCCGGCATTCAGGGAAGCGGTTATTGCCGGTGCCCATATGTTGGAATTTGATGTGTTTCTGACCAGGGACAATCATATGGTGGTGATTCATGATGATTCAGTTGACAGGACCACCAACGGTACGGGAAAAGTATCGGACCTGACCCTTGAACAGATAAAAAGTCTTGATGCAGGCAGCTGGAAATCACCTGAGTTTGCTGGTACTGAAATACCGACACTCGATGAGGTTCTGGCTGTTATGCCCGTTAATGTCTGGCTCAATATACATCTGAAGGGAGAAGGGAGTCTGCCCGTTATGGTTGCAGAAAAAATAGCTTCGGAAAACAGGCTTCACCAGGCCTTTCTGGCATGTGGCAGAAAGGCTGCTGATCTGGCAAGGAGGTCTGTTCCGGGTATAATGATATGCAATATGGACAGGCAGAATGACAATATGGATTATATAAATGAAACGATTGAGTCGGAAGCTGAATTTATTCAGCTAACTCAGCCGATAACACCCTTATTGTCTGATTATACCCGAAGACTTAAGGAGAAAGGTATCAGGGTGAATTTCTTTGGGACCGATTCTCCGGAAGAGATCAGATTATTATTCAAATCAGGGGTGGATTTTCCCCTGGTGAATGACATCATCCACCTGATGAAAATTGCCGGAGAAACCGGAATCCCGCCGGCAATACCTCAGTTTAAATCACAACGGCAGGAGGGATAAAGGAAAACAATAATTATTTTATCCCGAACAGTCTGCAGATATGCCTGTTATACATGTTCTCAAAAACACAGGCGGAAACAGTATCCCTGTTTGCATCCAGCAGTCTGAAATATTCATCCATCCTTATTGCTGCAAGTTTATAGCCTACATGGATCAGTTGTCTCATGTCGGGATTATAGTCAGGATTACCGGGAAGATGTCTCAGTGCCCCTGCAAGCCGGCTGCTGGTCCAGCCCGCCACCTCATCCCCTGAGGGAAGTGCTTCGGGATCAATATCTATTACATCGGCATAGGGTGCACAGAGTTCTTCAATATCCTCAAGGGCATCCGCATAAATTTTCCTGACGAATTCCAGGGCTTCGCCACCTGATTCGGCAAGTCCGATGACTTCCTCAAGCCAGGTTGTTCCGGCAGTTTTAAGATGAAGACCTTTGTCATGCTTTTTGATAATTGACCCTATATGAGGATATATTGCAAATTTATCTGAACCTGAATGTACACTCATTTTAAGAGTCCCGGGCAGACCGAATTCTTTGACAGCCATGTCGATTACCATGAGATCAGCTTCAAACTCAGCAGCAAAATGAAGGGGGTCCCCAGCATAATCCACTCCCTTGTTGAAGCGTCCGCTGAATTTCGGGGCTATGGTCTGTACCGGTATCTGTTCTTCACCCAGCATTTTGAGGATAAAAAAAAGTTCAACTGGTGTCTGCGGTGACGACACCTCATCCATTGATACTTCAGTAACAAAATTGTCTTTCCCTTTTTGAAGCTCTATCTTCCTGTATATTTCACCGGCTTTCTGTGCTGCATAAAGATATTTTTCCGCAAAGGACAAAATCTGTGATTCTGATACCACGGGATAAGGTTTTATTCCTTCTATCTTCAGTTCGCCGGTATATCCCGGACAGCCCGAAACAAATTGTTTTATTGATTCTTCATCTGCCTTTTTACCAATGTAAGAAGCAACGTCAACAGTAAAAAAATCGGAGCTTCCGATAAATTTATCAACATTGTCGAGGTTGATATGGTCAGCGTCAACAAAATATGGCTTTGTGAAACCGGCTTTACGGGTTGCTTCATCAGCTTCCTTCCTTACATCTTCCGGCCGGGTGCCGATTATCATATGTTCCCGGTTTGATTTATTCCAGACAGGAGTGATATCAACACCTTTCTTTTCCGCTTCAATTATTGCGGCAAGCTGTGCACTGCCCTGATGGCCGAACCTGTCGCCCATTCCTAGTGAATATTTTCCTGGTTTTTTCATTTATTCAAGGGTAACGATTTTGTTTTTTGGTGCAAATATGTGCATTACAGCCCATGCAATGATATATGCACAGCCTGCAACAATGAACATGATCATATATCCTGTTTCAACATGTCCGGCATTTTTATAATGGTTGAGTACTGCCCCGGCAAGGTATGAAATACCCAGACCGCCAAGCGCACCTGCCATCCCGCCGATACCGGTAACCGAGCTGACTGCTCTTTTGGGGAAGGCGTCCGAAACGGTGGTAAAGATATTTGCAGACCATGCCTGGTGGGATGATGCAGCGAGTGCAATCAGTATTACTGCACCCCAGGTGCTTATGCCGGGAGCCTGTGCAAAGACTATTGGTGTTACGAGCAGGGCAAAGATCAGCATGGAATATTTTCTTGCATTGAAGGGCGTCATGCCTTTCCTGATCATATAACCGGAAATCCAGCCTCCGAATATGCTTCCCACGGTTGTCATGGAATATATAAATACAAGGGGCAGTCCGAAAGATTTGAGATCAAGTCCTGCACCTCTTACTTCTGCAAGCCATCCCGGGATCCAGAACAGGTAAAACCACCAGATAGGGTCAGTCAGGCCCTTTCCTATAAAAAACACCCATGTCTGCCGGTATTTCAGCAGTTTAAGCCAGGGCACATCCGACTTTGGTTCTGCCTGTTCTTCCACGTCACTGTTGATATGGGCAATTTCACCGGCTTTCACTCTTTTCTGCTTTTCCGGTATCTCATAATAGATGATCCAGAAGATCAACCAGATGAACCCGAGTGCGCCGGTGATTATGAAAGCTGCCTGCCAGCTCCACAGGACAACAATTGCAGGAACGGCAACAGGTGCAACGATTGCTCCGACATTGGTACCGGAATTAAAGATTCCCGTAGCCAGTGCCCTTTCCTTTTTGGGAAACCATTCGGCTACGGTTTTAATTGCTGCCGGAAAGTTGGCTCCTTCACTGATACCCAGTAATCCCCTCCAGAATCCGAAGCCGGGGGCTCCTTTGGCAAGTGCATGACCCATGGCTGCAATGCTCCAGAAAGTGACAGCTATGGCATAACCGATCTTCGTGCCGATTTTGTCGATAAGCCTTCCTGTCAGAACCAGGCCAAGGGCATAGAAAAGCTGAAAGACCATAACTATGTATGAGTACTCCCTTTCACCGATGTTAAGATCAGATTCCAGCAAAGGTTTGAGAATCCCGATGACTTGTCTGTCGATATAGTTTATTGTGGTGGCAAAGAATATCAGGGCGCAGACTGTCCACCTGTAGTTTCCGATTTTTACTTTTTCCGGCATGATTGGTTTATTATGGGATTTTTACGCATTGTAGGCAGTAGACGCCGTTGTGCCGCCCCTTCCGGTCCAGTTTGTATGGAAAAATTCTCCTCCGGGCCTGTCAATACGTTCGTATGTATGTGCTCCGAAATAATCCCTCTGTGCCTGAAGAAGGTTGGCGGGAAGTCTTTCACACCTGTAACCGTCAAGATACCCCAGGGCCGATGAAATTGCCGGAACGGGAATACCGTTTGTAACAGCGGCTGAAACAACCTTTCTCCAGCCTTCCTGCGATTTCTCCATTTTAGTCCTGAAAAAAGGATCAAGAAGGAGATTGGTAAGCAAAGGATTTTTATCGAAGGCTTCCTTGATTTTTCCAAGGAAAACAGATCGTATTATACATCCGCCCCGCCACATCAGGGCAATCCCTCCGTAGTTAAGATCCCATTTATATTCAAGGGCAGCAGCCTTCATGAGTGAATATCCCTGGGCATAGGAAACAATTTTTGATGCATAGAGAGCACTCTCCAGATCATTTATGAATTCTTTCCTGTCACCGCTGAAAGCCGGGGCCGGTCCGCCAAGAATCCCGGATGCTTTTACCCTTTCTTCCTTGATGGCGCTGAGGAACCTTGAAAAAACCGCCTCTCCGATAAGAGTGAGGGGAACTCCCAGGTCAAGTGCGGTAACTGCTGTCCATTTGCCTGTACCCTTCTGGCCTGCAGTATCCAGTATCTTGTCTACAAGAGGCTCTCCGTCCTCATCTTTGAAGGCCAGAATATCTCTTGTAATCTCAATCAGGTAACTGTCAAGCTCGCCTTCATTCCATTCCCTGAAAACCTGATGCATCTCGCCGGCACTCATTCCCAGGAGATCCTTCATTATATGGTATGCTTCACAAATAAGCTGCATGTCGCCGTATTCAATTCCGTTATGCACCATTTTTACAAAATGTCCTGCCCCGTTTTCACCAACCCAGTCACAACAGGGTGAGCCATCTTCAACTTTTGCTGCAATTGCCTGAAAAACAGGCTTTACAAAAGGCCATGCTGCCTTAGACCCGCCTGGCATTATTGACGGGCCGAGCAAAGCCCCTTCTTCACCACCCGATACCCCTGTACCGATATACAGCAGTCCCTTGCTTTCAACAAGGGCGGTGCGCCGGTCAGTGTCAGGAAAATGGGTATTGCCCCCGTCAATGATTATATCTCCTTTTTCCAGAAGAGGTATGAGTGTGTCAATTATGTCATCCACTGCCGGTCCTGCCTTGACCATGATCATGATTTTCCTGGGGCGGGCCAGGGATTTTACCAGTTCTTCAATGGAATGAGTTCCGATAATATTTTTTCCCTTTGCCCTTCCTGTCAGAAAATCATCAACCTTCTGTGTTGTACGGTTGTATACGGAAACCCGGAATCCCTTGCTTTCCATGTTCAGTACCAGGTTTTCACCCATTACTGCAAGCCCTATTAATCCAATGTCCGAAAGTTTGTCCATAGTAATTATCGTTTAGCGTTAATCAAGTAAATTTCTTGTAGTATTCAGTAGTCATACCGTTAATCAGGTAAATTTCTTGTAGTATTCAGCCACCACATCATCCATCAGCCGGTTAGTTCTTGCGGCCGTTATACCTGTTGAGACAGCTTTGTCCCCGCCTGAAAGCTCCCTTACAATCTGCTCTATAAGATAAAACTGAACATGTTCCGGTCTTTCATTTACAAATTCCTTCCGGCCTTCACCGTTCTCCAGGACAACAGCTTCGAAACTGAATGTGGAAAAGCTTATTTTTCCGGACTCTCCGGTAATCTCAATGATATCACTGTTGCTTTGCGGCGATGCGCTGAAGCACCATATGCCCGTGCAGGCAACATTATCAGGAAAGAGGAAGGAGGCAGAGACAAAATCTTCGGCCCTGTAAAGTCCGGCCTGGTTTATCACAAGCGATTTGACCTTCACTGCCGGACCCAGAAGAAAATCAAGATAGTCGAGCTGATGAGATGCCAGATCAAAGAAATGGCCTCCGCCCGAGATTTCGGGCATGACTCTCCAGGGCAGTTTTCCTGAGAGTTCTTCCCGGGATGGTGATTTGAAACATTGTATCAGCACATGTCTTACTTTGCCAATGCTGCCCTTTGTTATCAGATCCCTGACCAGCAGAAATCCAGGGAGGGTTCTCCTGTAATAGGCTACAAATACCGGAACCCTGTTTTTTTCCGAAGCTTCAATAATACTGAGGCATTCATTATAGTTACGGGCCATCGGTTTCTCTATATAGACCGGCTTGCCTGCTTCAGCTGACATTATTGCATATTTTGCATGACTGTCGGGCGGGGTTGCCACATAAACAGCATTTATCTCAGGGTCATTGATCAGTTCCGGGGCATCAGAATATACTTTTGGAACATTATGCCTCGCAGCATAATCCTTTGCCAGTTCAGTATTTCGTCTCGTGACCCCCAAAAGGCGGGAACCTTTTATCTTACTGAAAGCCGGCCCGCTTTTAACTTCGGTTACATTGCCGCAGCCAATTATTCCCCAGTTGATCATTTTGTTGTTTTATGGTTATTTCAATCTTTCCATGGAACTCCACAAGCCTGTTGCAGGATTGGAAATATAAAAGAATTCCTCACCCGCGGCTGTTATATTAAAACCATCCTTAAGTTTTCCCGGATCATATTTTTTTAACATTTCGCTGAGATCGCCGTAGCTGAAGTTAACCGATTCAATCTGTTCCCTTGTCAGGAAGCCGGGACAGTAGGTCACTGAAAACCTTCCTTCCGTACTACCGTGAATAAGATGTGCTGCAGCACTGAGGTTTTCTTTCAGTTCATCGCTGGTCTCCAGGGCTTCGAGTGTTGCAGGCGTTCCCCTGTAGCCATATTTCCTGATAAGACGGTCAATTTCCCTGTCTTCCCCGAATTCCTTCAGTCCCGGAGCAAGTACAATCAGCTGGCCGTTGTCAGCCATGGCCATTCTGGTTCTGTAAATACTTTTATTGCCAAGCCAGGTACTTTTGAATTCTGAGGGATCCAGGTAGACAACTGCTTTTTCGAGAGGCTTTTCAAATACTGTAAAATTGACTTTGAGCGAAAGGGAGGCAGCGATGGTAAACACTTCCGGATCATCTCCCACGTACAGGCCGCGTATGACAAGTTCTCCCGAATCATCCCGGCCTATCACAGTATGAATATACACAACGGGCAAATGTTTTATGTAATGCTCCGATGCATAGTTCAGCATTTTTCTTACCGGATTGTCAGCTTTTCCCAGTATATTCTCTATTCCGTGTACGGCTCCCACAAAATGGCTTTTGTTGATACCTTCTGCACCACCTGTCCCGACCAGGATGTTTTTATTGTAGTTGGCCATTCCTATGACCTCATGCGGAACTACCTGTCCGACAGACAATATAAGGTCGTGGTTGCCGTTGAAGACAAGTTTGTTGAGCTGGGCAGGCCATGAATAGCCGAGCGCACCACCTGTTATTTCTGAGATATATTCTCCCGGAACGATTCCCGCTGTGACCACATCCTGTCTCCAGTCGTGTACGCGAAACAGTTCTTTCGGTACCCCCGGAAACATTGTGTCAAGCTCTTTTTCGCTCATGGGAGCATGTGTGCCCAGTGCCGGAAGAATATCGCTGAGATTTTTTTTGTAATATTTATATAACAGGCTGGTAATATCTCCTGCCCTTGAATGAAATCTGGTAAAATCGGGCGGTATCACCAGGACTCTCTTTTTTGGGCCGAGCATGTCAAGTGCCGAGTAAAGCCCGTTTTTAAGGTCTTCCGGACCTATTACCGTGTTTTCCGAACCTGACTGATAATACAACATAGGATAAATATATAGGTTTATACGCCGCTGAAAGCACTGAATCCCTTATCCACGGGAATAACCACACCGCTTACGGCCTTTGAAAAGTCAGAAGCCAGGTAGAGAAGGGTTCCGGTAAGTTCCTCAGGAACGCAGTATGCTTCCATAGGCGTGTTGTTCAATACTTTCTGACCCCTGGGGGTTGGTCCGCCCGTTTTTTCGTCAATCAGCAGGAATCTGTTCTGATTAGTAAGAAGGAAACCCGGAGCAATCGCATTCACCCTTATTCCAACCCTGGCAAAATGAACAGCCAGCCACATCGTGAAATTGTTTACAGCCGATTTGGCGGCAGAATAGGCGACAATTTTTGTCAGCGGCCTGTAGGAATTCATTGAGGAAATATTGATTATTACCCCGGAACGGTTTTTTACCATATCAGTAGAAAAGACCATTGAAGGAAGCAGGGTGCCTTTGAAGTTCAGGTCAAAAACTTTGTCGAATCCTTCAGTCTTAAGGCCAAAAAATGTATCCTCAGGATCTTCTGATCCATCCATTATTTCAACTTTTGTGGTTGCTTCAGGTGAGTTTCCCCCGGCTCCGTTCACGAGAATGTCTATTTCTCCGAATTTTTGGTTTATCTCTTTCCCTGCCTGTTCCAGGGATGTTTTATCGAGAACATTTGCCGCAATAGCCATGCAGGGCAGCTTGAATTCATTTTCTATTTCAGCGGCCACTTTTACTGCCGCTTTCCCGTCCAGATCAAGAATAACTGTTTTTACCCCCCGGGCAGCAAGAGATTTCGCCATCCGGGAGCATATCACCCCGGCTCCTCCGGTAATTACTGCCACCTTGCCATTTAAATTAAGTTCATCCATATTTTATGTGTTTATCATATTTTTTTGGTCTGTTTCATAATGTATGAATAATGGTATGATGCAGCATGATGGTATGATGCAGCATGACCGGGGAATTATTCCCAGAATCCGAAATATTCCCTGGCATTCCTGTAGGAAATACCTTCAATCAGGGGTTTAAGTATTTCTTCTTCGTCAGGGATACTTCCCTTTTCAACCTCTTCTCCTACAAAATTACATACCACACGCCTGAAATATTCATGTCTGGGATATGACAGGAAGCTTCTTGAATCGGTGACCATGCCGATAAACCTTCTCATCAGTCCGAATGAGGCCAGATCCCTGATATGCTTCTCCATACCCGTTTTCTGATCAAGGAACCACCAGGCAGCTCCGTACTGAACCTTCGCAGCTGTACTGCCGTCGTTGAAATTTCCTGCCATGGTTATCAGCATTTCATTGTCAGAGGGGTTGAGGTTGTAAAGGATTGTCCTGCCCAGCTGTGCAGTATCATCCAGGCTGTTGAGAAAGCGTGACATCCTGACCGCATCCTGCGGGCCTCCGATGGAATCCCAGCCGGTATCGGGCCCCAGGAGCCGGAATGCCCTGGAATTATTGTTTCTCAGTGCACC
>LSQX01084056.1_pt1 | contig 19067 bp, 15 predicted proteins | sample 654561 | NCBI WGS metagenome assembly LSQX01 (sample SAMN04489861, study PRJNA283612) | anaerobic digester metagenome | isolation source: 4 biogas reactors fed with cattle manure at either 37C or 55C with and... | place: Denmark: Kongens Lyngby | collected 2014
GGACACTCTCCGGCGGCGAACAACAGATGCTTGCCATCGCGAGGGCTCTCATGATGAAGCCCAAGCTTCTCATGCTGGACGAACCCTCCTTGGGGATTGCTCCGAAGCTGGTAGACGAGATCTTCGAGACTCTCAAGGAGATCAATGAGAAGCAAGGCATAACCATACTCTTGGTGGAACAGCACGTCCACGAGGCCCTGGAGCTTGCCGACCGAGCCTACGTGTTGCAGACAGGCAGGGTGGTAATGGAAGGAACAGGTCAGGAGCTGCTGCAGTCGGATGCCATTCAAAAGGCCTATCTCGGCATCTAAACCTCGAGAGACTGCGTAGGGCGTGTGGGGCTTGGAAGTTCCTCGCACGCCGAGAACGCAAGTAGAGTTGGGGCTTAAGCAGGGAGTTTTGCTGCCGGAACTAGAGGAGTCAACCGCATCGATGTCGAACTCTTAAGGACATGCTCTACGCGTGTTGCTTATCGAAAATCTCAAGGGAGTGTGACGGATGATCGGTGTGCTTGCGGCCTACCGTGAGATAGAGGATATCGTAGCCGATCTCCGCGGCGAGATCTCTCACGAAGTCGAGGTCGTGCCTTGCCGGGTCACCGACGCTTTGAAGGTCAGCCATCATTTGGTGAGCCGGGGGGCGACGATCCTCGTGTCAAGAGGCGGCACCACCAATCACCTTAAGGGAGAACATCCCGGTTGGCTGGACGGGGTTCCCATTGTAGACATTCCCGTAACGGCTTACGACGTGATAAAGGCTATCGGCGAGGCCCGGAAAATGGCCAAGAAGGTATCCGTCATCGCCTTTCCAAACATGATTGAAGGTATTGGCGAGGTAATGGACTTCTTGGGCCCCGATCTCACCGTCACCCCTATAACCAACGACATTGATGTAGGTTGCGAAATAAAGCGCCAGGCGGCAAAGAGCGACGTGTGTTTTGTCGGAGGGGCAATAACCTATGAAATGGCCCGAGAGTACGGGTATCCCTCTGTGCTTATCCGCACGGGACGGGCGGCAGTTGCCTACGCCCTCAGGGAGGCCTCGAGGATCGCCACGGTCCAGGAGGTTGAGAGAGAGAAACACCAGAGGCTCCACGCTGTCCTCGACTCGATGGAAGACGGTGTTGTCCTGACCGATGCTTCGGGTGTGCCCGAACTCTGGAATACGCGGGCCGAGGCTATGCTCCAGGCGCATAACGTGACGCGCGGCAAAGACCTTATCAAGATAGAGGCCCTGAGAGAAGCGATCTCGAGCAGCTTGAAAGACGGCATGCCGACTGACGCCGTTATTCGGCTGCCGTCAGGTGCTCAGGTTGTCGCCTCGGTGAGCCCCGTGAGCAGTGAGAAGAGCAGCGCGCCGGGGGTCTTGGTCAGTCTGCGGGACGCGGTCAGGGTGGAAGCCCTCGAGCGACAGGTAAGGAGCAACGTGCATTCTCTCGGTCACGTGGCCAGGAAGAGGCTCTCAGACATCATCGGTTCGTCAGATCTCTTGAGGCGCACTGTAGCCACAGCCCAAGCCTTTGCGGCAGTCGACGCTACCGTGCTCATATTGGGGGAATCCGGAACGGGCAAGGAAGTCTATGCTCAAGCCATTCACAACGCATCGGCCAGGCGGAACGGGCCCTATGTAGCGCTGAACTGCGCGGCCCTCCCCGAGACTCTCTTGGAAAGCGAGCTCTTCGGATATGTAGGCGGAGCGTTCACCGGAGCGACGAAAGAAGGAAAGCCGGGCTTGTTCGAGATGGCGCACAAAGGCACGCTCCTTCTTGATGAGATCAGCGAGCTTTCCCCCCGCCTTCAAGGGAAGCTGTTGCGAGTGTTGCAGGAGCGACAGGTGCGCCGGGTGGGCGGAGAGAGAGTCATTCCGATAGATGTTCGCATCCTTGCGGCCAGCAATAGGGACTTGGTGGGGATGGTTAGAAAAGGTGAATTTAGGGAAGACCTTTTCTTCCGTCTGGATGTGTTGAGGATAAACATACCTCCCCTCCGGGAGAGGCCAGAAGACGTAGAGGCGCTTTTTGCCCATTTCGTGAGCCGCTTCTCCCGGGAACTGAAACTGCCCCCTGTCACGCTGTCGGCCGATGCCGTCCGGTACCTATCCGAGTATACGTGGCCCGGTAATGTCCGTGAAGTCCAAAACGTCGTACAAAGATGTTTGGCAGTGTATGCAGGTCAGACTCTCACGCCCGAGAAGATCGACAGGGTATTGAGGCCTGACAGGAGATACGCTTCCAACTATGATAGCTCCCTGGTTGCACCCGCAGGCGAGAAGGACCGCACGTTCCGCTTAGGCGGCAGGAAGGAGCTCACCGTCCGAGACATTGAGGAGGCCGTATTGCTTAGCGGCGGCTCCATGACCAAGGCGGCAAAGATGCTCGGTATTCACAGGAGCACTCTATGGAGGCACCTTAAGCGGCTCAACTCCTGATCCCTTGCAGGCACCCCTACGCAGCCGCCGGTTTCCGGTATGGTTCTTGCTTGTTTAGGTGGGTGGGGCATGCGTGCAACACAGCGTGCCGGGAGTGCCCGGCCCCATGGAATGAGGCGCTGATTCGAAGATATGGCCTTTCTGGCGCGCTTTAACGAGCGACGTGCTTGCCCGCAGTGCTTGGAGGGGTCTTTATGTCGCAGTCCTTTGAAAATGGAAAAGTCCTTGTAGTAGCAGACGACCTCACCGGGGCCAATGACGCCGCGGTGCAATTCGCAAAGACGGGCCTCAAGACCGTTACACTGCTTGAGCCCTGGGGATTTGAGGACCCTTCGTCCATGGTGCAAAGCGCCAGGGTATTGGCGGTTTCAACCGAATCGCGGAACATAGATCCTCAAGTAGCGCAAGAAGCGGTAAGGAGCGTTTTTTCACGGGTCTTTCGTCTATTTCCCGCAAAGACGGTTTTCAAGAAGATAGACTCCACCCTCCGGGGAAACATCGAGGTCGAACTAATGGCCCTGAGTGATGCCTTAGAGGCCGATGCCTCTACGCCAGTCATCTTCTCGCCTGCGTACCCCTCTAACGGTCGCACCGTCAATGGAGGTTATGTCCTGGTTGACGGGGTCCCGCTCTGCCTCACGTTCGCCGCTCAAGATGCCTTGGCGCCGGCCAGGAGTTCTCAGGTCGCGGCCATCTTCGCGAAGTGGCGGGACAGGGTGGGCAACATACATTTCTCCGTCCTTGAAAAGGGAGAAGAGAGCGTGAGGAGAGAGATTAGGCGCCTCATGGCATCGGGCAAATCGGTCATCGTATCGGACGCTCTCACAGATGAAGACCTTCTGCTATTGGTCCGTTCGGTCCGGTCACTTGGCCTCAGTCCAATCTGGGCCGGGTCCGCGGGGCTTGCCTGGGCGCTGGCTCAGACGGTTTCCGGTTTCACTTCGGCTTCTTCTAAAGATTTGCCGGCGTCTTGTGAGCCTGCCCGCCCGTCTTCCGGCGGGCCTCAACCGTCCTGCGGGTCTCAGCCGTCCGGTGGGCCTCAATCGGTTGGCGGTCCTCAACCGTTACGTAGGCGTACCCTCGTCCTTTTCGGGAGCCTCAATCCGGTGTCGGCCGCGCAAGTGGAGTGCGCAAAACGGGCGTCCGCCTGCCGGGTGATAGAAGCTCCCCATAACTTAGACCCTGCTGCTACTTGTGAAGATATTGAACTCATGACTTCCGGAGGGCAAGTTGCCGGCGACTTGGCCGTCGTATCATTCAACGTCCCGGGTCAAGGGTCGCCCGACGAGATGGCCAAGCGGGTAAAGGCGTACTTTGCCTCCGTGGCCGAAAGAGTCATGCGCGGGAAGTCCTTTAAGTCTTTGGTGCTGTCAGGCGGAGACGTCGGAAGGGCCGTCCTTTCCCGCCTTGGGATCACGTGCATGACCGTAGAGAAGGAAGTGCTGCCGGGCATCGCTTTCGGCCGGGCATGCGATGGAGAGTTCGCCGGGACAGGCATAGTCACCAAAGCCGGAGGTTTCGGCGACGCAGATGCACTCCTCAGGATCTTGTCTTGGATGTCGACTAATGGAAAGGTTGTGGAATCATGAGGTCCAAACCCAACATCGCCATCAGCGTGGGAGATCCCGCCGGCATAGGTCCGGAGATCACCGTGAAGGCCCTGAGCGACCCCGAGATCTGGGAAATGTGCACTCCCGTAGCCGTGGGGAGCGTATCCGTCATGCGCACGATCTCGGAAATCTTGGCGTCTAGCCTTCCGGTCAAGGAAGTAACGGCGCCGCCACCCGGAGAGGCGGAGCCGGCAGTGTACGTGATAGACTGCGGACTTCCACTAAGCCCCGTAGAGTTTGGAAAAGTGAGCAAGGAGGCCGGGGAAGCTTCCTACGCGTACATTAACCGGGCCATCGACCTTGCTCTGTCCGGACAAGTGAAAGCGGTGGTTACGGGTCCAATCCACAAAGAAGCCATCAACGCGGCCGGGTGTCCTCACCCCGGCCACACTGAGATATTCGCCTCTCGTACAGGGACGAAGCGCTACGCCATGATGCTTGTGCACGGTAACCTCAGGGTATCGCACGTCTCCACGCACGTTTCTCTCAGGAGAGCGTGCGATCTCTGCAAGCGGGAAAGGGTCTTGGAGACGATCACGCTTACGGCCTCGGCCCTTACTGACATGGGGATTCCCGAGCCCAGGATCGCGGTGGCGGGGCTCAATCCCCACGCCGGAGAAGGCGGTTTGTTCGGAGACGAGGAGATCAAAGAGATCATTCCGGCCATCGAAGACGCGAGGGCCAAAGGTTTGAAAGTAGAAGGGCCGGTTCCCCCTGACACAGTCTTTGTGAAGGCCCGGGGGGGCCAGTATGACGCAGTGGTGGCCATGTACCATGACCAAGGACACATCGCAATCAAGGTGGCCGGGTTCGAGATCGACCCGGCGACGGGCAAGTGGGCATCGGTCAAGGGAGTCAATATGACCTTGGGGCTGCCCATTATCCGTACATCCGTGGACCACGGCACGGCATTCGGAAAAGCTGGGAAAGGGACCGCCAACGCTGAGAGCATGGTTGAAGCCATCAAGATAGCGGCCGTCATGGCCGGTAACAGAAAGGGATGAGGAGAAATGACCAGGATGCGAGGCATAGTCAAGAGAGACCCGGCTCCAGGTGCTGTATGGGCCGAAGACCTTCCGGTGCCCGAGGTCGGTGACCGAGATATCCTGATACGGGTCAAGGCAGCGGCCATCTGCGGGACAGATCTGCACATTTTCGATTGGACTCCTTGGGCCCACACGCGCCTCAAACTTCCCATGGTCTTCGGACACGAGTTTGCAGGCGAGGTTGTGGCCAAGGGTGCGGGAGTCAGACGCTTCGAGGTCGGTCAGCGAGTGGCAGGCGAAACTCACATCGGATGCGAGAACTGCTACCAGTGCCTCACCGGAAACATGCACGTCTGTGAGAGCATGAAGATCATCGGAGTGCACGTTCCGGGCGCTTTTGCCGACTACATCGCCATCCCCGAAAGCTGCGCCTGGGAGCTCGGAGATGACGTAACCTATGAGCAGGGTGCCCTCTTGGAGCCTATGGGTGTAGCCATGCACGGCATCCAGGTGGCGCCGGTCGGCGGGAAGGACGTCGTGCTCCTGGGGTGCGGTCCTATCGGGCTGATGGCCGCGGGCATAGCCAAGGCTCAGGGCGCCAATCAGATCATCTCTTCCGACATAGTCGACGCCAAACTGGAGATAGCCAAGACCATGGGGGCGACCATCACGGTGAACTCCGCCAGGGAGAACCTGGAAGAGGTGGTCATGGAAGCAACCGGCGGGCGCGGGGCCGATGTGGTTATCGACTACTCGGGAAGCGGCATAGCCATTGCCGGAGGACTGAAGTGTCTCAAGTTGGGCGGTACCATGGTCCTTGTGGGCCTTCCCGACAAGCCGGTCGCGCTCGACCTCGTGGACGGCATCATATACCGCGAGGCGACCCTCATCGGAGTCACAGGGCGGAGGATGTACGACACCTGGTTTGAGTGCGAGAAGCTTTTGAAGTCAGGAAAGATTGACCTTGCTCCCGTTGTGGGAGGAAAGTATGACATGAAGGACTATGAGAAGGCTTTCAAGGCCATTAAAGATGGAGTTCCCGGCAAGATGCTGCTTATTCCCTAAGGGACCTTCTTCCGGTGGTTTCGGCAGCATCGTTGGTAAGTGGATGAAACGATAGCGAGCATCTTTGGCGAGGGAGGAGATACCGAATTGGATACTTCGACCATTGAGGTGAAGTACGGAACATCCGGCCTAAAGGTAGACATTCCCACCCGCAATCTCTTGGGCACACTCACGCCGTCCGACCCTGTGCTCCCCCCCTCCGAGAACGGGGAGATCGAACGCGCGCTTGAGAATCCCAAGGGATCGCCCCGGCTCGAGGAGATGGTCCGACCCGGGATGAACGTGGTGATAATGGCCAGCGACATCACGCGGCCTTCGCCTACGGCCAAACTCCTCCCTCCGCTCATTGGCAGACTGAACGGGGCCGGAGTCAAGGACTCCCAGATAACCGTCATGTTCGGGATGGGCATCCACCGGAGTCACACGACGGAAGAGAAGAAGGCTCTGGTTGGCGCCGATATCTTCCGGCGTGTGAGGTGTGTAGACAGCACGGAGTCAGGCGACTTTGTTTTGGTCGGCACCACGTCGAGAGGCACACCTGTCGAAGTCAACAGGCTGGTAAGCGAGTGCGACTTCCTCATAGGGACGGGGAACGTCGAATACCACTACTTCGCGGGCTACTCCGGGGGAGCCAAGGCCATACTCCCGGGCGCCTGCAGCAGGCGTACCGTCGAAGCCAACCACTCGATGCAGCTCTTACCGGGCGCCGAGACAGGTTCATATGAAGATAACCCGGTCCGGCAAGACATAGAAGAAGCCGGCAGGATGGTGGGACTGGATTTCATCTTAAACGTGGTGCTCGATCCGGCAAAGAGGATAGTGCGGGCGGTGGCAGGCCATCCGGTGATCGCTCACGAAGAAGCCCGTAAGGTAACCGACGCCGTCTACGGGGTGGAGATCGAGAAGAAGGCCGACATCGTCATCGCTTCGCCCGGGGGGCGGCCCAAGGACATGAACCTGTACCAGGCACAGAAGGGCCTGGAGAACGCGAAGTACGCCGTGCGTGAGGGAGGCGTCATCATCCTCACGGCCGAGTGTCCCGAAGGACTCGGAGAAGACAACTTCGAGAGGTACATGACCGGGATGGAGCTCGATGAGATCATTGAGTCGGTCCGCCGGAAATTCGTCCTCGGCGCACACAAGGCGGCGGCTGTCGCGCGGGTGCTTAAGAAGGCAGATGTCTACCTGGTTTCTGCCATGGAAGAGACGATGGTGAAGCGGTGCCGGCTTATGCCCTTCGCCGGGCTGGAAGAGGCTCTCGACCGCGCGTTCTCGGTACTGGGAGTAGACGCCACCGTGTGGGTGATGCCGTACGCAGGCTCGACCGTACCCAGGTACCGCCCGCGCATTACATGAGAGATTCTGCCAAGTTAGTTACTCTATAGATTTAGGAAAGGACGTTATGCCGTGACAGCAAAGATCTACTCGTTCTACACAGCAGGACGCATAATAGGCGGTCCCGGGAGCGTCAAGGAGATCGGACAGCATATTTCGGCTTTTGGAGCGTCGAAGGCCCTCGTCGTGACTGACCCGGGCGTCGCCAAGACGGGGCTTCCTGATAAGGTGAGGCAACTTATGGAAGAGTCCGGCGTGAAGACCGGTCTCCTTTCGGATGTCATAGCGGAGCCTCCCATTGGACAGGTAGATGAGCTATACGAGCGCGTGAAGGACGAAGGTTACCAGGTCCTCGTCGGAATCGGCGGCGGTAGTTCTCTGGATATGACCAAATTGCTTGCCGCCAGGATGACCAACGACTGCTCGGTTTCTGAATTCCTCGGTATTGAGAAGGTAAAGAAGCCGGCGCTGCCGATGGTGCTCATTCCTACTACGGCCGGGACCGGCTCCGAAGTCACCCCCAACGCGATTGTCACCTTGCCGGATCAAGAACTTAAAGTGGGTATCGTGTCCAAGCACTTCCTCCCGGACCTGGTGATACTTGACCCAGAGCTTACGCTGGGTCTGCCTCCAAAGCTCACCGCGGCAACGGGCATGGACGCCTTCATCCATTCCCTCGAGTCTTTCATATCGACCAAGGCCAACCCTCTGAGTGACGCCTTCGCCTTGAGGTCCATGAGGCTCATCGGCCGGAACATACGCAAGGCTTTTACCCACGGTGACGACCTCGAGGCCAGGCACGCGATGCTTATGGGTTCGACCTTAGGCGGGATGGCGCTCACCGCCGCCGGAACCGCAGCCGTTCACGCCCTTGCGTATCCCTTNNGTGTAGCAAATGCGATGCTTCTGGTGCCTGTCATGGAGTACAACTTCGACGCCGTAAAACCGAGCCTGGCCGAAGTTGCCGATGCCATGGGGATAGACACCGAAGGAAGGACTATCGATTCTCGCGCCAAGGCCGTCATGGAAGAACTCCGCGCGCTCGTTAAAGACCTGGAGATCCCCACGAACATGGGCGCCTTCGGAGTGACCGAAGGAGACCTTGATTTCCTTGCTCAATCGGCATCGAAGGTCACGCGGCTCCTTGGGAACAACCCCAAAGAGATGTCGGTGGAAGACATAAGAGAAGTGTACAGCAAACTCTTGTAACGTATGTTGCCGGAGAGAGAGCAGGGGGCTTGTTTTGTGGAAGGGCTTCTGGGAGTCGTGCACTATGCCTTGTTTCCCGATTCGTGTTCGGGGGAATGGGACCCGACCGGGTCCCTCGATGTCATCCTTGAAGATAGCGCATTTGGGGCCATAGAGCTCACGTGGATAAAGGACCGAGCGACAAGGCGCAAGGTCGCCGAAAAACTCACAGGCAGCGGCTTTCAAGTCATGTTCTCAGGAGGCCCTCCGTTTTCCGGTAGCGGTCTCAGTCTGTCGAGTGTAGACGAAAGCCGCAGGCTGCAGGCCGTAGAGTTTGCCAAGTACCTGGTGGATATGGGGTGTGAACTCGACGGCCGCAACCTGTTGGTCCCCAGCGGGCCCGATCCCGGAGAAGCATTGCGCCCTCTGGCTCTCCAATCCCTGCTCAAGTCCCTGGAAGAGGTCTGCGAGTATGCCCGCGAGCGTCGGCCTGAGAGGCCGGTTGTGGTGTGCCTTGAGCCCTTTGACCGCGAGGTAGACTGCCGCCAGCTGGTAGGGAGCACGCGCCTCGCCAGAGACGTAGTCGAAAAGGTCAGGGAAAGGTACCAAAACTGCGGCGTCACCTTGGATATGTCGCACGTCGCCCAACTCGGCGAGGATTTGGAGCAAGCCACTCAAGACGCCGGAGATTGTCTCGTACACGCCCATGTCGCTAACTGTGTTCTGGACCCAAGAGACCCCCTATATGGGGACAAGCACCCGCCCTTCGGAGTCCCGGGAGGCGTGTACACCATGGATGATGCCGTTAGGTACATCGACCTTCTTGAGCAAAGCGGGTTTTTTACCCGTCCGTGTCCTTACGGGAGGCCGGTGGTCCGCATAGAGGTGCGCCCCGGCACTGCTCACCCCGTCGAAATCTTGGAAGAGTTCAAGAGCTATGTCGGAGCCCGGTTTACGGCACGGTAATTGTTTCATTTTGTCTGTCAAAGGGCCGGCAAAGCGGCCCCCAATTCAAAGGAGGAGGCTTACCCCATGCAGAAAGTACTCACTATCCTTCATACCGGTCTCACAACCGTCCCGGTGATCGGTCGCCTGATCAAAGAGATCTTGTCGCCGGATATAGTCGTCCGAAACGTCGTTGACGACAGCCTTCTGATAGATACGAGGAAGGCGGGTTATATGACAGAAGATGTAGCCAAGCGCATCGTGTCTTATGTCAAGTTGGCAGAGAGCCACGGTTCAGACTGCGTGCTCTTCGCCTGCTCTTCTGTCGGACCGGCGGCCGACATGGCGAGAGAAGAGGTCAAGATCCCGGTACTCAAGATCGATGAACCGATGGCAGAGGCGGCTGTGACCAGAGGTCGCCGTATCGCAGTAGTCGCGACTGTGAGCACCACGCTCAAGCCAACCTGCGAGCTGATTGAGAAGGCTGCCAAAGAAAAAGGTGCCCAGGTAGAAATAAAGACCTTCTTTAGCGACAAAGCGTTTGACGTCTTGAGCGCGGGCGATGTGGCCGAGCACAACAGGCTGCTTATCGGCGACATCGAAAAGGCTGCGTCCGAGTACGATGTGGTTGTGTTGGCCCAAGCTTCAATGACAAACATCCTTCCCGATCTTCCGGAAGATGTCTCGCGCAAGGTCTTGACCAGCCCGAGGCTGGGAGTCCTCCGTGTGGCCGAGGTAATGAAGGGCTAGAAACTCTTTATGGAGATGATCCGATTGGCGCAGAAACCGTACGTCGCTGAGGACCTCCTCAAGATGAAATGGGTTGGGGCTCCCAGGATGTCTCCTTGCGGTAGGTTCGTTGCTTTCGTCGTCACCGAAGTCCTGGAAAAGGAAAACTCCTATGCTTCTTCCATCTGGCTTTACGACTCATCTGTCGGGGACTACGAGCCGCTGGCTATAAGGCAGATTACCTATCGCGGCGGCAAGACCAAAGGTCGGGATCAAAGACCTAAGTGGTCTCCCGATGGGAGGATGATAGCGTTTCTTTCGGACAGAGCAGGGTCGAACCAGCTTTACTTGCTGGATATGGCAGGCGGTGAAGCCCTTAAGGTCACCGACATGCCCAAGGGCGTAAGCGACTTCGACTGGTTGGGGTGCGACTCACTGGTCTTCTGCGCCAAAGAGGACGAAGAGAAGCCTAAGTTCCGGGAAGGGGCAACCGCAAGGCGGATCACAACCCTCCGGTACAAGTTCAACGGAGTCGGATACCTAGACGGCCTGCATACGCAGCTTTGGAGCGTCAGGTTGGAAAGGCCCGCCGGAGGTAAGGAAAAGCCAGCCGGGGATTCCGGCGAGCTCGGTGAGGCTTGTTTGGAAAGGACCGGGGCGCCGAATCCCTACGCCCCCCGCCGCCTGACCGGCGGTCCCTATGATTGCAGCTCGCCTTGCGCATCTCCTTCAGGGAGGTACGTGGCATTTGTCTCCAAGAGGACCGAAGACGAGATGGCCTTCTATAGCGACCTTTACCTCCTTGGCTCCGAAACGGGAGAACTCAAGAAACTGACCGCCAGCCTGGGGCAAGTGAGAGGACCAGTGTTCGCGCCGGACGAGAGCGCTGTCTACTACATTGGCCACGAAAAAGGAGAGACGTATCCGGGCGGGTATCCCGAGATCTGGAGAGTCGATCTCAAGACGCTTGAGCGAAAAGCGATTTCAACAGGGTTCCCGTACCTCGTAGCCGGGGGGATCGGCGGAGACGTGGGGCCCGACCAGGGGAATACGGGGCTCAAAGTCTCGCCGTGCGGAGAATTCCTCTACTTCACTGCAGTAGACGGAGGTTCTTCGTATCTCTACCGCCTACCGGCAGATGGTGGTGCGTGGGAGAAGGTCTACGGCGAAGGCCAGATGGTCGTGAAGTCCTATGATGTGGCGGGCGGGAAAGTTGTTTTGAACAAGGCCACCCCGGTTACAATGGGCGACCTGTGGTACGGTAACTTGCCGGATAGTACTCCAACCACCGGGTCCCAGGAGTATGCTTCCGAGGAGGCAGGTGTAGGCTCAGGTGGCTCGTCTGGTACCACATCGACCGCCGAGTCCCGGGACATCTCCCTGGACGGCGTCGAGGTGCGTGAGGGCGATCCGAACGAGCACCCTCTCAAGATGATCACGGGGTTCAACAGCAAACTTGCCTCGGAGAGATACGCAGGATGGCCGAAACGCGTTACGTTCAACCACCCCGACGGGACGGTCCTTGAGGGCTGGGTTATCCTGCCCAACGGGTTCGAAAAGGGTAAGAAGTACCCGCTCATAATGGAGATCCACGGCGGCCCGCACACGACCTACGGCAACGTGTTTTTCCATGAGTTCCAGATGCTCGCCGGGCACGGTTTCGGTGTCTTCTACACCAATCCCAGGGGCAGTATGGGGTACGGGGAGGAGTTCGCCCGGGTCGTCGTCGGCGACTGGTGCGGGGTAGACGCTGAGGACCTTGAGTTCATGGCAAGGGAAGCTCTCCGCATGTTTGACTGGGTCGATCCCGAGCGGTTTGGGGTAACCGGCGGGAGCCAGGGAGGCTACTTTACCAACTGGCTCATCGGGCATACAGACCTCTTTGCCGCGGCCGTCACCCAAAGGAGCATGTCCAACCTTTACAGCAAGTACGGGGTTGCAGATAATGGGTGGTCCCACGATAGAGCCGGGATGGGCGGCAAGGACCTCTGGGAGCACGAAGATCTCATCATGGAGAGGTCTCCCATACGGTACGCCCCCAACGTCAAGACGCCGACCCTGATTATCCACAGCGACCAAGACCACCGTTGTCCCCTGGAACAGGCCGAGCAGTGGTATGTGGCGCTTAGGAGGCTCGGAGTAACCACTGAGATGCTCCTGTTCCACGGCGAGAACCACGAGCTTTCGCGGAGCGGCAAGCCCGCCAACAGGATAGTGAGGCTGGAAGCGATTCTCGAGTGGTTTGAGAGGTTTTTGAAGTAGCCTCAGAAGAGGTAGGTTCGTATGTAGAATCATAAGTAGCCGCATATGTAGGCTTATAAGGTAAGCTCAGAAGTGGGCTCAGAAGTAGGTTCACGAAAGGCTCACAAGTAGCTTCATAAGCAAACTCATAAGTAGGCTCCGAAGTACAGTAGGCTCATAAGTAGCTTCACAAGTAAGCTCATGAGTAGGCTCCGAAGTAGGCTGTAGACCCGATTAGTTCCCGGCCCCGTGGGATATCCGTATATCCCGTGGGGCCGGCTCTCTTTTTTGTACTAGTATAGATCCCCATGCACCCCTATGAAGCTTGCGCTTCTCTGGGCTCATGCGCGGACCGACCTGAGAAGTCCTATGATGCACGGGTGCAATGGAGATGAGCGCTAGTTATGGCTCTGCTCCAAGGAGAAGGTCCGGCTCTTCTCGAAACACTGGGTAACCGGAGGCGCTGAGCGATACAGGCGCACGTAGTGTACCGGGCAACCGGCTATTCCGGCAACTGAGTATACTGGGTAATCGAGTATATCGGGCAGCCGAGCATGTTGGGCAACTGAGTATATTGAGCAGCCGCGTAAATTTGGCACCGAGTACATTGGGCACCCGAGTGTGTTGGGCAACCGGAAGCACTAAATAGGCCAAAGTGCCGGAGAACCTGAGGTGGTTGGCTTGGAGCTGGGCGAGCTCATAGGTCGAGGCTACCAATGTGACGTGTTTGCTCTGGGTGAAGACAAGGTCCTGAAGGTCTTCAAGCCTCGGGCGGATCGCTCGTGGATTGAGCGGGAGTTCCAAGTGACTCGCCTCCTTCATGGGGCCGGCCTACCTGTCCCCGCCGTATTCGACATCGTAGAACTAGATGGTAGGACCGGGATCGTGTACGAACGAATCCACGGTCCTCTGATCAGCGATGCTGTCCTGGCCAGCCCGGGGCAATTGGAGTCCCTTGCCCGTGGCATGGCCGAACTCCACGCCGCCATTCATTCAGTGAGCATCAAGGAACTGCCCTCGCAGCGGGCGAGGTTTGTGAGACGCATCAAAGGTTTGCTGGTGCTTACCAGGGAGGAAAGGGAAGCCCTGCTAGGTCTGCTCAACAGACTTCCCGATGGCAACGCTGCCTGCCACGGCGACCTCAACCTCAACAACGTGATTGTTTCTCCCAAGGGCATGGTGGCCATAGACTGGGACAACGGATGCCGCGGCAATCCAGTGGCCGACGTTGCCCGCACAGTCCTCCTCCTAAACAACGCCCATTGTCATTCCACAGACTCCTCACAGAGAGAAACCGTTCAGGTCCTTGCCAGGCGCTTCAGGAACGAATACCTGGACGCGTATTTCAAAATGGCGGGAGGAGGCCTCGACCTAAGGACTGCTGCTTCAATCGTCGAGTGGATTATCCCCGTAGCAGCCGTCAGGCTGGACGAAAACATAGTACAGGAGCAAAGCGCTTTGCTTGAGACCGTCCGGAAAGGCCTCTAGGAGCTCCGTCCCTCTGACTGACTCTCTCGTTTTCGGGATTGTGATCTCACGGGGATTTTGACAATTCGATGGACGGTCAAGCCAGATTGTTCTCCTCGGGTTGTTCTTCTCGGGTTGTTCTCCTCGGGTGGACGGAGAAAACGGACGGTTCTCCTCGGGTGGACGGAAAAAACCGGATTACTTCCTCGGATGGACGGAAAAAACCGGTTCATTCTTTCGGAAAGGCCGAAAAACCCCGACAGTCACGAGCGTACGGCGGATGGGATCGGACGGTTCGCCTGGGATTGACGGGTGCAATCGGACGATCTGGAATGATGGACGGGTACATTCGGACGATCGGGGATGACCGACAAACAAGATCGGACAATCCGGGATGACGGACGGGTACATTGAGACGATCCTGCGGTCAATGGCCGAAAAAACTGAACGATCCGCGCCGACAGGCCGCCGAAATCGGTCGGTCGAGGATGATGGGCGGCTAAGACCCTATGTTCAGCTGCGATGAGCGGCAAAACTAAACGTCCATACGGAGAACCCATGGAATACGAAACGGCCAGGCACACCTTGCAGTGTGCCTGGCCGTATTGCTAGACATTCCGGTGAGTCACGGTCGTCCAACGTACGATCTACCGTGGCTCACCAATCACCGTTCCGTGTCTACTTCAGTATCCCGAGCCAGTCTCCCAAGAGATACTGCAACCGGCCGATAAGAAGCGAGAGCCTACCCATCACGGTGTTCGAGAACGCCGAGCCAAAGGCGATCATCATGGTATACCGGCCGATTTGGGAAGTTACCTTCAAGGCTCCCTTCTGCTCCTTGGTGAAGAAGAAGTAGGTTATGGTGCTCAGAGAACCTATGAAGATCACGAGAACGTTCACTGAGTCAATCGGCACGAAAGCGCCTCGTATCTGCCCGATCAGGTCGGACTGGGCGAAACGAGTGAACGCGAGCCCGGTACCGACGCCAACAAGGAACGCCGAGGGAATCCTGTTAAGCCACCTAACTTGCGACGGCAGGAACCTCGAATAGAGAAGGATCCCCAGCGCCAGCGGGATAATCACCACGAACCGGCCTTCCTTTGTGAGGGGAGTTATGGCCATGTTCTTGACGTTCAGCCATCCCATGACTATTGCCTGACCGGCGGCAAGCCCGACGTACAGGTGTTCGGCCAGCCTGTAGAAGGGGTTCTCCTTAAAGAGAATGCTAAGGAATGACAGCGTGAGAAACGCGCCGACCCAGATTCCTAGAGTATCCATTTATCTCACCCCTCCTTTGGCGGATGCGGCTTTGCTCCTCTTTACGGCCACCTCTCCGATGTTGCCGAGTACGATCAGGACGGCGATGAGAAGGTGGGCCGCCGACTGGGCGTCCATGGCAGCCGTGGCCGGCCCTGGCATATCCAGCAGCTTCTCATACTCCGCCGCGCCGCGCAGGCTACCCAGGTAGCCCTGTATCTGCTTGGCATCCGAATAGGACTGGTAACGAGAGATCTGCGAGCCGATAGCGCCGCCCGTGAGCGGCTTGTTGTAAGGGCCCTGGAAGTACTGGATATAGGGCAAGATGCTGCCCGTAGCGATGTCGATGAAAAGGTCGACATCCGCCGCAGTCTTCACGCCCTGGAAAATCGGCATGCTCGATGTCGGCGTGCCGAAGTAGTCCACGGCCACGAATCCCGGGATGTCCGTGGCGAACGACGCCAGCGCGGCTTCCCCGCCTGCGAAGAATCCCAGGTTGACGTAGTCGGTTCCGTAGGTCTTGCCTCGCTCGGCCCATTTCGACCAGGCCTTGTCTGCGAAGGCGGGACCCTGCTGGGTGATTGAGCAGGCGATGACCCGCGCTCCCTTCAGCATGGCATGGTCAAAGAAGACCTCGGACTGGGGATGGACCTCGGCGGCACCGCCGGTGTCGTAGTCGAACCCGAATACGACGACGTCTCCGGGTTCAAGCTTATCGACTGCGGCGAAAGCCTTCCTGGTTTCCTCAGTCACTGCGAACGGAAGGCCGATGGGCCTTATGAGCGGGAGGGAGACCAGGACCGCCACCAGCACGTAGATGAAACGCCTGTCGATGTTCAGAAGTTTCTCCATGACTTCTCCCTCCTAATTCCCAAGGTAGCCCCGGTCGAGCCCTGTGAGGACGCGAAGTCCCGAGGCCATTACGCCAACTGCCGAGCATATGATGATGCCTCTCATGCCGGCGACGTTGGGCACGTTGATGATCCAATTTGCTATCTCAGGCAGGTAAGGTGAGATGGCGTCTCCCAGGGGGGCTCTCCCCAAGAGCACTATGAGACCTGCGCCCAAGAGGATGCCTGCCTCAAGGCTCCTAGCCCTGAATGCCCGGTAGCCTGCCGACGAGATATAGAACGCCAGTGACGCGTAAACGGCTGCACCCAAAGGGTTCAGCATGTTGTCGAAAGCGAAGACATAACCCGGGTCTTGCGTGCCGTAGGCTATCCCTCGGAAAACCATGAAGAAGAGCCCCAAGAGCAAGACCAGGCTGTTTATCCATCCCGAAGTGCGTTTCACGATGTTCCTGCCGTGGAGACGGATAAGTGAAACGCCTCCGATTCCGAGCGCGAACGCCGACACGATGACCGTCCAATTCTGCAGGCCCTTCGAGGTGGTCTGTATGAATGGCGCTGAGACCGAGAAATCCAAGATCATGAAGAGCCCCGCCAGAAAGCAGATCACAACAGGGAGTGTATGCTTCACCGTATATCCACCTCCTACTTAGCCATTAGCTTGGTCAAGAAGTCCGATCCGAAGGTCATAAATAGGGCTCCTGCCGCAAGGAGAAGAGCCGCTGCCATCTTGGCGATGTCCTGGCCTGCAAGGGAACCCATCATTGTGGGCTCTCTATCCAGATAGCTGGACACGGCGTAGACTTCCTCGCCGATGAGGCAGTAGTCGCATGCGACCGCGAAAAACGGGATCTGAGGCATAACGGCAGTTCCGGCGATCTGGATGGCTCCAACGGAGTGCCCGGTTTCCGCCAGGATCAGGCTTTCCGCGGTGAAGTAGCCTATCATGATGTTTGCCGCTACCTTCTCGCGGGTTATTGTTCCAACCGCGGCGGTCGTGAACGCCCACTGTGCAGGCGAAAGGAACCTTACGGTAGACGGCGTGTACTCATCGAGTTTTCCGGCCTCAAGGTACGAGGAGCGGACGACTTCGTCTGCGATGTTGAATGTCTCCGCGGCGCCCACGCTAACCACAAGTGGCGTAGAGTACTGGGCGGTCTTGCGTGACACGTAACGCAGAACCGAGATGCCGGCCATGATCATCGGGCTTGTCGCTGCGCCGGTGACACTCGCCGCTCCCGGAGTCTGGTGGACGGGTTTGCCCAGCTCGGTGGCCCGCCCAATGGCTTCGTCGATGGCGTCCAACCCGGCGATTCGCCTGATGAACGGCAGCTTGCCGGACCGGGCCTTCATGACTTGCCAGAAGAAAAGGACAGCAAAAACAACCATAGAGACCACAATCGAGATCCTACCTTGGATTAACATCCACAACCCTCCCAAGAAGAGCTGAATTCACAATCTACATCTACGTGCCTACTACGAGTTCCAGGACTTCCCCACGCGGTAGTCCGGGTATCACCTCCGCTATTTGCAGGATGGATACTCGACTAATATAGCAGATTGTCGGCATGTGATTAACTGGAAATCCGCAGGTAGAGGCCCAATTCTTGTGAAAAGCGGTCCGCCGGGCGGAGAGTTGGTGGAACATTTTGGACATTGTAAGAAACGCTTTCCAAGGCATGAGGAGCCTGGCACCTATCCCTTGACAATCCAAGAGTTGTCGGGATTCAATGGATTTAAACAACCGGTTAGTCATACATGGCTGAGGGACTGGTTGACTCTGGCGGAGAGAGCGGAGGACATCCGTCCCGGCGACAGGAGTGTTGGACGTGCCCTTTGTGAAAGACGTAACGGAAGAAACCAAGAGCAGGATTATAAGCGTCGCCAAGCGCCACTTTTCCGAGAAGGGGTTCGATGCGGCCAGGGTCGATGAGATCGCCAAGGATGCAGGGGTGAACAAGGCGCTCATCTACTACTACTTTGAGAGCAAAGAGGCCATACTGGACCACCTCATACAGAAGCTGTTCGATGATATCTCTTCACTTGCATTGGCGTTTGTGGAAGAGCATGTCGTCGCCATGATCGAGCAAGGGCGGCTCGACATCGAGAGCGACCGCTGGCGGTTTGCATCCGAGGAGGATATCCAGAGCTTCTACAAGGCCTGCCTGCAATACACCGAGAAGGTCGTTGATTTCTCCCTGTCAAATCGAGGCGTCGTACGAATCGTAATCTTTGAATCCCTGAAACACGGAAAGCATAAGAACGCGCTCTTTAGGCTGCTCGATATGCTCTACAACAAGAATGAGAGCCCCCTCTACAGGACGATCTGGAGCAGAGACCACGACTTCGACTACACACCGGAGGCCGTTGTGTTCAAGTTCTTTTTCGGGTTTTTCCCCGTCTTCAACTTCGCCGCTCACTTTGATGCCTATGTCCAGTCCAGCGGGTTGACCGAGAGCGAGGTCCGGGATTCTTTTATGCGAAGCTATCAGAAGATCGTGTCTATGTATTTCAGAGGAAAGGAAATCGTACTGTAGGAGGTTTGTAAGTATCAGGTGGCCGGTCGGCCGGCGACAAGAAGTAAGCGTCAGGATTGAGGTCATAGACAAGGGGCAAAGCCCGAGGCTCGGACACAGGCGAAAGGGAGGTGACCGGATATCTCCGGTGCTCAGAGCCGGGAGAAAGGCATAGGTCTAGGAGTAGGGAGGTCTGCGTATAGTTAACTAAACGTTTAGGCAACAGAGATAGACAACCACTCCGGCACACTAAAGCAAGACGGGAGGGTTAATCGTGAGGAGAGCTCGCAACACGACGTTGGACTTGCTATTTCGCTATCTGTCAGACAAGCCGATGGCAAAGCTGCCGACCATCCTTTCCTTGGCGCAGCAGTTAGACAGGGGTCAGATATACGCAGGTCAGATCAAAGGGCTGCGCGAGTTGCTATCCGACCCTCAAGGAGTATGGTACCG
>LSQX01185090.1_pt1 | contig 19066 bp, 19 predicted proteins | sample 654561 | NCBI WGS metagenome assembly LSQX01 (sample SAMN04489861, study PRJNA283612) | anaerobic digester metagenome | isolation source: 4 biogas reactors fed with cattle manure at either 37C or 55C with and... | place: Denmark: Kongens Lyngby | collected 2014
TCTAACTTTCGGGGTTCATGCCAAAAAAGCTACTCTTCTTTTATGTTCTGCCTAATTTGCAGCACTTTACATTTCACGCTCGCTAGAAGAGCATACGCTTTAAGCCATGATGGCGCCGACAAGTCCGAGGATTGCGTAGAATTCAGGAAGGGCGGCATAGATAAGGGTGTTCGCAAATACAGGATGACCTTGGCTGATACCAATTATACCGTTGGCGCAAACTTGACCCTGACGTATTGCTGAGAGCATGCATACAAGGCCTACGAAAATACCAATGCCGAAGGTCTTGATGCCCAAGCTGGGATCTGCGTTGAAGCGACCGAGCATAATAAGAAATGCTACGAAGCCGTAAATACCCTGAGTTGCCGGTACGGCAGAGAGTACCATGTAGCTGCCCGAGTCTTCAGGCCTTTTTTTAAGAGCTCCTTCTGCGGCGTTTCCTGCAATAGATGTTCCATAGGAACTGCCGATGCCCGCAAGGGCAAGTACGGAGCCGAGTCCGATATAACCTAAGATGGAAATTACTTCTGGTGACATAATTTATTGATTTTTAATTGTTTGTATTTTCTTTTGCAAGAGGGGTATATTTTCGGCCGGCACCCTCATAACCGGCATTTTTAAAGAATTCCAGGAAATTTAGTCGGAGCGGATGTACGAATGCACCCAATGCGCACATCGCGATATTAAGCACATGTCCTACAATCAACAGCAGCACAAAGAATATCCATCCTATGCCGCCATCTCCACGCACCATGATGGCAAGGTCGTTGAAAGCTGCACCGAGCAGTCCTCCCGCAAGTCCGAGCGCATACAGGCGAAGGTAGCTGAGTACATCAGAAAGCAGGCCGGTAGCAGTGTTGTAGGTCTCCCAAAGGCCGTTTCCAACATTAATCAGCGGGTTTTTCTTAAAGTCGCGAAGGAAAAATACAAATAGCGCCGAAATTATTCCTATAACTATTATGATTATCTTGGTAATCGTCTTGTCGAATACTCCTATCAGGGCGAAAGTGCCGACTATAACACCTCCAACTATCAGCAGGGTCCATCCCCAGGTGCTTATACTGGCTAAGAATCCTTTGTTGCGGGTTTCCACTATTGCCTTTGTAAGTTGCGCCAAGGAAATATGCACGACACCGCAGGCTATGGCCAAAATCATGGTCCAATCATATTCTCCAACGCCGGGAATAATAAACTTGTTTTCAGGCACCATTATCTTATGGAGCCCAAGCGACCTTATGAAGCCCCATTGGCTGATGTCCATACTGAAGAAGGTATGGAAAATGAAGCCTATTATAAAGGTGGCGACTCCAAGTGTCATTACCAAGGCGGAAGTCTGCTTGCCGAGTTTGCCGCGCAGCAGCAGTCCCAGCAATACGATTACAAGGCCGTAGCCTGCATCCCCCATGCAGAAGGCGAAAAACAGGGTGAAGAAGATGCTTATGAAGGGTGTCGGGTCGAAACCGTCATAGGCAGGTCTGCCGTACATATCTGTCAAGACCTCAAACATTCCTACGAACTTCTTGTTCTTGAATTTGATGGGAGGCTCATCTTCCACAGCTGCCTTTTCGGAAAGCCAAAGCACCGGCATTTTGTCGAAGGAATCCTTCAATGCGGCGTCTTTTTCTGAGGGGGCAAAGCCCTCGAAAATCACGAGTTTGTTTTCGGCAGCGCTTTCGCCTGTTGCAGAGGCGAGATAGAGCGAAAGCTTTTCCTGTTTGTCAGACAATTCTTTTCGAAGCCCGGGAAGCTCCTCCCTGCGATTTTCAAGCGTATTGGAATAGAGCTCTATCTGTTTTTTTGTATGCGCAACCGCCTCGCTTGCTTCGGCAAAGGTAAGCGTAGGAGCAGGAATTTCTTTCAGCGGAAATCCCTCGGCGGAGCCCACTATCACAAACCAAAGCTGTTTGCCGTCTTCGCTTACCTTTTGAATGGCGTATTGCGAGGGCCAATCCGGGTCGAAATTCTTAGCCGCCGTATTGTAAAAATGCAGCTCAAGGCCGGTTTCCTCCAAACGAGCGCGGTCCCAAGTTCCCCAGGGGCGTAATGACTCCTGTTCCCTTATCTGTTCGGAAAGAGAATTTTCAAGCTCTCTGAGACGGGCATCCGTCCCCGCTTCTATATCTTTGATTTCTTTCTTTATTCTGTCGCAGTCATCCAATAGCGCCGCAGAATGCTCATCTATCGGCTTGGAAGAACGGGTTATATCCACAAGACCGAGCGATTGCAAATCTTCCAAAAATGCATCTTTGGCGCTGGAAAGAAGGATGAAGGAGTATTTTGTCATTCTTTCTATCATAGCTCTGCCTCCTCTTCCTCAGCATGGCGCATTTTTACTATTTTGGAAGATGCCTTGCCAAGGTTTTCTTCGTCTTCCATAAAACGTTTTATCTTGAGTATGGCCTCTTGATATCCCGGAATCTGCACTTTTTCGTAGAGATTCACCTTTTGGGTGGTTTTTCTGCGCTGATAGTCTAAAATCTTTTTGGTTTGATTGCTTACTTCGCTCTCCAAGCCGAGACGGGTGAGTTCTTCGAGAATACGCACCCCGTCGGCATACCAAGCCGGTTTTACGAATGCATTGAAAGGCTTGAGCTCGTAATTGACGTCCAAAAGCTGCGGGCATTTTACTCCCGCTTTCTTTACCGTATCCATTTCCAAGCCCGAAATACTTATCAAGTCCGGCTCAAATTCGTTCCAAAGCGCAGCCAAATAATCGTATTCCTTCATTTTGGCTTCAAGTTCCCTTTCAAGCCGCTCGGCCTCCTTTTTAGCCGCCTGCGCACTGAAACGCAGTGCGCTCTCTTTGTTTTTGAGAGTGGGCAAGGCATTCTGACGCACCTTCAGCTGTTTGCCGAGGTTCGTAAGCGAGGTCTTGTTATATTGGAACTTTATGGACATTATTCGGCTTTCTTAGGCCAGTATTTATTGCTTAAAGATTCGCGTATGCCTGTTTCGGCAGGGGAGAAGTATTTTGCGAAGAGCCCCCAGGCGGTGTCGAGCATCTCGTTTATGGAGATGTTCACATCAATTGAGAGCAGATTCGTAGCATAGTCTTTGGCATATTCTAGGCAGCGGCGGTCGTAGTCCGAAAGGTCAAAGCCGTTTTCCTGCTTGGTTTTGGCATTTTGAGCATCTGCATAAAGGCGTACGCCTGCGTTCATCACCTGACTGTGGTCTTCGCGCGTCTTTTTATTCTGCACATTCTGCTTGAGGCGCGAGAGACTGCGGAATGGGTCTACAATTACCTTTCCCGAGTCTGTATCTGCGCGAAGGAAGAGCTGCCCTTCGGTAATGTAGCCGGTATTGTCGGGTATGGCGTGGGTGATGTCTCCGTCATTGAGGGTTGTCACCGCTATTATGGTGATGCTGCCGCCGGTAGGCAGCTGCACCGCCTTTTCGTAGATTTTGGCAAGGTCGGAATAGAGAGAGCCCGGCATAGAGTCTTTGCTGGGAATCTGGTCCATTCTGTTGGATACGATAGAAAGGGCATCTGCGTAGAGAGTCATGTCAGTAAGGAGCACTAATACCTTTTCATTTTTGTCCACCGCAAAATATTCAGCAGCGGTAAGAGCCATATCCGGCACTAAAAGGCGTTCTACGGGAGGGTCCTCAGTAGTATTTACGAATGATACGATTTTGGAAAGAGCGCCGGCGTTTTCGAAAGCATGCCTGAAGTAGAGGTAGTCGTCGTTGGATAGCCCCATTCCTCCAAGAATAATTTTATCCACATCGGCGCGGAGCGCAACACTTGCCATAACCTGATTGTAAGGTTGGTCGGGGTCGGCAAAGAAGGGGATTTTCTGCCCCGAAACTATGGTGTTGTTAAGGTCGATGCCGGCAATGCCGGTTGGGATGAGTTCGGATGGTTTACGGCGTTTGTAAGGATTTACAGATGGTCCGCCTACCTCGCGCTCTTCGCCCTCTATTTCGGGGCCTCCGTCAATCGGGTCACCATAGGCATTGAAGAAGCGTCCTCCCAATTGTTCGCTCACTTTCAGAGTAGGAGGTTTTCCGTGGAAGATGACCTCAGCATCGGTTGGGATGCCTTCCGTACCCGCAAATATCTGCAAGGTTATGAGGTCATTCTTGATTTTCACCACTTGCGCCAAACGTCCGTCCACCGTAGCAAGCTCATCATTGCCTACGCCTTGCGCATGCAGCGACACTGTTGCCTTTGTGATGGCATGAAGCCTCGTATATATCTTTCTGAAAACTTTAAGATCTGCCATGTTCTTGAAGGTGTTTATTTATTTGTTCGAGGTAATCCTTGAACTGTTCGCTGTCCATTTTGGAATAGTTCATCTGACGGAGCAGATTTATAAGGTTTTGGAAATAGACGCGGCAAAGTTCGAAATTGTCGAATTCGAAATTCTTTTCGCAAATCTCCAAAATAAAGTCTAACATATATTTTTGCCTATCCATAGAGGAGACGGCATCCACCTCATCAAAGGCATCTTGTTGCAAGAAGGCAAAATCCAAAACCTCACTCTTCCAAAAAGCCTCATGGTAGCTCATCGGCACTCCGTCATCTCCTAAAATATTTATTTGATCGGCCATCTCCTTACCTCTGCGCACCAACATCTTGGCTTTGATGATTTTTTCCACCCATCCCTTCTCAACTTCTTTATCGAGGTATTCAATAATCTCGGGATATTCCAAATATTTGGAATAAGAATCTATGGGGCTCACGGCCGGGTAGCGCTTTTGGTCGGCGCGGTTCTGTTCTAATGAATAGAAACAGCGGGCTACCTTTTTAGTACTCTCGGTTACAGGCTCTTTTAGATTACCGCCTGCGGGGGATACTGTTCCTATAAAGGTTACGGCTCCCTTTTGGCCGTTATTGAGTATTACCATTCCGGCACGCGAGTAGAAGTTGCTGATTATGGCTGAGAGGTCTACAGGGAAGGCGTCTGCGCCGGGGAGTTCCTCCATACGATTGGACATTTCGCGCAGAGCCTGTGCCCAGCGTGAGGTGGAGTCGGCCAGCAGAAGGCATCTGAGGCCCATGGCCCTGTAATATTCGCAGATGGTCATGGCGGTATATACCGAGGCCTCGCGGGCAGCCACGGGCATATTGGAGGTGTTGCAGATGATGGTTGTGCGTTCCATTAACTTGCGGCCGGTATAGGGGTCGATGAGTTCCGGGAATTCAGTGAAGATTTCCACTACTTCATTGGCCCTCTCGCCGCATGCCGCCATCACAATTATATCGGCTTCCCCTTGCTTTGCAATGGCATGCTGGAGTACGGTTTTTCCGCAGCCGAACGGTCCTGGGATAAAGCCGGTGCCGCCCTCTGCAATGGGGTTGAAGGAGTCTATTATACGGACTCCGGTCTTCATTATCTTTTCCGGCCTTGGCTTTTCTTTATAGGCTTTCACAGCTACCTTTACCGGCCAGCGCTGCACCATGCTCACCTTTACTTCCTCACCTTCCTCGTTGAGCAGCACGGCCATCGTGTCATCAATCTTGTAATTGCCTTCGGGGCTTACTTTTTTTACGGTGTATTCGCCTTCGAATGAGAAAGGAACCATGATTTTATGCGGAAGCCAGCCCTCCTTCACTTCTCCGAGCCAATCTGCCGCCTGCACCTTGTCTCCCTCTTTTGCAATGGGTTTAAAGTGCCACTCGGCATCGTGGTCCAAGGGAATTGTATATTCGCCGCGGTTCAGGAACACATCTTTCATTGTGGTGAGGTCGTTCTGCAGACCGTCATACACCTCTCCCAATAGGCCGGGACCGAGGGTTACCTCAAGCATTCTGTCAAGGAACTTTACGGGTGTTCCGCCTTTGAGGCCGCGCGTGCTTTCGAACACCTGCACCGAGGCTTGATCTCCCTTTACCTTGATTACCTCCGCGAGTAGGTCGGTGCCGTCCAAATTAATGAAGCACAGTTCGTTCTCTGCCACCGGTCCGTCTGTCTGTACGGTCACAAGGTTCGAAACAATGCCGATAACTTTACCTGTTGTTGCCATTATATTATCGTAGTTTTCGTTAATTTCTTTAATTAAAACCCTCTCCCTCAAATTTTCCTTCCACCCCTTTTCTTAAATCCTTTACAAGCTTGCGGAAGAATTCGCGGCCTGTGGCCTCATCCAGCGAAAGCCATCTGTCCACTATTTTAAGTTTGCACACAAATCCCAGAATTACATCTATGTCGAAGACGTGCATAACGGTAAGCTCATCTATCTTCGCCCATAATAAATCATCCAAGCCCCTCTCCCTTCCCAGAATATCATTCTGTCCAAGCACTTCCGCCGCTTTTGCCGCATCTTCAAAATCTTTGATTTCCTCATACTTTGTGCTTTCACGCGGCAGAATCATAATATCCTGCCCCTCCGGCCTTCCGAGAGCCTTGTTGAGGTAACTCACTTTAGCGTTGCGAAGTCCGAGGTCATACTCGAAATAGTCCCTGACAAAGTCGTTGTTCGAGGCGGCCGCTTTGAGGTAGAAGTCCTCACATAGTTTTTCGCTGTCCCATCCATCCAATAAGAACTCCATTAAGGCATTGTCTTTTTTGGAAAGCCGGGAGCGTATTTCCTCCAGCAGGCCTTGCGCATCGATAGAATCCTTCTGGTCTGCTTGCAAGACCGGCAGCCCTGCTATGATATATTCATAATTATTCACCGAACAGGATTTTGTTCGTTATCGGACGGAGATATTCGGCCATCAAGGCCTTGAACGATTCTTCCGTCAGACTGATGAACCAGCCGCCGTCTTTCGGACCAATGCTGAAGCCTCCGGCCGATTTTTTGGTGAATTGTGCAGAAACGCCTTTCTTAAGGGTTTTGGATAGTTCCCCTGCCACCCAAGGTTCCAGCTCGCTACGGAGTTTTTCGGGAAGAATCAATTGCAGGGGCTGCGGCTCCTGGGCATCAAATCTTACAGCCACGGCTTTTATTATTTCTTTCAGGAAAGCGGGGTCTCCCAAGGCCTTTACATCGGTAAGCTTGCCTAAGAGTAGGTTTTCGATGTCTTTTTTTGTTGCTTGGAGTACCTGTGCAGATGACATTTTGAGGTCGGAAGCAACTTTTGCTTTGAGATCTTCCGCATCCTTTTCGGCCTTGGCCTTGATTTCGGCAGCCTGCTTGCGGGCTTCGGACAATATCCTCTCCGACTCTTTGTGCGCTTCTTCTAAAAGTTGTTCTCCCTCTTCTTTTCCTTTGGAAAGCCCTTCGTTGTAAAGCTTTTCTGTGAGTTCCTGTAATTTGTCTTGCATAATCGCTTTTTCTTACATGTTTGCTTAGGTTTTCTTACATGGATTGGGACAAATATACGAAGAATAGTTTTTTTTCTACAATTTTAATAGATAAATTTTTATTTTTTTTGAAGTATATTTGCGAATTCTATGGCGTATTTAGGGGAAATATTATCCATAGGGGTGGCTGTTTTATGGACTGTAGCCTCGCTGTGGAGTGAAATAGGGAGCAAAAGGCTCGGAGCTCAAGTGATGAATACCTGGCGCTTGGGCTTTTCTATTGTGGGTTGTGCGCTTTTGTGCTGGATTTTCTTGGGAGCCCCTTATCCGGTATATGCAAGCGGCCGTACTTGGCTGTGGCTGGCTCTTAGCGGTTTCATAGGTTTTTTCTTGGGCGACCTCTGCCTGCTCGGTAGTTATGTGGTGATGGGCGCCCGGCTTGGTCAGCTTTTCATGACACTTGCGCCGGCCTTTGCCGCCATCTTCGGCTGGCTTATTCTCGGGCAGGATTTAAGTTGGAAAAGCATTCTTGCCATGGTGGTTACCATGATAGGAATAAGCATTACTGTACTTGGACATGACGCTAAAAAACTCTTGTCTCTGCAAATACCCGTTAAAGGAGCCCTGCTCGGTGTGGGAGCGGCCTTGGGCCAGGGTTTGGGGCTTATAGTTACTGTGATAGGCTTGAACCATTATCTTGCAGATGTTCCTGCAGAGGTACTTCCCAAAGTGGAAGGCTTCATTCCGTTCAGCGCCAATATGATACGCTGCATGATAGGTTTTATCGCCAGCTTATTGCTCGTGGCCGCCACTAAGCCCAAGCCCGGCATGGGAGCGCTTTTCCGTGACGGCAAATCCGCCCGTTCTCTTGCGATAGTGGTGATTACCGGCCCTGTCATAGGGGTGGGGCTCTCCATTATGGCTCTGCGCTATACCGCTGCAGGCATCGCCAGCACTCTCCAATCCACGACTCCCATTCTTATGCTGCTCCCCGCCCATTGGATGTTCGGCGAAAAAATCACCCCTCGCAGCGTGCTCGGCGCAATTGTCTCGGTAGTGGGCGTTTCGCTGTTCTTTTTGCTGTAGGGGTATTTACGCTTGTTTTTTGTAGGTGATGGCGGCGAGGATATTGAAGACTACAGCGAAGCCGGCCAAGGCTGCGAAGTCGTGCCAGAGTTCGACGAATGTTGTTCCCTTTAAGTAGACCGAACGCAATATGTTTATATAGTAGCGCGGGGGTAGGAAAAGGGTGATTTTCTGAGCCCAGTCCGGCATGGAATCTATAGGTGTCAGCAGACCGCCCATCAATATGAATATCATGATAAAGAAGAACACCACGAACACCACCTGTTGCATGGTGTTCGAAAAGTTGGCGGCTGTAATTCCGAAACCCGAAATGCCAAGAATAAAGATAAAGGTGCTCAAGAAGATAAGCCAGATAGAGCCGGCGGATGCAAGACCATAAAACAAGTGCGCCAGAGGCATTGTTATGACAAGCACAAGCAAACCGATAATCCAGTAAGGAATAAGCTTAGACAAAGTAAAGAGCGTTCGGCTTGTCGGGGTTACGTTTATCTGTTCTATGGTACCGCATTCTTTTTCGCTTACGATGCTCAGCGCCGGCAGGAATCCGCATAGGAGTATGAACAGGATAACCATAAGCGCCGGAATCATAAAGTGCTTGTAATTAAGCGTCGGGTTAAAGCGGTTCTGTATTGTTACCAATTCCGACATTTGTGCGGCATTCTTTTCCCCGCGCAATTCCATAAATGTTTTGGCTATTGTCTGCACAATATATTGAGTTCCTATTGAGGCCTTGGTGGCATTCACGGCATTGGCGATTATGCTTATCTTTTCGGGTGCGGCTATTGTCATATCACGCTCGAAGTGCTTGGGGATTTGCACGATAACATCTATTGCCCCTTCTTCTAATTTTTGAAGAGCCAGATTATATTCGGAAGTTGTATAAATCAATGATAAATATTCCGATGCATCCAGGTGAGAAAGAATTCGTTGCGAAGCGCTGGAACGGTCAAGGTCTACAGCCGCGATATTGAGATTGCGGACATCCATCGTTGTTACCAGCGGCATGACAAGTATAATCAATATGGGAAAGATGATTATCAGCTTCGGCAGAAAAGGATTGCGGCGAATCTGCAAAAACTCTTTTTGTAATAGTACGAAAAATGTTCTCATGACTATTCGAGTTTATCGTTGAAACTATTGAGCGATATGCCCATAAACACTATACCCATACCCGTCAATATCGCAAATTCTTTCCATACAGCTATAAAAGGAACTCCTTGAATCATCAACTTGCGTATAGCTTCAATATACCAACGGGTAGGAATTACATTTGATATCCATTGAAAGAATTTCGGCAGGTTTTCAATCGGGAACATAATCCCCGATAACATCAGTATAGGCACTATCATTACCATTCCCGCAAAGAGCAGGGCTGCGATCTGTGTTTTCGAGAAGGTAGAAATAAGCAGGCCAAGCGCCAGCGAAAGCGCAATATAGATTAAAGATATTGCAATTATTCCTCCTACGCCGCTAACCATAGGCACATCAAGCAGATAGCGGGAAAGCACCAATATCACTCCCAATATTATGCACGATATGACAAAATAAGGAATCATCTTTGCAAACATAATCTTTACAGGACGTACAGGCGAGACTAACAGCACCTCCATGGTTCCCGCCTCTTTTTCGCGAACAATCGATACGGAAGTCATAATTGCGCAAACCAATATGATAATAAGTCCCAAAATACCCGGTACAAAGTTATATGCGCTCTTCATCTGCGCATTGAAGAGCATGCGGGTTTCGAACATCTCCTGCAGCGACGCGGTGCCTAATAATACGCCCTGCAAGTAAGCTGTTGCCGCCATTGCAGTATTGGCATCTGCAGCATCCAAGATAAGCTGTATCGCCGGGGGAGAGGGGACTCCCGCTGAAATCTGCGCTACAAGACGGTCGAAATCCGAATCGAACACCACAACGGCATTCACCTTGCCCGACCGTAAAGTTTCATCTATTTCCGTTTGTGATATATAGCCCTTGAATGTAAAATACTCATTAGCGGCAAGGCGATTTACCACATTATTAATTTCTTCCGTATGCTTGGGGGCAACCACAGCCACATTGACATTATTCACCTCGGTCGATATGGCAAAGCCGAACAGCACTATCAAAACCACCGGTATGAATATCACGATAAGCAATGTGCGAGTATCGCGCAAGAGATGCAGAGACTCTTTCTTTACGAAGGGTATAAAATTGTTCTTCATGGCTTTAATCTCCTCTTTTTGCATCACGAGCCAAGGTGCGAAACACTTCGTCCATTGAATCCGCTCTAAATTCTTGTTTCAGTTTGGCAGGGGAGTCCAAGGCATCTAACCGTCCATCAACCATTATTGCTACACGTGAGCAATATTCCGCTTCATCCATATAGTGTGTCGTAACAAAAATAGTTGTTCCACCGGCTGCTGCTTCATAAATCATTTCCCAGAATTGACGGCGGGTCAGAGGATCGACGCCTCCCGTAGGCTCATCCAAAAACACGATTTCCGGTCGGTGTACGGTTGCAATGGAAAAAGCCAGCTTCTGTTTCCAGCCCACAGGCAGCGACCCGACAAGCGTATTGCGTTCCGATGAGAATTTAAGCTTGGACAGCAGTTCTGTTCCGCGTTCCTCAGTCTCGTTCTTTGACAAACCGTAGATTCCCGCAAACAGGTTGATATTCTCCCATACGGTAAGGTCGTTGTATAGCGAAAAACGTTGGCTCATATATCCTATATGGCGTTTTATCTTCTCTCCCTCACTCATTACATCGAAGCCGGCCACCGTACCGCTGCCTGATGTCGGATAACTCAATCCGCAAAGCATGCGCATAGCGGTTGTTTTTCCGGCCCCGTTTGCACCGATGAAGCCGAAAATCTCTCCTCGATACACATCAAAGGAAATGCGCTCGACAGCTGTAAAATTGCCGAATTTCTTGGTCAGTTCGCGTACCGAAATAACAACATCACTCATCGCTTCATCAATTTAATAAAGACATCTTCGATTACGGGTTGCACAGGCTCTATACTAAGGCCTTTCAAATCTTTCAACTGCTCTTTAAAGGTTTCCACGTTAAAATCATCGGTGGTAACAATATGGTGCTTCTCTCCAAAGGGATAGCATTCAAAAACGCCGTCCGCCTGCCGTGCTGCTCTAATTAAGGCATACATATTATCTGCACCAATAGCGTAGAGCTTCGAATCGAATCGTTTAAGGATTTCTCTTGGATTGTCAATACCCAATATGCGTCCCTCATTACAGAGTGCGATACGGTCACAACGGGATGCCTCATCCATATATGGCGTTGAAACGAGAATCGTTATACCCTGCTCTTTAAGCCCTGCAAGCATATCCCAAAGCTCAACGCGGGATACGGCATCGATACCGGTTGTCGGCTCATCGAGAAAAAGCACGCTCGGGCGATGAATCAATGCGCACGAGAGAGCCAATTTCTGCTTCATTCCGCCGGACAAATGAGCTGCCCGACGGGTGCTGAACGGCTCAATCTGCTTATAGATAGGGGCAATCAGATCATAAGACTCTTTAATTGAAACCCCGAACAAGGCGGCAAAAAAACTCAAATTTTCCTCTACCGTCAAATCGGGATACAGCGAAAACCTTCCGGGCATATAGCCTACCCGCGAGCGGATTGAGCGATAGTCTTTGACTATATCAAAACCATCCACCGAGGCTCTGCCATCATCGGGATTAAGCAGTGTCGTGAGCAGTCGGAAGAGCGTAGTTTTCCCTGCACCATCCGGGCCGATAAGCCCGAACAGTTCGCCTCGATTCACCGAAAAAGAAATCGAATCCAGAGCCTTTACGTTTCCAAAACTCTTCGAGAGATTTTCTACCTCAATGACACTCATGCCTTGCAAGTTTCTTACAAATTCACTTCACCGGTAAAGCCGATCTTCAGTCGTCCGTCATTCTTTACGGCAATTTTTACCGCATAAACCAGGTTTGCCCGCGAATTCTTGGTTTGTATGGTTTTGGGTGTGAATTCGCTCTCGGACGAAATCCAGGTGATGCGGCCAGTGTAATCGTACCTTTCATCACCTCCAAAGTCTGCAGTCACCACAAGTTCATCACCGATTTTCAGATTGGACAGCTGGTCCGAAGTAAAATAAGCGCGAAGATAAATTTTGTCAAGATTGGCGATTTTCACCATCGGTCTTCCCATTGTCGCCAACTCACCGGCTTCGGCATATTTAACCAATACGGTGCCGTTGATGGGCGATACGACGCGACACTTTGATATCATGTCATCAAGGGCGGCAATCTGCGCTTCCAGAGCAGTGGCGTTGCTGTTAATTGCCTCGGTGTTTTTGTCAAGGGTTGACAGGGTTGCAGAGAGCTGCCTTTCGAGAATACGGATATAGGCATCAATGTCATCCTTCTGTTTCCGCGTGGCAGCGCCGTCTTTGAGCATATTCTTTATACGCCTCTGTTCTCTTTTCTGCACGGCAATCTGCTCCCTGAGTGATGCTACCTGCTTCTTAACGTCCGGCTTGCTCCCTAATACTGCTGAGAGTTGGGCCATAAGTTGTTTGCGTTGCAGATGGAGCTGGATACTGTCAATCTCTGCAATCTGCATATCCGCCTCTACTTTATCGCCTTCCTCGACATTAAAGCTTAGAATACGGCCGTTTGCCTCCGATGACACAATCACTTCATCGGCCTCAAAAGTTCCTTGTGCATCAAATGGCACTTCGTTGGCACACGACACTGCAAGCAATGCAGCGGTGATATAGATAATTCGTTTCATAGTCTATTGATTCAATGTGTGTTTAAGTCTGTAAATTGCCTGCAACAATTCTATTTCGTGCATATTCTTATTGAGCACGGCTGTTGTTTCTTCGGTGATTTTTTGGAGCAGGTCGGTGGGATTGATAACTCCGTTCCTGAGTTTTGACTCCGCCGCCATGCGTACCGAACGGCGCAGTTCGACAATGCGTGCATCATCTTCCAACGCCTTGCGCAGACGGGCGATTTCTCCATCCTCCTGTGTTATTTGCATTTGCGTGTTGAAAAGAAAAACATCGCGCTGAACAGCAACCTGTTGCAGAGCCGTATTCAATTTATTGAAATTGTTTTTCTTGGTGTAGAATGAGCTTATGCTCCAATACATGCGCACGCCCACAATCGCATTCGGCGTCCATTTTGTCGAGGACATGCTTTCAAAGAGATCCAGTCCCGGATAGCCGTAATAAGCCTGGGCAAAGAGGCTGAGACGGGGCATTATTGATGAGTTGATTGCAGCGCGCTGTGCCTCTATCTTATTTTCCAGTGCATCGAACAGCTTAAGTTCGGGGCGTATTATTGTTCGGTCAGCGATAAGTGTCATTTCCGGTCGTGTCAAGGTATCCGAGGAAATTTCCTGTCCGATAAAAATCTCCAAAATTTTGCGGTAGCTTGCACGCGAGGATTCTATCTGCGCAAGCATCTGGCGAGCCGTCAATAATTCTGCTTCTACGGCATCTACATCGGACTGCATGGCCACACCATTATTATAATATGCAATCATTCTGGAGAGGTTGCTGTCCAATATGCCTATTTGCGCCTCTGTCTGCGCTATTCGCTCATCAAGCAGCAGAATAGAAAAATAGAGGGCATCCACTCTTGACTGCAATTGGTTGAGGTTTACATCAACCTGGCTGCGTTGCTCGGCCGCCTCCGCCGAAGCGATGGCCCTTTTCACTTTTGATTCTCCTCCGTCCCAAATATTCTGGGAGATATCAACGGCAACTCTGTACTGCTCTTTTTGAAGTCCTTCCGCATCTATGCCATTGGCTTGCAGTAAGGCCTTGAAAGCATCAGGATAAGCAGTGGTGGCATTTTGATATGTCGCCTGACCGGCTATCAGAATTTGCGGAATCCAACCGCGGGCGGCATTCGAAAGATTATATTGTTCCGTCAGAGAGATGAGATTGTATTGTTTAATCTCCGGATAATGCTCGCGAGCGAGCCTGCGGCACTCTTCAAGGGTTTGAGCATTAACGCTTATTACAATAAAGATAGATAATAGAGTAAATGCAAGTCGTTTCATAACTCATCTTTTTGTTATACGCTTCATAATCATATTGATATTCTCGGCTTTTCGTTTTTCGAGGAAGGTCTTGGGGTTAGTAATCAAATTGTTCATTATATCTTCGGCGAACGAATAAGCTACAAAGGGGAAAATATTGAGAGACAGGATGCTTATAAATAGCATTCGGGCATCTATCCATTCGATTTCTCCACGCTTTGACGCTTCATCTATTTCGACCTGTGTTTTGTCTAAAATCCCGTTTGCCCGAGTCATCAGCTTGTCATATATCATAGTGCAGCGTTCGGGACGGGTCATAATCTCATTCATAACAAAGCGGGGGAGCAATGGATTATTGGCGACAAGATCAAAATGCGTGGAGATGCTCTCTTTCAAGCGGCTCAATAAAGGCATATCGGGTTTTCCCAAAACCGAGAGCAGAGTTGTTGCGATTTGCGATATATTCTTATCTACCACGCAATCGAAAAGCTGCTCTTTGGTGCGATAGTAATAGTGCAGCATCGCGTGAGTTACTCCGGCGTGTTCAGCAATAGAGATGGTGCGAGCTCCGGCATAACCCTTCGCAAAGAATTCCTGTTCGGCGGCTTCAAGTATTAGTTGTTCCTTGCTCTTTTTTTCTTTCTCACACATAGTGTTAAAATTTTGTTAACAATTTTATTTAACAATTTTGTTAATGCAAAGATGTAACAATAATTTGAAATAGCAAAATATTTTTCCTAATAGAGACCAAAATATTAGATAAGCATTGAGAATTTCTGGCACTATGGACACATTTTCGCTGTGCAACATCTCTTTTCGGCTCATGCCCATCTTTATTTACCGTTGCCACCTCTCTTTTCTGCTTCATGGTACGACGTTTTAGGCCCTTTCCGTCATACCCCCCTGCAAAAAAACGTGGGGCTACGACACTTTCGGCCTTTTTTGCTTTATCATGAAGTCAATCTACAGACGGCCGAAACCATGGTCAAGCATTTAAGGCCCTTTTTGCCATACCATGAAAGGTTTTACTCAGTCTTTTTTGATGTCTGGTAACTGAGACAGAAAAAAATCTTCTACCATTTAGAAAATACCGCATAAACATTCAAAAAAAATGTCTAATTTCAACAAAAATATTATACGACTCTTTTAATAAAAACAAGACATAATCGTCTTATAATTATGGCACTATTAATTGTCTCAAGAATTTCATGTATGAAGGCCCTTCTGGACCACAAAATCAAATTGAAACTTCTTAATGGCTTTATATGAAAAAAGTTTTAATAATTATCCTGTCATTAATAGCCCTGTATTTTGTAGTTCAAGGAATAAGATGCTATTTGGACTTAAGAAAAGCCAAAGAAAAATTGAACTCATACGATAAAATAGAAATGAATTTGTCTTATGGGAAACTAACTTATATAGACGAAGGGGAAGGGGAGGTTATTTTATCGGTTCATGGAATATTTGGCGGTTATGACCAGGCTTATGAAAATGTTAAAAGCAGGTTCGGGAAAAACAGGATAATAGCGCCGTCACGTTTTGGTTATTTAGGCTCTGCTGTAAAAGAAGAAGGCACTCCGAAAGAGCAAGCCGAAGCTTTCAATGAGCTATTGGATTATCTGAAAATCGATAAGGTTTTTGTATTGGGAGCTTCTGCCGGAGGCACTCCCGCAATTAGATTTGCATTGGATTATCCGGATAGAGTTAAAGGCTTGATACTCTTTTGTTCAGCCATGCCTGTTCATGAAAAACCGGATAAATATTTAAAGTATCAAGCACCGCCAAAATTATTTCTTTCCAATTATGCCATGTATTTAATTTCTCCTCTCATGCCTATAGTTATGGGAATGCCTGCATCAACAGCAAAAGTTATTATGCCTGTTGCGGAGAGGAAAGCGGGGGTGATTTTAGACGGAGAAATAGTAAATCCGGATATGGAAAGGAATTTTGAAGACTATCCGATCGAAGAACTTAAAGTTCCGACATTGATTGTCCATTCGGAAGACGACAATTTATCAAGTTATAAAAAGGTGGAAGCAGTTATGCATCGTTTCCCTGATTTAACATTGTGTAGTTTCCCGGATGGCGGACATATGATGGCAGGTCATGGTGAAGAGATAGATAAAGCCTTAGATGCTTTTATAAATAAATCGAAATAAAAAAGACTCTAAAATGAAAAAATTAAAAACAGGAATTACACTTATAGTATTGGGCAATGTACTATATGTGACAAAAGATTTTGCGACTAATGTATTACCAAGCTCGTTTGGTGATTTCATTCAAGGCCTATTGCTTGGTTTGGGAGTAGGTATTAATGTAGTAGGGATAATACTTGTATTTATGTACCTGGCAAAAGAAGAAAAAAAGGTCAAAGAATAAAAGAAAGACCGTATGAATGGAATTTTCTACTTCTCATCAACAGGGAACAGCCTCTTTATAGCAGAACAAATCAAGGCTGAACTTGGTGGAGAAATCCGCTTTATCCCTAAATTTAAAGGAAATGTTAATGTTTATGATAAGATTATCGTAGTTTCTCCTACCCATAGTTTTGGTCTGCCAACTTTAGTATATGATTTTATAGCTAATATAAAATTCTCCGGGCCATTATACATCGTTCTCAATCATGGTGGTATGCGAGCAAATGCTCCTTACTTTGCTTACCAATTATGTAAAGAAAAAGGATTGAATATTCGTTCTGTTCAGGATGTTATGATGCCGGAAATCTATACTCTAAACTTTTCTCAGCCGAAATTTGCTAAAAACATGGTCCTGCGCAAGGCTCCAAAAGAAATAAAATCTGTTATTGAAGTCATTCGTGATGATGTAGAGATTATTATTCCGAAACCCAAAAAAGATAAATGGACTCCAAAACATCTTGAAAACCGTAAAATTTGGCATAAGCTTGCGGAAGATTTCAGTATTACCGAAGATTGCAATAATTGTCTAAAATGTGTTCGAATCTGCCCGACGGGCAATATAAAAAGTAAGGATGGACGTATTGTCTTCGGCGATAAATGCGTTGCTTGTTTGAGTTGTTACCATCGTTGTCCGCAAAAGGCAATTGTTTATCGTAATAAAAAGAAAAAAGATAGATATATCAATCCTTTTATCAAAGAAAATAATATCGGCGCCGACCAACTCTGATTCTCTATATACTTATTAACTTATACCTAACTATCAAAGAATAATCATGAAAAACAGTGAACGAATAATTTATGGGCTGTTATTTACTGCGGTCGCGTTTTTAACGGCAAACTATGTAGGAAGATTGGTTAAATTGAATATTAGCTTCCTGCCCTCTTCATTTATGACTCATGCAGCTATGCTGTTACTTGCAATTGTATTGATTTGCGTCTTCAAGAAGCATATGAATTATAGAATTGCATGGCCGAAGTTCAAGCTTACATTGAAACCTGTTTTGCTTGGATTTTTGACTGCAGTAATAGTGAATGTTCTTATCTTCGGTATTGGAACAAGCTTGGGGGTCAAGCAGGAATCTCATTTTGTTTTTGATGAAACATCTCCATTACAGTTTTTCCTGTTTATATTTATCGGTGCAAGTGTGGCGGAGGAACTGCTGTTCCGTGGTTTTCTTCAAAACATTCTAAGACCGCTTCAGAATAAAGGAATCAAACTGTTTAAAAGACATATCAGCGTGCCGGTGATTATTTCCGCTCTTGCATTTTCATTGGTCCATTTGATTTTGATAGCTTCCGGTGCTGGCTCTTATTTCATTTTCAGAACACTTGCTTTCACCTTTGTTCTTGGTCTCATTGCCGGATACTATCAAGAAAAATATGACAATAATGCTTATGCAATCATAGTTCATATGTCCGGTAACCTAATGGGGCTGATGGCTTCAATAATGTTAACACTTAGTATTTAAGGGTTAAAAACCTTAAAATCAGTTCAATAATTCTTCATGGTACGACGTTTTCGGCCCTTTTTGCCATACCCCTCTGGGAAAAATGGTAGGGCTACGACACTTTCGGCCTTTTTTGTCATACCATGAAAGTTAAACCAAGGCATGGTCATGCGTTTTTACATATCCACCTTGGAAAATGATATGAACCTCGAAAGTTAGACAAATTAAAGGGTTAGAATAGGGTTGCATGCTTTATACACGCTCTTTTCTGTGTGTTTTTGCGACCAAATGTTACAGTTGGGGTGGTTTTGGTGTGACAGTTGGAGAATTTATGATGTGACGGTTGGGAGGGATTAGCCGCTTTACGGCTTTTCCCTTTCTCCTCGCCGGAGGGGCCCGAGCAAGACGGACAATCAAAAAGAGCGGGTGAGAGCCCATTTTGTTTAAGAGGGTCAATGCTCAAGAGCGAGCTCTCTTGCCTTTCCCTCTTAAACAAAATCAGCATCGCGAGCGATGCTGACTTTTTGATTGTCCATCTTGCGGAGGAAGAGGGATTCGAACCCCCGGACCCTTGCGGATCAACAGTTTTCAAGACTGCCGCCATCGACCACTCGGCCATTCCTCCAATATTTTTTAAGAGCTTGCTCTTTCCATGCGGTGTTTTTCCGAAACCAAGTTCTGCAACTCCGCCCCGCCATCAAAGCCTCGCCTCGCTACCGCCGGCCGCTGCTAAAGCCCTGCCTCCGCAACCCCGCCCTGCCATCGAATCTCTGCAATCCCGCCCTGCCATCGAATCTCTGCAAGAGTGTCCTGCCATCGAACCTCTGCAATCGCGCCCCGCCATAAAAGCCCTGCCATCGCAACCTGCCTTCGCAACCCGTCTTCTGCAACTCTGCCACCGAAGTCCCGCTT
>LSQX01388547.1_pt1 | contig 19065 bp, 16 predicted proteins | sample 654561 | NCBI WGS metagenome assembly LSQX01 (sample SAMN04489861, study PRJNA283612) | anaerobic digester metagenome | isolation source: 4 biogas reactors fed with cattle manure at either 37C or 55C with and... | place: Denmark: Kongens Lyngby | collected 2014
TTGTATCTGTAATTAGTCCAATCTTTAACATAATGACCTTTGATTTGAATATTATAGAAGAGGTTAATGGTAAAACTATCATCATTCTGCTGAATCTGGTAAGGTGTGAAAGGTTGATTTACTATCTTAAGGATAGTAGTTATGTTTTCTGCAAGATACCCAGGGGTTGTTGTGGTTGTTACTTCACCAGTATAAGGGTTAGTTGATGAAGATGTTATTGGGGGCACATCATAAGATGAATCAACAGTCTCAATAGTAAATTGAGGAACAGACGGTTTAGGTATGGAAGATTCAGCATGAACTACGACATTAACACTAAAAATGAGACCGCTAAACACTACTGCAATCAGAACTAAGCTAAAGGACTTGTTTAACACAAGAACTTTTGCTCCCCAAGACAACCCTTCCTCCATCAACAAGCCATCTCAAATAGTTATATAATTTCCTAGTTATATAATTTCCTGAAAACCATCATGCCACACAAAATTGGTTTAATAAGCTGATTTATGTAGAACTGGAGCAGCAACTAATCAACCCACTGAAACTTGGAGCACACATTCGTCGTAAAACAACATAGAGGAAAAACTTTTCTAGCCCAAGCGGTAAACTATTCTTTAAAGCGACAGATGCTTTGATCGTTTTCTTTCAGTCCTTAATCCGGTGGGAGAGACTACTCACAGTTTTCCCCAGAGGCGCCTACACAAAACAATCCTATCGAATACAACACATAAAAATCTACAAGACCAGCTGGAAAGTTTCCCTATTCTGGAGCAGCCAAACCGTAACTTGGGCACTAACAGACCTCTCTGCAAATATAAGCGTAGCATGGTCAAAAGAAGAACGAAGATCATACGCATTCCACCTTAAAACAGGTGTGCACACAAATGGACATCTGAACCAGAACAATACTTAAACATCTACAATGCAGGTAAACGCGTCTACAACAACATACTCTATTCAACCGGTTATTCTGGAATAGTTTATGCATATGACATCAACACAGGCAAAAATATATGGACATATACTTTTGCAGATCCCTATCAAGCAAAAGTTCTATAGAGCAGCAACTGGCCAGAGAGGCTGAACTTCGCCAGCGACGGCAAACTCTACTTTACTCACAACGAGCATTCAGCCAACTAACCCTTACCTCATGGTACACCAGCAGCCTGCTTAAATGCTACAACAGGCGAAGAAATCTGGAGAGTAAATGGTTTACTACGTAAGACTGACTGGGACGGTGACCCAGTATTAGGTGACAATGTAATAGCGCTCTACAATACCTATGACCAACAAGTGTATGCTATAGGCAAAGGTACAAGTTCAACAACAGTGGAGGCGCCCCTCACTAGTGTTACTGCTGTTACCGCAGAAGACACCATGATTATCCAAGGTACTGTTATCGACGTTTTACCAGGAACAAAGCAAGCAAACGCTGAATTACGGTTCCCAAAAGGTGTACCAACTATATCTGATGTTGACCAAGGATCAGAGAAGAAGAAAAAACGATTTTTCCCCAAAACTGCCCATTTTTCTTCTTTTTTTTCTTGGACTGTTGTCTTTTGTATAGAAAAAAGAGACTTGTGCATCAGCCATTTCTTCGTCTACTCTTAGGTAAAGTTCAAAAAAACAACAACAAACCAATTTTTCCAACTATTGCTGTTCTACCCAGTGAAGTTACAGGATGTTAGACTTAACTTATTCTAGAGAAGCAATACCTATCTTATGACATAATATGGCAAGCGTTGTGTTGGTTGGGTAGGTGCTTACTTTCTGGTTTTGTATATAGGGCGTAAAAGACTACAGGTTCGGTTTCATCCGTCATGTCCGGGTGGAATATCAACTACAGCGCCTGGACTAAAATCGATTTCTTGTCCATCATCAGTCTTCACATGGACCCTGCCTGAGACCTCAGACTCCGAAATGGTGAACTTGACATGAATTTGTTTCAAACGAAGAATATGTAAGAAGTACCTTTAAGAGATAGCAGGTTCTTTAAGAAGTCGTTTATATGGGTGGATAATTTTGGCTCAGAAAGTTTATGGAAAAATAACAAATTATCGGACCGGTCCTAAGTCGCAGGCTTCCAAAGTATGCCTAATCGAATTTGAAGGCTTTGACTCTGCTGGGTTAGCGGGTAAACTGATAGGAAAAAAGGTTAAGTGGAAAAACGAAACAACATCGTTTCTAGGGAGAATCACGGGGCTGCATGGCAAAAATGGAATGGTTAAAGTAAGATTCAAACATGGCGTTCCCGGTCAAGCAATAGGAACAGCAGTTGAAATAATAAGTTAGTTTCCACCCTCTTTTTGTGATTCCCATTTCGGAGTTTTTAAAATTAAACTATCAATTTAGTAAGCATCAAAAGTTGGAGAACGACCAGCAAAGAAGGCAGCTACCTTAACGAATACACAGGAAAAAACCAACTACGGATTGATGACAAACTAGTCTAATCCGAGTTCGCGACATTTCAAAGCCCAAACCTACAATATTGGTCGGATAGAGAAACATCTTGATTTAACTGTATGTAGATACTGGTTAGTATGCAGTATGAAAATGTCATCTTCCTTGATTCAGTAGGCTTCCTCTGTAGGAACTGTGGAACCTGTTGCAGGGAACAACCACCCGACATAAGCTTTAAGGAACAACAGCGAATACAAAACGCAGGTTACAAGAATTTCATGCAAGAATCTTCTGTTCCAAACAACAGGAAGCTTAGAAGAAATAAAGACGGCAGTTGTTTTTTCTTTAGCAATCAAAATACCTGTAAGATTAACTATATTAAACCGTCAATATGTATTCTCGAGCCATTCGTTATTACAAACTTTGATTACAAATCGAATAAGATTTTTCTTAAGTTAAATCCTCTTGCAGCCAAAAATTGCAAGGGTATCTTAACTAAAGAAAATGTGTCTATAGCCGAGATTGGGAAAGCGGCTCAATCGATCGTACAAGATGTTTTGGAAATAGTCGGGCAGAAAACGGGGCTTCCTGTTACCGATAAAAAAGTTGGTGCCCTAACAAGGAAACTATTGAGAGAAACAAGATAGCGGCTATTAGCACAGCCAATTCATGACACAATAAAAGTTTCCGCCATTTCCAACTCTACCGTCTTTTTCCTCGCGTATCTCGCTAACCCCGAATTAAAAAACCTGAAACTCATGAATACGTAGAAAATTTGGGGAAACTGGGAAAAAGTTAGGGTACTTCAGGCAGCGATATACCTAAAGCATTTGCGACTCCTTTACCGTAAGCAGGATCAGCTTTGAAGCAGTTACCCGCATGGCGTAGCTTTATCTCCAAGGGGGCATCGCCCATCGCACGTGCAGTATTTTCAAAAAGCACTTTCTGCTGCGCAGAAGACATTAACCTAAACAGTTTGCCTGGTTGAGTGTAGTAGTCATTGTCGTCTGCTCTGAAATCCCAGTTGTCTGCAGCGCCAGTTAACTCAAGTGGAGGTTCTCTGAATTCTGGCTGCTCACTCCATTCACCATAACTGTTTGGTTCATAACCAATAGTGCTGCCTGCATTGTTGTTAACTCTCATCTGACCATCTCTGTGGTAACTGTTCATCGGACATCTAGGAGCATTTACAGGTATTTGGTGGTGATTTACCCCCAGTCTGTAGCGTTGTGTATCACCGTACGAAAAAAGCCTGCCCTGTAACATTTTGTCGGGTGAAAATCCGATGCCTGGAACTATGTGGGCAGGGTTGAAGGCTGACTGTTCGACTTCTGCAAAATAGTTTTCAGGGTTACGGTTCAACTCAAAATAGCCGACTTCTATGAGCGGAAATTCTTTGTGATACCATACTTTGGTTAAGTCGAATGGGTTGTAGGGCATTTTCTTTGCTTGCTCTTCAGTCATTACTTGAATAAACAGTTTCCAACGGGGGAATTCACCGCGTTCAATGCTATCATAAAGGTCGCGTTGATGACTCTCACGATCTTTTGCAATGATAGCTTCGGCTTCAGCATCAGTGAGGTTTTTTATACCTTGTTGGGTTACAAAATGGAACTTTACCCATATCCGTTCATTCTTAGCATTGATCATACTGTAGGTATGACTGCTAAAGCCATGCATATGCCTATACGAAAATGGGATACCTCTATCGCTCATGGTAATAGTAACTTGATGCAGTGCTTCAGGAAGCGATGACCAAAAGTCCCAATTATTCTTTGCACTCCTCATGTTTGTCCTTGGATCTCTTTTTATTGCATGGTTCAAGTCTGGAAATTTAAGGGGGTCGCGGAGGAAAAAGACGGGTGTATTATTTCCTACAAGATCCCAATTACCTTCTTCAGTGTAGAATTTCATGGCAAACCCACGGATGTCGCGCTCTGCGTCAGCTGCGCCTCTTTCTCCAGCGACTGTTGAGAAGCGAACAAACATTTCAGTTTTTTTACCGACTTCAGAGAATATTTTTGCCTTAGTGTATTTTGTTATATCATGTGTTACAATGAATATGCCGTAAGCACCTGAGCCTTTAGCGTGCATCCTCCTTTCAGGGATAACTTCTCTGTCAAAATGCGCTAACTTTTCGAGGAACCAAACGTCTTGGAGCAACATTGGTCCTCTTGGACCAGCGGTTAAGGCGTTTTGATTATCTGATACTGGTGCGCCTGCCGCTGTTGTTAATTTCTTCTTAGATTGTTCAGTCATACAAAACCCAACAAAATATACTATAATGATTATTAATTAACTTTTCTTATCACATAGAAATGATTTTATTAACCCGTAATATAACTAGTTACAGTATGGATACTAAAAAGCTAATAGAGATGCTAAGAGAAAAAGGCTTTAAAGTTACACCTCAACGCCTTGCTATTTACGAAAAAATTCTCGCCAATAAAGAACACCCAACAGTTGACCAAATATATCAAGAAGTACAAAAAAAATTCCCAACACTAAGTTTAACAACAGTATATCATACACTACACTTACTCACAAAAATTGAACTACTACAGGAACTCAGATGCAACAACGGCGTATCAAGATATGAACCTGACAAAACGCCACACATAAACATAATATGCCAGAATTGTGGGGCAATTTCTGATTACCAATCAAAAAACGTCGAAAATTTCCTTTTGCAATTGAAAAAAGAGTTAAAAACAAAACTACTTGGCAACCACTTCGAAATACAAACAATCTGTGAAAAATGCAGAAAACAGGGTTAAGCTAGTTGGCTATGGTTTATAGATTACGAGGTTTACCTTTCTTTACCAAACTGTAGTTTCCTTTTCCTGTTAGGCTTCTGGGTGCGGTACTTCTTGAATGAAATAACTGTTAATACCACAAGTACAATACAAATACGCCAGTAATTATCAAGTTATTACGAATAAAGTTCGAGTCTATTATAGAGGTAGTTGGATCAGGGGTTTCTTGGAGTAATCCGTCAGACAATAGGTTCGTGAATCCGTTGGCGTATTTTAAGCGGGCGCCATCTTGGTCGTTATAGCTGATATGCAGTTGATCGTAAATATCTAGGTCCAAACAGGGATAAGCACCATAGTTCTCCGTAGGTTCTACAATTTTATGGTTCCATTTATAACCTGAACGCACAACATAAACTAAATTGTTGTTCGAAGCGTCCTGATAGCCTATATGGGGGGTACCGCTTGGATCCAAAGCTAACGAAGATAAGCCACCCGTAAGGAACCAGTTTCACTTACCTTTCTCGATTACCTAACTATTACCGTTGTAACGTGCATATTTAACGAAGTACCAGTAATAAGTGGCGTAACTGATATGAGGCATACTCTGACTGTCGAGTGCAAGACAGATGCCCATGCCAACTGTAGAAGAGGAAGAATCAACCGTTTTAATTTTCCAACTGTCACCATTTGTTTGCGCATACTTGGGTGTTGCATGAGCGTCATCATAGTAGCAATATGTGCAGTTCCGTTGGGGTCTACCACCAAAGAGCAGTACTGCCCAACTTTACTAGAATTAACAACTTGAATTGACTAACTTGAACTGGTCCAACGCGCAAATTTTAACCGACGGTTTGATTCGTCATAATAAATGACCCGTGGATTATCGTTTAAATCAAGCGTCAAAGAGGAGTAAGAGCCGACTCTACCTTGCATATCAACAGTTTAGAGCCGCCAGCGTTCACCATTCCAATGAGCGTACTTAAGATCAGCATTAAGAAATGTCCTTATAACTAATGCATGAATAACCATTGGAATCCAAAGCTACAGAAGAATAGATTCCAACAATGTTGTTATGTTCAACTGTTGTTTTTACCCATTAACCCATCTCAGCGTGCATACTTTAGATGATCCTTGTCACTATCATAGTAACTTAGATGCGAATAATTGTTTGAATCCAACACCAACTAAGAAAACTCATCCATAAGACCCAAAGAATCCACGACTAAAACCCCCAGACGGCGCAGATACCTCATCTAACTCTTGAGCAACTGCACCAAGAGAATAACAAAAAGAAAAACAAGCTATAAGTAACATAACAAAAAGCTTGGGAAAAACAAACATTCTCGTTACCCATACACAACACGCAAACAACCTAACGTTCATTACTTATTTAAGAATCAATCAGTAACGCGAAAAATATTCAACAAAAAAACAGCATACTGATACCATCCACCAACACCCCACCATATATACACCAACACCCCAAAAAACCACTATATGCACACAAATAAACAACCCATCAAACACACAAAAATAACAAACTACACCCAAACAAACACACAATAAACAGTAGGTATTAGGCGTTATTGTGGTAACGTAGAATTGTTTCGTTTTTTATACTGAATAGTGGGAGTTAACTGTTGAAAGTAGCGTAGTCTTGTGTTGGTTAGAGTTTAAAAAGTAATTATTTCGCGCTATACATAATTGCGCCTAAAGTCTACTAACATTAAACAACAAAAAAAGGAAGGAAAATAACAAAACAACAACTCAAACTAACGTCTTCGCACCAACACCGCCAGCACGACGCCAACGATGATGATAACAACAATGATAGCAATTATCCCCGGCAGTATAATCGAATCAGCCATAGACCCAGGTTCACCATCACCTGTAGGAGAAGGCGAAATACCACTATCTTCAGCAACAGAAAAACTCGCCACAGACGACGACCCATAATAAGCCTTAGACCCAGCAAACGTTGCAAACACCGTGTACGCACCAGAAATATCAGGAGTCCAAGAGAAAGTAAAGAACCCATTTGAATCAGAAGTCGTTGTACCAATGTTTCTGAAATTACCATTAGCATCAATGACATCTAAAGACACCGGAACACCAGTAGCATTGTTTGGACGAACAAACTGTTTCCAAACATACAGCATCCAGTCACTCTGACTGTCATCAGAAACAGCAGGAACACCATTAGGAAAACGCGCAGTCATACCGTAATCAAACAAACCAGGAGAAATGTCATTCACAAAGCCCGTAATAGTCACTCCACCGCCAGCACCATTAGAAGCAGCAAGTGTAGTCTTTGTAGGACCCTTACCGATTGCATAGACACGCTGGTCATAAGTATCCATAGTAGCAATTATACTATCACCAATAACACCATTACCACCCCAACGAGTATTACGGAACATACCGTTAATACGCCAAATCTCAGCACCATTAGAAGCATCAATACAAATTTGTGGTGCACCCCTAGGTAATGGTTGTTCAGCCGAGTGTTCAAGCGTACCTAAATAGACCTTATCATCCGCGATGAGGGTAATCCAACCCCACCAGTAATTGCCAGTAACAGGTTCACTATACGGGTCACTTATATTATAAGTCCAAACAGTTGTGCCATCGCCTAAATCGTAAGCATAGAGAATACCAGCTACACCTACTGAAAACAATTTGTCATAAGCGAAATACCAAGTGTGTTCTGCAGCACCCCAGCCGTATGCATCAGCATAATTCTCAGACTCAGTTTCCCAGAGAAATTGACCTGTTTCTACGCTAAAACCATAATGTTTTCGAAGCTCCTTATTCCAAACTGCAATAACACCGTCTTCAATGTTGTCAGTCGCACCTGTATAGTGTATAGTGTTTGTGCCGTCGAACCATTCGTCTGGCGCAGACCATGTTTGATCAAAAAGCAGCGTTGACTGTGTAGAATCCTTGTTTAGACCCACTGTATCGAGTCCCCATATTCGAACTTCAGTTTGATTGAAGAATGCACCAACTACTCGGTCGGTTGGATATAGCTTGATTGATTGAGAACCCAAAGCTGATACCGCGCGTAAGCCACTTGGGATACTAACGTTCCATGTATAGGATCTGGGATTTGCTCCGTCTAAGCCGGGACCTAATGCCCTACCATGGGCAGTGTTACCCCAACTACCATAATCAGAAGTGTTAAATCTTGCATTCTGTAATCCGCAGTCAGTAGAATTCCAAAGTGCCATCCAACCAGCCTGGAAGTCAATGACGTAGATAAGGATTTCACCACTAGGTCCATAGGTTCTAAGCCCTGAAGGTACGTTATTGATTTGTATCTGTTGATTTCCAGTGAAAGGGTCATATGCATTCCAAGTAGTGTTTCCAGCTACAGATCTGGCTTCCCAGATATAGGTGAATACCCCGTCATAGTTGAAGCTGTCAAAGTATAGAACTTGACCAAATGAGAGGATAGTGTTATTTCGGAACATTTTTTCTTCACCTGTATGCAAATCAACTTGAATAATTGCTGGTGCAGTCTCGGCTCGAGTGTCAGTTCTTTGATAGTACAAAATACCGTTAAGAATCACCGATCCAGGAAACTTGCCTTCGTATGCATCTCCAGCTTCAGAGGATACGGGAACCTGCCCAGGTCCCCATAAACCACCAGTCAAACCACCAGTAGTTATAGGGTGTGCCCATAAAACGTGAGGTGTTTCTGGTGCATCGTCGTTGTAGAGTGCCAATGAATTATCAGGTCGCGAAACCCAGTTACCAGAAATACTATACCACTCTCTAAGTTGTGGGTCGATCGGGCGAGTCCAATACTCGATTGGAAGCGCATGACCGGGATAGAATCGTGAAGGTTCTGGGTTAACAACAAGTGAAATTGTCTCGCTAGTACTTGCTAACATAACGGTGCCTGCTGGGATTGTTATACCACCACGTTCAGAGTCGGTAAAGTTAACTGGGTTTATTTGCTCGGGAAAGTGAGTAGTCAATAGGTAAGTACCTACTTGGTCAGGTGTATACACTGTAAAGGTAGAGCCAGTGGAATCAGTTTTATATGGCCCAAGAGTTTCAGTTGAATTATCAGGTTTCACTACTTCGATCGTTACGTCCTCCCAACCTAATTCCACAGTTCCCAGTGGTTGTAGTATTCCAGTGCGAAGCAGTGTTTGTTCGCCGACTCCGATGGGGTTGGGTATAGCGTCAATAATTGGGTAAGTTCTCATTTGTGGGGGTACTTGTGCGTTGCCTGCAGGTAAAAATATGATAAACACTGATGTCACAAAAGCCAATACTAAAAGCATAGTTGTTGTTAAATAGATTTTTCTTTTTACAAGTCGCATTTTTATTTTTTCCTTTTTATCTATTGGACAAGAAAACCGTTTGAATACCACTATTTTTATAGAAATAGCATTGAACTGGGCTTGCTTGCCCAATTAAATATAGTATTAACATTCTGACTAATAACATTTGCTGATTTTAAGCCATTTTAACACTTGGTTAGTCGAAATAAGCGTTAAATAGTCAATATATACAAAAATAACCGATAAATTGGCAGTAAACAAACCAGATACACATATTTCAAATTAAATAGTGAAAAAACTTGAATGACGCAAACTGCATTATTTCTGTAACTAAAAATAGCCTCAGTAAGTAACTCCTTTTTGGGAAAACAACTAAATAGTCGAGAAGTTCAATTTTAAGTCATGACTTACATAAAGAAAAGCCACACCAAAAGGAACATAGCGATTATACTAATAATCATCGTCTCTGTCGCCAGTGCAACAGTAGCTTATGCAACTCTAACTGCAAAAAAAGTTGAAATAGGCGTAAAAATCGGCGACACCTTCACTTACAGTCTCATGAGCACTGTACACCTAACAGGAAACGAGTCTACCGCGTCAGACGGCTTTGAAAAGTACAACCAAACCGACTACTACAAAATCATAATAAAAGAAATAAATGGCACACAAATATCCATGGATACACTTTGGAAATTCAACAACGGAACAGAAATCACAAATTCACAAACCATCGACATTGCAAACGGTCAAAAATCTGATGACTACGGCTTTTGGGCTATCTACCCAGCAAACCTCAACACAGCTGACCTTCTCCGACCCAACGGTTATGACGGAAACACCGTAAACAACACCGACACAGTAAACTACGCCGACGGAAATAGAGACAGATGCTTCTGGCGCATCGATAACCAGTTCTCTGACATTAGAGACCCAACAGGTGCGACTCTAATGTATGACTACCGCAACATCTTCTTCGATAAAGAAACAGGCATACTAACGACACTAGAAAACTATCAGGTATTTAATAACCCAGCAAAAACTGAATATATCCAATGGAAACTGGTAGATTCATCAGTTTGGGATGTCTAACACCTCTCTCCACATATTTAGTCAAAGCGTTTAGCCAAAAATTTATAGTTTTTATTAAAAAAATCAGGTACAAACCAGCATATAGACTAAGTTTATTGATATATTTTTTTCAGTCAAGTATTTATACGGTCCCTGATTTGATTTAAACGGTGTTTTTAATGGAAAACAAGAGTGAAAACATACAACAGGGTATGAATAAAGCTTCTGAATCGCTGCAAAAAACAGCAGAAACAATTGGAGATACCGTTATTGCGATACTTGATCGATTAGCAGGCAAAGAATCAGATTTAAAACTCAGCTTTGAACAGTTAACTTTAGACACAGGCGTTATGAAAGCCACACTCAACGGTTCAATAGTTTTAGATCTCGTTATGGCAAAAGAAGTACCAAGCGCCTAAACCCGTTTTTAAGGCGACAAAAGTGCAGTTAACCACTTTGCTAATTGAAGTGCTTAAATCAGGAAAAATAACTATAAGTCAAAATGAAAAAGAAGCAATAGAAGTAAACATTAATAACAAAAAAATAGATGCAAACATAAAAAACAAAGAATTTATAAAAGAAATCATGACAAGCGCACGTAAAGCTAACACAAACAAAGGAATCAAAGAATCAATAACCAGAAGCATCGATACAGTGAAGACAGCGAGAAAATCTCGACCTTTAACCAAAGAAATAGTTGAAGACCTCTGCCGTGAAGGAATCACAATAACATTATCTTACAAAGGTGACCGAGTAGTTACAGTTGGGTCAGAAGCAGACTCTAAATTAACAAGAGTCATTACAGGAACCAAAGGGATTGAAATAAATAATCCTTTGAAATTGGCTGAAATGGGAATCTAAACACCGAAAACTGTACACCTTCCTAATTTTATTTTACTTGTTGCTTAGCTTTTATGAACGCTAATTTTCCGCCTGCTAACAATTGACTTTTTTCAACAGGACTCAAACTCAAGTTAACCTTAATTTCTGCACTTTTAGTCTTATTCACTACGAACAACTCTTCAGGTAATCCACTGGTTTCCAATTCTAAAACATCACCCACCGCAACATTATCATAATCTTTCTTATAAGCAAACGTTAAGGGTAAAATACCAAAGTTAATCAGATTTGCCATATGAATCCTAGCAAAGGATTTAGCAATTATAGCTTTTACACCAAGATACCTCGGCGCCAAAGCCGCATGTTCCCGACTGCTACCTTGACCATAATTTTCTCCACCAACGATGAAACCACCATCCTTCTGCAAGGCTCGATCAGCAAAAGATTTATCCACATGACAAAAGGTGTAAGTACTAATTTTGGGTATGTTACTCCTAAGCGACATAATCTCGCTACCACCTGGAATAATATCATCAGTGGTAATGTTATCACCTGTTTTTAAAATAACCTCACCAAAAAGTTTCGAAGGTAACGGTGGAAACATTGGCAACGGCTTAATATTTGGGCCCATAACCACTGAAGTCATTGCACACATATCAGGTACAATAAACATGGCGTCACTAAGTAAGAACTTTTGCGGCATCTCGATTTCAGGGAAACCGCCGAGCTTGCGTGGGTCGGTAATTTTACCATTTAAGGCTGCGGTAACAGCGGTTTCTGGACTAACAAGATAAACATTAGCGTCTTGCGTACCAGAACGCCCTTTAAAATTGCGGTTAAACGTACGTAATGAAACTGCTCCAGTCGATGGCGCTTGACCTATACCAATGCAGGGTCCACATGAATTCTCCAGAAGTCTTGCACCGGACTGTATGAAAGATTCCAACTCACCTGCCACTGCAAGATTCATCATGACTTGACGAGATCCCGCAGAAACAGTTAAACTGGTATTCTCATGGATCTTCTTACCCTTAAGAAGCGCCGCCACAATCTTGAGATCACGAAGAGACGAATTTGTGCAGCTACCAATGCAAACCTGATCAACAGGAATACCCTCCACTTCTCTAACCTTCTTAACTGCATCTGGGCTATGAGGCAACGCAATAAGAGGTTCAAGTTCAGAGAGATTTATCGCAATGTTCTCGTCATAGACAGCATCTTCATCAGGTTTTAATTCGACCCACATCTCTTCACGACCTTGAGCAATAAGAAAATCCCTAGTAACGTGATCGGAAGGAAAAATAGAGGTAGTCGCACCAGTCTCAGTACCCATATTGGTTATGGTCCCACGTTCGGGCACACTAAGTGTATCTACTCCAGGTCCATAGAATTCAAGAATTTTATTAACGCCACCTTTCACCGTTAAGATTTTAAGAACTTGAAGAATAACGTCTTTTGCAGAAACAAAAGGTTCAAGTTTTCCTGTGAGTTTTATACCAACAATTTTAGGCATCTCAAAATAAAAAGGTTCACCAGCCATGGCTGCAGCAACATCCAAACCACCTGCACCGATAGCAATCACACCTGCCCCACCTGCAGTAGGAGTATGACTATCACTACCTAACAACGTATAACCTGGCCTAGCAAAACGTTCCAAGAAAAGTTGATGACAGATTCCATTACCGGGTCTACTAAAGATAATACCATATTTAGCTGCTACACCTTGGAGGTAAAGGTGATCGTCGGCATTACGGAAATCATTTTGAAGCATGTTATGATCAACGAAGCTAACACTGAGTTGAGTTTTAACCTTGGGAACACCCATGGCTTCGAACTCAAGGTAAGCTAAAGTACCCGTAGAATCCTGGGTTAAAGTATGATCGATTTTTATTGCAATTTCTTCACCAGCAACCATTTTACCGTCCACTAAATGCTTTGCAATAATTTTTTGAGCCCCCGTCTGCTTAACCATACAATTACACCCTATTCTCAATAACTTTAACTTTTGTTATACGCCAATTGGAAAAGGCAAATTTTAAGGTTCTTATACAAGTTGAAAGTTTAAAAGCCAATTTGTCAATAAAAAGAACTAACTAAAACTATTAACTCCGAGGAATGTCTGTTGTCATTTAAATACAAAATGCAAGAATCAGCAAGAAGCAAACACTCGCCCCTCGTATTAGCTCTAGATTTCCCCTTCGAACCAGCAGATAACCGCAACAACATCTTGATAAAAGCACAAAAAATACTCCAAGCAGTCCACCCCTACATTAGCGCAGTAAAAATCAACCACCATCTCACACTACCACTAGGCACATTCGACGGCATCTCTAACTTAGTCGAACAAATCCGTGGACAAGGTTTACTTGCCATAATGGACGCAAAAATAAACGACATAGGCGCAAGCAACCAAATCATAGCCGAATACTACTTCGCCGCAGGATTCGATGCCATAATCGCAAACCCCTTCGTAGGATGGGAAGAAGGCATGAAACCACTCTTTGACGTAGCCAAAAGACTAAACCGAGGAGTTATTCTCCTAACTTATATGAGCCATAAAGGCGCTACAGAAGGCTATGGCCAAACAATAATCGACCCCATCACAGGCGAACAAATGCCACAATACATATCTTTTGCAAAAAAAGCACTACAATGGGGCGCAGACGGCGTAGTAGTCGGTGCCACCCGACCAGAAAAAATTGCAGAAGTCAAACTAATCCTCAGAGACAAAGCAGCGATCTATTCACCAGGCATAGGTGTACAAGGAGGCGGCGCAGAAACAGCCATACATGCAGGTGCCAACTATTTAATTGTTGGCAGAGAAATAACGACAGCTTCCAAACCAGCTGAAGTTGCCCAAAGAATCTTGTTTTCAATAAAAGAATAAAAATTATTTACTACGTTTATTTTCCCAAAGCTCTTTTTTGAGCAGGTCACGAACAGATGAACGAATTACACTGCTTCTACTTGGATACATATTCATTCTAACAAGTTCATCTAAACCTTCTAGATAAGCTTCTGGTAAAAGTACAGTTACAAGTTTCATATTTTCTCCCCTTTAATATGTTAGCCATATAACATGATACAAATATAAGAGTTAGCCTACCGCCCTAATCAGGTTAAGTTCGAAGTTGATTCAAAGTTCCTATGTAAGTCCCATCCAAAAGATACAATTCCGAGTCATCAACATGCACATACTCTGACCTCAAAACTGGACCAATCAAAGATTCTGCACCGAATTTTTTTGTTTCATTTAAAGGTTTACCACCCAAAAAATCATTAAAACTAGGCATGATATAGAGCTCTGAAGCCTTGAGCTTAATACCAAAGTTTTTCCGCAGCGTTTTTTCAACTGAACCAACGATTTTTATGTTACTCTTATGCAACAGAGTACGTGCAAAAGCTTCACTTTTAACACTAACTCTAAGCCAAACCTGCTGTGTAATCCTGCAGCCAGCAGGATCACGGAAAACTACCGCAGGATGCAGGTGCCCCATAACCAAGGTTTTACAAGCAAGCAAAGCGGGTGAAGGCCATTTGTGACCATGGAACACACCGACATCCTCAATAACAACTCCATTTGCAGGTAACAACTCAACGCTCTCTGGAAGTAACGGTTCTAAATTCGCATCATGATTACCCTTTACAATGGAAATTTTACTCACATAAGACTTTAATTTGTTAAAAAAATCTGGAATATCTTGCCATTCACCGAACCCACTTGAAACCACAGAATACTTAACGTCACCCAAAATCACCAAAGCATCAGGTTGGTGCTCTAACAGAATTGAAACGAGTTTGTTAAGAATTTTTCCAGTTTGGCTTGGTACATAGATACCTTTTTGGTGAAGTTCCAATTCCCAACCAATGTGCGGATCAGAAATAAGCAGTGTTCTGGTTGATTGGGCTTTTACTAACGCAGCAGGGTAGGGTAAGAGCACATTTAACATTAACTTTTGATCAGACCTAAAAGTTGCTTATGAAGCGTCTCGTTGGCAGAAGCAATAAAATTCAACGTCTGCTTCGGGTCCAAGGGAACATTAATCGATTTATTGTCTACATCTGTGATGATAGCACCTGCTTCTTTAGCTATTAAGAATCCAGCAGCAATGTCAGTTGTCCGTATTTTATTACGCAAATCAACAAAAGCATCAGTTAAACCTGCGGCGACATAGCTAACTTCCAATGCGTTTGCACCGAAATGTCGAGTGTGTTTAGTATTTTCAATAAATGCAGCTCCAATAGTCAGGTTCATTTTTGCTTTATAAACGTTTAAATCTAAACCAATAACAGCCTCATCTAAGGATTGAGTATTCGTAGTATGAATTACCCTACCATCACGATAAGAACCCATCCCTTCATAAGCAGAAAAAATTTCGTCATGTACTAAGTCAATAACTGCACCAGTATATACTGCGGCTAATACTGGTTCATCTGAAATAGCAATTGAAGAACAATAAAAAGGAAGACCATGTGTAAGATTTGTAGTCCCATCTATCGGGTCGACACAAAGATAACAGTCTTTAGGCGTGCTGCCGACTTCTTTAATTCCAGACTCCTCACTAATCAACGTAAAAGAGACGCCAGATTTCTGTAGAGTTTCTATGATTGCGTTTTCTGCAGCTACATCGATAGGTTTCATCAAATCTCCACCGGCGCCCCTGCCTAAGTCTGGTTGCGGTTCATGCATAGTTTCGAGACAATGCTTAATGGCGGCTTGTATACTAATTTTACAGTCGCAGAACAACTGTTGCCAGTTAAGTTTGGATTTCATTGACTGACCTTCAGATTTAGTATTCTCAAAGGTGCTTTATATACAAACGAAGAAAAATGTACAAAAGAGAACTATTTCAACAATTAATAAAAAAAGAAAAAACTTAGCGCAACTTCATCAAAACTATTTCAGCGGCCAACACCATTGGTTCCCAAGTTTCACACAAAGGAGGAGCATACGCCGTATCTGCCTTAGCAAGCTCCCGCACAGTCATACATTGCTGAATTGCAAAACTCAAACAATTAATACGCTGCGTTACTTCTTCACCACCAATAACCTGTGCACCAATGATACGCTGGGACTCTTTTTCAACAACCAGTTTAACTTTAATAGGTTTGGCCCCTGGAAAGTAATCTGCCTTCGTCTTGCTACTGATAGATCCAGTCACCACTTCCATACCATTCCGCTTAGCCGCAGTCTCTGTTAAACCCGTATTACCTGCTTCTATTTCGAAGAGACGCGTAACAGCAGAAGCTAAAACACCGCTAAAGAGCGAATAGCTACCTGCGGCGTTTGCACCTGCAACTTTACCTTGCCTAACAGCTACTGTACCAAGTTGTGGACACATGGGTTTATGAATTATAATGTTTGTCGCTTCAGCGCAGTCACCTACTGCATAAACATCCTTTTCTTCAGTCTCCATGCTAGCATTCGTCTTTATACCAAGAGATTCCCCAAGTTGAATACCTGCTTCAACGGCAAGTTTGGTGTTAGCTCGGACACCAAACGCGCTTATGAACAAATCAGCTTCATAGATTTCACCACTAGCTTTAATTGCCGTAACCTTTTCTTCTCCAAGAAATTCTTCAACACTTCTGTTGAGTAAGATTCTCATGCCTTTTTCTTCAAGATGCTGTTGAACCATTTTCGCCATATCCCCATCTAACAACTGAGGCAATACCTGAGGCAACATCTCAACAACTGTAACTTTGAGCCCACGCTCTATCAAACCAACACCAAGTTCTAAACCAATTAAACCAGCACCCATAATAACCGCAGTTTTTGCACCCCCATTAACAACCGCATCAATTTTTTCACCATCCTCCATATCACGTAACGAAAGGATGCCTGTTTTTTCCTTTCCTTTAATCGACGGCATAAAGGAATATGCTCCAGTGGCGATCACTAAACTATCATATGGAAAAAGTTTTGGTATACCCTCTTTAGTTAGAGCCGTTACAGTTTTTTCGCGAGTGTTAATAGCAGTAGCTTTGGTTTCCAAACGTAAGTTCAGCTTTAGCATCCGAAAAAAAGCTGGTGGATAAACAATCAAGTCTTTAAAATTTTGGATTTGACCACCGATAACAAAGGGTAAACCACATCGACTATAACCAGCGTTCTTTTCTTCCGTGATAAGAGTAATCTCTGCAGTTCGATCTTTCTTACGTGCAGAAGCTGCAGCTTCGACACCAGATGCATTTGCACCAATAATTAGAACTTTACGTACCATTACAATGTTCGCCTGTTCATTTGCTAGTTCCCTGGGCTTTATGCCACTCTACTGCTTTCTCAAAGTCCATAAGGTTAGCAAGATCGGCAGGTAGGTTTTCAGGTTTAACTACAAGTAACCAACCGTTACCATATGGATCGTCGTTCAATAATTCTGGTTTAGATTGGACTTCATCGTTGAATTCTTCTATTACGCCACTGACTGGAGAAATAAGGTCGGAGACAGCTTTCACAGACTCCAGCGTACCATAGGGTTCGTCTTGTTTTACTTGAGTGCCCGCTGTGGGTAATTCTGCGTAGACTATTTCGCGGAGAGATTTTTGTGCATAGTCAGTGACACCAATACGGATCTTATCAGCTTCTATTTTGACCCATGCAAAATCTTTACTGTAGTAGAGACCTTCAGGTACTTCGTATGCTTCAACTTTTACCATTTGCACTTGAACCTTCTATTATTATCTGAGTAAACCAGACTGTGGATAGGCTATTAAAGGTTTAATGCATTTTAATAGGCAATTAGCTATTGGAAACCTTAACTAACATTACTTAAAGACGGATAGAGCACTATTTCGATCATCTCAAAACATCCGTCTACAAGTGTTAGTAAAGAAGAGATAAAAGCCCCTTTTTGGGGTTTATCTGAGTAGTTTATCTTTCTCGTGTACCTGCAATCCAGTCCTCAGTCCATTGATGCGCCTGGTTGTCTGGAACGTGAACAGGTGGGTGTTTAAAGGCATAAGACGACATGCTTATGAGCGCTCCAGCAACTTTGCGGTCTAATGCAATTTTGGCTGCGCGAACAAGATCGATTACTACACCTGCACTGTTCGCAGAGTCTTCTACTTCAAGTTTAACGCTAATACTAAGTGGGCGATCACCAAATTTACGACCCTTAAGACTAATATAACAGATTTTTTTATTATTCAAAAACTCCACATAGTCGCTTGGACCGATACGCGTTGGTAGCGCATATGGCACGAGAGAGGTAACGGCTTCCGTTTTGCTTATGCGTTTGCTTTTGAGCCTATTTTCTACGGTCATATTTTGGAAGTCTGTATCTCCGCCGAGGTTAAGCTGGTATGTTTCGTCGACAATTACTCCACGATCCAAACAGAGTCTGACAAGATTACGGTGTAATATGGTTGCACCAACTTGGCTTTTAATATCATCTCCAAGGAGTGGAAGACCAGCTTTTTCAAATTTAGCTGGCCACTTTTTTTCTGGGTCAGAGCCGATGAATTCTGGCATACAGTTGACAAAAGCGCATCCTGCATCTATGGCACATTGAGCATAGAATCTAACTGCGTCATGGCTACCAACTGGAAGATAGTTAATGAGTACTTCAGATTTTGTTTCTTTTAAAACTTGGACAACGCTTTCTTTTGTAGCGCTATCATCATAAACATTAAAGGCTTCACGCATATGTGGAGCTACACCATCAAGTATTGGCGCTGGAGAAACAGTAACACCAAGTTTGGGAACA
>LSQX01304138.1_pt1 | contig 19061 bp, 22 predicted proteins | sample 654561 | NCBI WGS metagenome assembly LSQX01 (sample SAMN04489861, study PRJNA283612) | anaerobic digester metagenome | isolation source: 4 biogas reactors fed with cattle manure at either 37C or 55C with and... | place: Denmark: Kongens Lyngby | collected 2014
AAACTACGTTACAATGAATATAACATAAAATAATTAAATAGATATAACCAAAATTTTAAGAATTTGTAAATTGACAAAAAACTTTTTTGGTGATATACTGTAAATGCAATTTATTTACATAAATAACAATGTTAATTTCTTAAGAGGGAAAAATGAAATATATTTACGAAACACATTTTCATACGGATGAAGCAAGCGGTTGCGGTAAAGTCCCTGCTCTTGAAGGTGCAAAAATGTACAAGGACGTAGGCTATGCCGGAATTATCGTAACCGACCATTTTAATAAAGACACTATGAACAGTAACGGTTTTACTGATTGGAACGACTTTATTGATTATAATATGCGAGGATATAAGCTCGCAAAAACTCTTGAAGATGAAAACTTTACCGTTATGTACGGTATTGAAATCAATTTAAATTGTGATTGCGACAGCGATCATTTATTATATGGAGTCAGTGAAGAATATCTTAAAGACCATCCTTTTATTTGGAATGTTGACAGCTTTAAGAAATTTAAGACTATGGCGGAACAAGACGGACTTATGATTTTCCAAGCACACCCGATGCGGAATTTTATTACTGCTACCCCGCCGAATCTTCTTGACGGAATTGAAGTGTATAACGGCAATCCACGTCATGATTCAAGATGCGACATTGCACTCAATTGGGCTATACGAAATAATTTAAGAATGCTCTCCGGCTCTGATTTTCATCAACTTGAAGATTTTGCAAAAGGCGGAATTATAACAAACCATAAATTAAATTCAATCGAAGATTTTATAAGTACCGTTATGGCAAAAGACTATAGTATTATCTTTGATTGCTGCAAACAATAATTTAAAAAAATTACTTGACAAAAGCAAACTATTGTTGTAAAATAATTAATTAGTGAAAACTAAATAATAAAGGCTATGATAAAGAAGATTTATCGAGAGTGTTTCCAGAGAGTCGGCGGATGGTGAAAACCGATAACAAAGCGATAACATCTATCACTTTTGAGCCGGGTGAAAGAAAGACTTGTCGATTAGACTCACCCCGTTACTTTGCGTTAAAAGTTCAGAGTGGCAAATGGAATTTTTCATTTTGCAAATTGAGTGGTACCGCGGGTTTATCTCGTCTCAAAAATTGAGACGGGATTCTTTTATTCCAAATTATGCGTAAATCAAAACTTTTACATATTAAAATTTTTAAAACATTATATTATGAATTATAAAAGACTTTCAATATTTGCCGGACTTAACGGCTCAGGCAAAACAAATATTGCCGTAAACTTTGCAAAACATATCAAATCAAAAGGTGATGAAGTAACCGTCTGTGATTTGGACATCGTCAATCCGTATTTTCGCACTAAAGACAGCGAAAATGAACTTAGGGATTTGGGGATAAATCTAATCGCTTCTCAATTTGCAAACACAAATTTAGATGCTCCCGCAATTCCAAAGGAGATTTATTCAATAATCGCTGCACGTGATATTTGCGGTGTGCTCGATATCGGCGGCGACGACAGGGGGGCTCTTGCTCTCGGTCGTTATGCTCCGGATATTCTTGATGAGAACAATTACGAAATGTATCTTGTTGTCAACTTTTCAAGACCGCTAACCCGAAATGTTGATGACATAATTGTAGTTATCAATGAGATTGAGGATGCATGCAAAATCAAGTTTACGAAGATAGTCAACAATACAAATATCGGCGATGAAACAACAAAAGAGGTTGTATTATCGGGATATAAGAAAACCAGCGAACTATCGGACAATACAGGTTTACCTATATCATTTACAAGTGTTGAAAAAAGATTATTCAACGAATTAAATGAAATTATTCCTGATTTATTCCCGTTAGATTTACAAAAAAGAATTATCAATTCATAATAAACCAAAGGAGAGAATTATGTTAATTTTCAAAGAAGAACTCTGTAAGGGTTGCGGACTTTGTGTCAGTGCCTGCCCGAAAAAGATTTTACAGTTATCCAAGACCAGACTAAACAGCAAAGGTCATGCACCCGTTGAAGTTACTGATCCCGATGCTTGCATTTCTTGTGCATTTTGTGCTACAATGTGTCCAGATTGTGTTATCACTATAGAGTAAAAAGGAGAACATAAATGTCTGAAAAAGTACTTATGAAAGGCAATGAAGCTATTGCAGAAGCTGCTATTTTAGCCGGTTGCCGTCATTATTTCGGTTATCCGATTACTCCTCAAACCGAGATTGCCGCCTATATGGCAAAAAAAATGCCCAAAATTAACGGCACATTTCTTCAAGCGGAAAGCGAGATTGCCGCTATCAATATGGTCTACGGCGTTGCATCTACCGGCAAACGCGTTATGACTTCCTCCTCAAGTCCCGGAATTGCTCTTAAATGCGAAGGTATTTCATATTTAGCAGGTGCAGATCTTCCCGCTTTAATCGTTAATGTTCAACGCGGCGGCCCCGGTCTTGGCGGTATTCAGCCCTCACAGAGCGATTATCACCTCGCAACAAAAGGTCCGGGACACGGTGATTTTCACGTATTATGCTTTGCTCCCGCTTCCGTTCAGGAAATGGCTGATTTAACTGCTCATGCATTTGAATGTGCGGAAAAATATCGTATGCCCTCCATGCTTCTTGCTGACGGAACATTAGGTCAGATGATGGAACCCGTTGTTCTTCCACAACCTTCTGATGCAGGAAAATACGACAATTCCTGGGCTGTTACGGGAACAAACAATGAGCGTAAACATAATATAATAAATTCTCTCTATCTTTCTCCCGCAGAACTTGAAAAACTCAACTTTGAACGTTATGAACGTTATGAACAAATCAAAAAAGATGAGCCGATGTGGGAAGAATATCTTATGGATGATGCAGAAATCTGTGTAGTTTCATATGGCATTACAGCGAGAATTTCACGTAATGCTGTTGATCAAGCAAGAAAACAAGGCATCAAAGTCGGTATGATTCGTCCTATCACCGTTTGGCCCTTCCCTGTTGAGCCTCTTAAAAAGGCTGCCGATAAGGTTGAACGCTTTATTTGTGTTGAGCTTAATATGGGACAGATGAAAGATGATATTGAACTTGCCATTCATTGCAAGAAACCTGTTGACCTTTGCATTCGTACAGGCGGTATGCTCCCAAGCCCCGATGAAGTTTTGGCAGTTATTAAGAAATAAGGGCTTATTCAGTAAAAGAGAGGAAAAATAATGGCTAAATTTAATAAACCTAAATCATTAACCGATGCCGTATTCCACTATTGTCCGGGTTGTACTCACGGTATCGTTCACAGACTTGTCGCTGAAGCTATTGACGAGCTTGGAATAGAAGGAAAAACCATTGGTGTTGCTCCGGTTGGCTGCTCTGTTATGGCATATAATTATTTTACTTGCGATATGATTCAGGCAGCTCACGGACGTGCTCCGGCTGTTGCAACCGGTGTCAAACGTTCCTTGCCCGATCATATTGTGTTTACATATCAAGGTGACGGAGACCTTGCGTCTATCGGTCTTTGCGAAACAGTTTCTGCAGCAGCACGTGGTGAAAATATAACTGTAATTTTTATAAACAACGCAATTTACGGTATGACCGGCGGTCAGATGGCTCCGACATCTCTTATCGGTCAAGTTACACAGACATCTCCTTACGGTCGTGATGCGGCTACTCAAGGAATGCCTATTAAGATAAGTGAACTCCTCGCTACTTTGGAAGCTCCTTCATATATTACACGTGTAACAGTCAACAACGTAAAGAATGTCAGAAATGCGAAAGCTGCAATCAAGAAAGCATTTCAGAATCAAGTTGAAGGCAAAGGCTTCTCTCTTGTTGAAGTAGTTTCAAATTGTCCGACAAACTGGGGAATGACTCCCGAAAAATCACTTCAGTGGATTGATACACACATGCTTCCTTACTATCCTTTGGGTGTATATAAAGACAAAGATACGGAGGATAAGAACAATGGCTGATTTTAATATTATTATTGCCGGTTTCGGCGGTCAAGGTATTCTTTTCTCCGGTAAAGTACTTGCCTGTGCAGGTCTTCTTGAAGACAGAAATTTAAGTTGGCTTCCTTCCTACGGTCCTGAAATGCGTGGCGGTACAGCGAACTGTTCAGTTGTATTATCCGACAAACCCGTTGGTTCTCCGATTGTTGAACGTCCCAATGTTCTTATGGTTATGAACGAACCCTCACTTGATAAATTTGAGGATTTGGTAGTTCCCGGCGGTAAAATCTTTGTTGACAGCTCCCTAATTCCTCGCCAGGTTAAGCGTGATGATGTTGAAGCATTTTATGTTCCCGCTACAAAACTTGCAGCTGATAACAACCTTAAAGGTCTTGCAAACATGATTCTTTTAGGCACTCTTATCCGTCATACCGGTTGCATTAAAGAAGACGGAATTGCAGATGCTCTTCATCAGGCTATACCTGCAAGAAAGATTGATTTATTCAACTCCAATATGAACGCAATTTCAATGGGTTTTGAATATTAAAATTTTCAAATAAGGACTTCGATATTCTGAAGTCCTTATTTTAATTGTTATAAATTATTTTTTACACTGCCATAATAACCGCTATCACTAATTAGTAAAGTTGGGATAGAAAGTGATAACTCACTCCAATCGTTTCTTAAAAAGAAAAAATAACTGTCAACTGACAGTTATAATCCCTTGGTGGAACAGCGGGGATTCGAACCCCGGACTCCCTCCTTAAAAGGGAGGTGCTCTGCCGACTGAGCTACTGTTCCATATTAACGGAATGATTGAATCATCCCATCAAGAACTTTGAAGACCTGTACGGAAAAAAGCAAGAAGCAGCGAAGTGAAAAGGCAAAGAATGAAGAAAACAACTGCGAGAGCTTTTGTAACCTTCTGGAGCTTTGCTTCCTTACTTCTGGCTTTATTCTTTCCGAAAAATGTGTCGCTTGAGCCACCCATGATAACGCTCGAAACGCCGCCTTCGTTACTCTTTTGCATAAGAACGAAAACAACCATAATGATCGACGTTAAGATTAAGAGAATGGCCAATAATATTTCATACCAAGTCATATATATTCACCCGTTATATTTATTTGGATGCCGGAAAACAAACACAGCCTTATTATTTTATCATAATGAAACGATTTTGTCAAGTCCTTTTTAAGTTTTTTTCATTGACTTTTTTCTGCGGATGTGATAAAATAACTCTGTAGAATATACCACAGACGAATGCTTTTGTCAAGTCCTTTTTGAAATTAGGTGAATATATTGACAATTATTTTATATGCAAGCCCCCGAGCCGACGGATATACTGCAAGAACAATGGCAGAATATATTAAAAATTGCAATGAACAAGTAAAAATCTTTGATGCTTACAAAATTAACGCAAAGCCCTGTATTGGTTGCGGTCGTTGTGCCGACGGTTTTTGTTACTATCATGACCTTGACAGCCTTTTTGCAGAGATATTAAATGCTGATACGCTGGTAATTGCAACACCAATATACAATTTCAATGTCCCTTCCCCCTTAAAAGCAATTTTTGACAGAATGCAACCATTTTACGAAAAACCTCTGACAGATAAAAAAATGAACGTTGACATCCTTTACTCCTGCGGAAGAAGCGGAGAAGAAAGTACAAAATATACAACCCGAATGATTGATTGTATCGTCAAGAACTTAGGCGGTACAATTAGAGATATAAGAATAACAAATTTTACGGATGATAGAAATGATTGATGAATTATTAAACAAAATTAAGAGAATTCACTTTATTGGCATTGGCGGAAGCGGCATGTGCCCTCTTGCTGAAATTCTCCACTCAAAAGGATATATTTTAACAGGCTCCGACAATAATGAAAGTGATACCCTGAATCGTATTAAGAATTTAGGTATCAAGGTCTATATGGGACACTCTGCCGACAATATTCAAGATGCTCAGATGATAATATATACGGCTGCAATTATGCAGGACAACCCCGAATTAAATACTGCTATTGAGATGGGAATACCCACTTTTGAACGCTCAAAACTATTCGGTGCAATAAGCCGAAAATATGGCAACACAATAGGTATTTCCGGCACTCACGGCAAAACTACAACAACTGCAATGATTGTCCATACCCTACTTTCTGCCGGACTTGATCCGTCTTGTGTAATTGGCGGCAAGTTGACAGACATCAATGCAAACGGTCGTGTGGGCAGTGGTGATTTATTTGTATGTGAGGCATGTGAGTTCAAGGACACTTTTCTTGACTTGTCCCCCCGTTGTGCCGTTATTCTTAATATTGACGAGGATCATCTTGATTATTTCAAAACATTTGATAATCTTCGTCATTCCTTTACTAAATTTGCAAATTTAGCTCAGACTGTTATTTTTAATTATGACGATGAAGATGTACACCTTGCTTTACAAAATGTAAAAGATAAAGAGTTAATTTCTTTCGGATTTAATGACGGAGCAGATTATCAGGTTAAGAATTTAGCATATCATCACGGTGCTTTCCCTGAGTTCGATATATATTTCAATAATGAATTTCTGCTACATTTAAAATTAAATGTAACCGGCAAACATAATGCACTCAATGCTGCGGCTGCCGTTGCAACTTGTGTTTATGCCGGTGCGGATATAAATGAAATCAAAAAGGGAATTGAATCATTCAAAGGAGCGGGAAGAAGATTTGAAACTCTTTACGATAAAAACGGCATACGAATTGCTGACGACTACGCACATCACCCTGCTGAACTTGAAGTAACCATTGATGCGGCTATGGCACTTGGATATAAGCGTTTTTGGGCAGTTTTCCAACCCTTTACTTATTCAAGAACCGCTCTTTTGTTTGACGATTTTGTAAGAGTTTTATCAAAAGCAGATCGCTGTGTTATGACCGAAATTATGGGTTCGCGGGAGGTAAATACCTACAATATATACACCTCACAACTTGCCGAGAAAATTCCAGACAGTGTATGGTTTAACACTTTTGAAGAAGTTGCCGATTATCTTTATAAAAATGTAGAAAAAGGCGACTTCGTTATGACAATGGGCTGCGGTGATGTTTATAAAATCGCTAAACTCCTGATAAAGAAATATGAATCAGAATAATACCACGGGGATATATATACATATCCCCTTTTGTAAATCCAAATGTCCGTATTGTGATTTTTATTCAATGTGTGCAGACAATGAATTAAAGGATAGATATTTATCTGCCGTAATTGACGAACTTGCGACACTTGACAATGCGAAAATTTATGATACTGTTTACTTTGGCGGAGGTACACCGACCGAGTTTGGTGCTGACAGAATAGTCAGAGTTTTGAATTTTATCCGAGAAAATTACAAATTAGCTGAAAACACCGAAATAACTCTTGAATGTAATCCTCAATCTGACCTATTTGATTTGTTTTCCAAAGTTAAATTTGCCGGCGTAAACCGAATTTCAATTGGCTGTCAGAGCATTCATGATAATGAATTAAAATCGCTCGGAAGGCTTGCGAAAATCAATGACATTGAAAAAGCAATAAACGATGCACGTAAAGCGGGAATATTTAATATCAGTGTTGATTTAATGCTGGGCATACCACAACAAACAAAAGAAAGTTTACTAAAGTCATTACAATTTTTTATTGATAAAAAAATACCGCATATAAGTTGCTATATGCTTCAAATTGAAGAAGGAACAATATTTCAAAAGCGAATGAATAGATTGAGCTTACCTGATGAGAATAGTGTAAGTGAGTTATATGAAATATTGATAAACACATTAAATCATGCAGGAATCAACCAATATGAAATCTCAAATTTTGCAGTAAAAGGATTTGAAAGCAAACATAATTTAAGATATTGGAACTTATCGGATTATTACGGAATAGGACCTTCGGCACATTCATTGATAAACAATTCACGATATTATTATGAAAGAGATATTGAAAAATATATTACTGCCCGAAAAAAGATTTATGACGGTGACGGAAATACTTATGATGAATATATTATGCTCCAACTTCGCTTAACAAACGGATTAAACTTGACAAAACTCAAGGAAAACTATGGTTTTGCGTTTGCAAAAAAGAAGTTAACTGTAATTGAAAATTATGTTAAATCAGGATATATAATAGAAGAAAATGACAATATAAAATTAACAACAAAAGGCATGCTTGCATCAAATCGTATTATCGCGGATTTGCTCTAAAAAAACACTTGCAAGACATGCGAAAGTATGTTATAATGTGTAGGATTTAAAGAAGGAGGTTCAAAATATGGCATATGTGATTAACGATGATTGCATCGCTTGTGGTGCTTGTGTAGGCAGTTGCCCTGTAGAAGCTATCAGCGAAGCAGACGGTAAATATGTTATTGATGCAGATGCTTGCATCGAATGTGGTGCTTGTGCTGACGATTGCCCCGTTGGTGCTCCCCAACAGGCATAAATTCTGATTTGCACACCGGAGATTTTGTATGACAACTAAAAAAACAGTTATAATTATTGCAGGATTTGCGGTGTGCTTTATTCTGCTTTTTTTAGGCTTTGAATATATTTCCAATATCGAAAATAAAAACTCACAACCTGAACCTGAAGCAACGGTTAATGCTACAATGCAAATACCTGAAACAAGCTTAACTGAAATTACCACTTTTTTTCATACAACAAGCATACCAACGACAATTGTTGAAAGTTCGACCGTAGATGTTACACTTCCAACCGCAAAAAGAGAAATTATTACTGATACTCCGACGACAAAAGTTGAATATACCGGTCCCGAAAATGAAACATTAAGTTCCGATGAAGCAAATCGGTTCAAGCAGCTTCTATACAATCTCGGATTTATATATGACCCGGAAGAAAACATATTCTACGCAAAAGAAAACACTTGGCAAAAGACATTCGGCTATTCTCAGGCTTATGATATGTTAGCACCGTTCACAACTATGGTATTTGACACTCTGCGATTTAAATTTGATTATGATAATCGTTCATGGATGTTCCAAGTCTGGAAAGGCAGATACGGTGCTACAACGGGTTTTGAGTTCGGTATTTACACAAAAGATATTTCCATGCCCGACAACGATTATTGGTACGGGGTGGATAAAGATGATTATATTTTGATGGAATGTAACATGTATCGTCATGATAAATTTTATTTCCATCGCGGTCCCGAATTGCACTGGTGGTTAACCGGATTTCGATTAGCAGATATAAATAACCCGAAAGACCTCAATTTGGAAGCGAAATTTACGCTTCATAACAACACAATGGCAGATGCTTTTGAAGAATCCGTGAAAAAAGAAATGGAATCAAATGACACGATAAAATATGTTCGTGACGATCTTCGGGTTACTGTATATTGGGGAGAAGAAATTGATACCATCTGGCATCACTTAAATTAAAAAGACTGCACCAAGAAAAACAGTTTTTTCATGTTTTAATCGATTTCCAAATCATTTAACAATTTCTGAATATAAATAGTGCAATCCTCAAAGACTGCACTATTTTTTATGTCATCTTTTCTTGTTTGACTTTTTTATCTATGACATGACGAGAGGCGAGTTCATCAAAAATATCTTCAAGAGAAATATCGGATTGTAGCATTAAAACCATCAAGTGGTAAAGCAAGTCGCTGATTTCGTATATGGTTTCTTTTTTATCTTCCGCTTTGGCGGCAATGATAACTTCAGTACATTCTTCGCCGACTTTCTTTAATATCTTATCAAGACCTTTATCAAAAAGATATGTCGTGTAGGAACCTTCTTTGGGATTTATCTTTCTGTCCGCAATAAGTTTCATAAGTCCTTCGTAAGAAAACTCATGCCTTTCATCGCTGAAAAATAAATCATTATGGAAACAAGATGTTGCACCAGTATGACAAGCGGGACCGAGCGGCTCAACCAAAATTGTTAAAGCATCCTTGTCACAATCGGCTGTAATACTCACAATGTTCTGATAATTTCCGCTTGTTGCTCCCTTATGCCAAAGTTCCTGCCTTGAACGAGACCAAAAAACCGTCTGTTCTTTTTCGATAGAGAGTTTAAGGCTCTCTTCATTCATATATGCAAGATTAAGAACTTGTTTCGTTTTTGCATCAACGACTATTGCAGGGATTAAACCTTTTTCATCAAATTTCAATTCACTGATATCAATCATAACAACCTCACAGGTATATTATTTTTTTTCATTTCTGATTTTAAGTCTGAGATTTCAACCGTTCCGAAATGGAATATTGAGGCAGCCAAACCGGCATCAACTTTTGGAAGGGTTTTGAAAAGAGTAATAAAATCCTCGATACAACCGGCACCGCCCGATGCAATAATCGGAACATTTACTGCTTCACACACCGCATTAAGCATTTTAAGGTCAAAGCCTTTTTTAACTCCGTCAGTATCAATAGAATTTACTACAACTTCTCCGGCACCTAAATCAACACATTTTTTTATCCACTCGATTGCATCCATTCCGGTGTTTTCTCTGCCGCCTTTTGCAAATACACGAAACACACCGTCCACTCGTTTAACATCAACCGACAAAACAACGCATTGGTTACCGTAAATTTTTGCGGCATCATTTACAAGTTGAGGGTTTTTAATTGCACCTGAATTAACCGATACCTTATCCGCACCGCAGGCAAGCACCCGTTCAAAATCCGCAGTTGTGTTTATACCTCCACCGACGGTAAGCGGAATAAAGACATTTTTTGCCGTATTTATCAGTACATCCGTAAAGATTTTCCGTCCTTCGGATGATGCGGTTATGTCATAAAAAACCAATTCATCTGCTCCGCTGTTACTGTAAAACTCAGCCAATTCAACAGGATCGTCAACATCACGAAGCCCCTCAAAATTGGTTCCTTTAACCACTCGTCCGTTGCGTACATCAAGACAGGGGATAATTCTTTTTGTAATCATTTTTTAACTACCTGACTATAATATTTTTTCTAAATCAATCGCTCCGGTATAATATGCTTTTCCGATAATTGCACCGTATATTCCCTGAGATTTGAGTTTTTCAACATCCTCATAAGAAGAAACTCCACCGGAGGCAACTATATTCATATCAAATTTTTCGGAAAGTTGACGATATAAATCATGATTTGCCCCCTGCATTGCTCCGTCTTTGCTTATATCGGTACAAATAATTGTCTTTACGCCGATCTTTTGAAGTTTCTCACAAAAAGAAAAAGCATCTGTTTCACTTTTTTGAGTCCAGCCTTTTATTGCAACATAGCCGTCTCTTATGTCAACTCCGACGGCAATTTTCTCTTTGTATTTATTGACAGCATTGATAAGAAGATCCTCATCACAAAGTGCAGCGGTGCCGAGAATAACACGATCTATACCTGATTCAGTATATCTCTCAATTACTGCCATTGAACGGATACCGCCACCGATTTCACAAAAAAGTCCGCTTGTTTCCTTTATGGCAATCACCGTCTCAAAATTCGGAGTTTCTCCCGATTTCGCTCCCTCCAAATCAACAATATGAATATGCGTAGCACCCTTATTTTTGAAATCTTTTGCAATGTCAACAGGATTTCCGTAAACGGTCATTTGGTTATAATCGCCTTTATAAAGTCTGACGGCTTTTTTGTCAAAAATATCAATAGCCGGAAAAATTATCATTTTATACCTCACTAAATGCTCTTAAAATATTAAGTCCCACTTGCCCGCTTTTTTCCGGATGAAATTGGCAACCGAAAAGATTATCTTTTGCAATTGCGGCGGTTAATTTATTCCCATATTCTGTAGTTGCCACTACGTTGTTACAGTCTCTAACATGATAGGAATGAACGAAATATACAGCGTCTTTTTGATTTATATACTTAAATATCGGACATGAAAATTCAAAGTTAAGTATATTCCAGCCCATGTGCGGAATTTTTAAGTTTTCCGCATCACCCGATTGTATCGGCACACAAGTACCGTCAATGAGTTTCAGACCTTCAAATTCACCGTGTTCAAAACTTTTATCAACGAGAAGTTGCATACCCAGACAAATGCCCATAACAGGCTTTCCTGCGGCGATTTCTCTTTTTAATACCTCATCCATACCGCTGTCATAAAGTTTGCTTATAGCCTCTTTGAAAGCACCAACGCCGGGCAGTATGATATGATCGGCGTTTTTGATTATCTTTTCATCATGTGTTATAACCGCGTCTATATCAATAGCCGCAAAAGATGATTTCAGACTAAACAAATTGCCGACACCGTAGTCGATAATTGCAATCATAATACGCCTTTCGTAGACGGAATTTCATCGGCGGTTTCAGGGTTAATTTTTACAGCCTCTTTTAATGCTCTTGCGACACACTTAAAAGCACCTTCGATGATATGATGAGTATTATATCCGTCAAGACGATTTATATGCAGGGTTATGTTTGAATTGCGGACAAAGGCAATAAAAAACTCTTCTATCAGTTCGGTGTCAAGGTCTCCGACTTTTTCACATAAATTATCGAGTTTATATACCAAAGTTTCACGTCCAGAAATATCAACGGCACACATAATAAGTGCCTCATCCATAGGTAAAAGCATTGAACCGTAACGTGTAATTCCTCGTTTATCGCCGAGAGCTTCATTAAATGCAGCACCTAAAACAATACCGATGTCTTCAAGCGTATGATGATAATCCACTTCTTTATCGCCGATACACTTTACATTCAAATCAAAACGACCGTGTTTTGCAAATAATGTCAGCATGTGGTCAAAAAATCCACAGCCTGTATCAATTTCACTCTTGCCCGTACCGTCTAAATTTAAGGATAAAACAATATCTGTTTCAGCTGTTTTGCGAGATTTTTCAATATATCTCATGATAACACCTCTTTAATTTTTTGAAGGAGTATATCCATTTGTTCTTTTGTGCCGATTGTAATTCTGACGAAATTTGAAATTTGTTCTTTTGTGAAATGCCTGACTAAGACACCGCGTTTTTTAAGTTCCAGATAAAGTTTTTTGCCGTCAATTTTGCTTGATTGTGCAAATATGAAGTTGGCTTTTGAAGGCAGGACTTCAAAACCTAATTTCTCAAGTTCCTTTACTGTATATTCCCTGTTTTCAATGATTGTTTCAAGATTTTTCTTTGTATATTCAGCATCCTGCAAAGCACCGATACCTGCAAACATGGTCATACGGTTGACATTATAGGGGTTTGTTGAATATCTTAATGTATTAAGATCACTTATAAGTTTTTCATCGGCAAATGCAAAACCTAATCTTGCACCAGCCAAACTCATTGCTTTTGAATACGTGCCGATTACTATTAAATTATCATATTTCTTGACTAAATCAACCGCAGAATCAGCACCAAAAGCAACGTATGCCTCATCGATAACAACGATATTGTCAGGGTTGCTTTTTACGATATTTTCAATATCTGACAATTCAAGGGCAATACCGGTCGGTGCATTCGGGTTTGCAATAATAATCGTCTTGTTTATGCCCAAATAGTCGTTTACATCAATAGTAAAATCATTTTTCAATGGTATTTCAACGAAAGGAACACGATTTGCTTTTGCATATACGGGATAAAAACCGTAACTGATATTCGGAAAAGCAACAGGAATATCATCGTCACAATAGCACTTAAATACAAAATCCAAAACCTCGTCGGAACCGTTTGTGCATATAACATTTTCGGGTTTCAAATCATAAGTTTTTGCAAGTGCTTCACATAAAGGCTTGCAGGTAGGATCTGAGTATAGATTTAGTTTTTCTACTTCCCTTTTTGCATATTCAACTGCCAGTGGTGACGGGGGAAAAGGTGATTCATTCGTATTTAGTTTTACATATTTCTGATCTTGAGGCTGTTCTCCGGGAGTATACGGCTTAAGTTCCGTATACTTATTACTGAAAAATCTACTCATCATCTTCACTTCTGACAACAACACTTTTTGCGTGTCCGGTCAGTCCTTCCAATGTGGCAAAATACGCAATATCATCACAGACAGCGTCAAGTGCTTCCTTAGTGTAGTAAGTATATTGCGTCTTTTTTACAAAATCATCAACTGAAAGCGGGCTTGAAAATTTTGCTGTTCCGCTTGTAGGCAAAGTATGATTAGGACCTGCGAAATAATCTCCCAGTGCTTCGGGGCAATTTCTTCCCATGAAAATTGAGCCTGCGTGACGAATTTTATCAAGATAATCAAAAGGATTGTCAAGCATCAATTCGAGATGCTCGGGAGCAATTTCGTTTGCAATTTCAATGGCGGTATCAAGATTTTCCGTAACAATAATCTTACCATTATTATCGATAGACGCACGAGCAATTTCCGCTCTGTCAAGCAATGGAATTTGTCTTTCGAGTTCAACTGAAACGGCATTTGCAAGTTCAATACTGTCTGTAACCAAAACAGCACTTGCATTTTTGTCGTGTTCCGCCTGTGAAAGCAAGTCGGCAGCAAGATGTCTTGCATCGGACTTTTCATCCGCAATAACCAATATTTCAGACGGGCCGGCGATCATATCAATAGATACTTTTCCGAATACTTGCTTTTTCGCCTCTGCAACAAAAGCATTGCCGGGACCGACAATTTTATCAACCTTCGGGACAGTCTCTGTACCGTAAGCCAAAGCGGCAATGGCCTGTGCCCCGCCGACCTTGTATATCTTATCAACACCTGCAACAAAAGCGGCTGCAAGGATAACAGGATTTACTTTTCCGTTTTTCATCGGCGGTGTTACCATTACAAGTTCTTTTACACCCGCGATTTTTGCAGGAATGGCATCCATCAAGACCGTTGAAGGGTATGCGGCAGTTCCGCCGGGAACATATAAACCTGCACGGTCAACGGGGATTATTTTCTGACCGATAATAACACCGTTCTCGTCGTTTAAGATAAAACTATTTCGGACTTGACAGGTGTGAAATTTTGTTATATTTGCAGCTGCACGTTTGAGAATATCAATAAATCGCGGTTCAACCAAGGATATTGCTTCATCGATTTCTTCTTTACCGACAATTAACGAGGAAAGTTTTACTTTGTCAAACTTTTCGGTATAATCAAAAAGTGCAGCATCTCCGTTTGCTTTTACATTTTCAATTATTTCCGTTACAATTTCGGACACATCATCAAGCGGTTCATAACGTGCAAAGATTTCTTCGTTTTTTAATTCACTATATTTAAGAATTTTAATCATTTTTCATGCCTTTTTTAAGAGTTTCAATCTGCTCCCGCTTAAACTTGTAACTTGTACGGTTTGAAATAAGCCTTGCACTTATGGGTACAATAGTTTCAAATACCTCAAGGTCGTTTTCACGCAGAGTAGTTCCTGTTTCAACTATATCAACAATAACATCAGAAAGTCCTAAGATCGGGGCAATTTCAATGCTACCGTTTAACTCAATAATATCAATATCTCTGCCGAGTGAATTATAATAAGTCTGAGCAATATTCGTAAATTTCGTTGCAACTTTTAATGTCTTGTTCCTGTCATCAACAAAGTTTTTCGGAGTAGCAACTGCCATACGACATTTACCCATTTCAAGGTCTAAAAGTTCATATACAGCAGGTTCCTGTTCAAGTAAAATATCTTTACCGACAACACCTATATCGGCGACACCACGTTCAACATATTTTGCAACATCCGAAGGCTTAACCCAGAAATATCTGACCTTCTTTTCGTGATTTTCAAATATCAGTTTTCTTGTTTTTTCAAGCAGTTCGGGACATTCATAACCGCTGTCGGCAAATTTTTTGTATACTCCCTCACCCAAACGACCTTTGGGAAGAGCGACGTTTAAGTATTCATCAGTATTGATTTTTACATCTAATTTATCAAGATAAACCGCAAAACCCAACGCATCCGCTTTTCTGCCCATCTGACGCATCAGAGAATCATATCTGCCGCCTGATAAGCAATAATCGGGAATTTCGGGAACATATCCGCGAAATGCAAGTTCATTGTAATAATTGTTGTTTTCGGAAAGGGAGGTTTCAAGACGAAGATGCTTACCATATTCCGAAGTTTTCAATGTGTTAAACAAAGCCTCATCCGATAATTCAAGCAAATAATCATCTGACAAAAGTTCAAGACTTTTACATGCAAGTGTGATAATTTCGACGGTATCCGAATGTTTTAGGGAACCGATAACCTCAACACCGACTTGCGGAATTTCCTTAAATGAATTATCGGAAGGACGATATACATTCTCATGATAATACAATTTTTTCATCCCGTCGCTGTCCCGCGTGTTTCTGACAATGGACAAAGTTACGTCCGGACGTAAAGCCATCAGACGACCATTTGTATCGGTGAATGTAATGATGTTGTCGGATACTAAAAAATCCTTCTTTTTTGCATAAAAATCATATTCTTCAAATTTATTCATCCGAAACTGCTCGTATGAATAAGACGCGTATAACTCACGAAGTTGAAATGCAATTTTTTCCTGTTTATTAAAAACTGAGTCGATAATGTTCATTTAATCTACCCCATTATACTGATACGTATATAATAACACACTACCAACATAAAATCAAGTAATATTTTATTTATCTATATTGACAAAATATGGTGTATCGAGTAAAATTATAAAAAACAAAGGAAAAGATATGCTGAATTTCAAAAACGGAAAATTTATAATTATGCAAGTTACGGATGTTCAGGACATGCATTATGTTCGCAAAACCTGCTTTAAGATGCTTGAAAAAGCATACGATATTGTGAAACCCGACTTAATCGTGTTGACCGGAGATAATGTTCTTGGAAATCATCTGAAAGATGCCCGCTTCGGGAATAAAATCGTTGTTAAAGATAAAAGCGATGAATATAAGAGATATGCAAAAGCTCTTGACTTCTTATGCAAACTGATAAGCAAAAGAGATATTCCGTTTGCATTTCTTTTTGGAAATCATGACGATTTCAATCTAATATCAAAAGATGAAATTGCGAATCTGTATCGTACATACAAAGGTCTTGTTTCTTACAAAGAACACAGTTTTTGCGATTGCGGCACTTACAGCATTCCGATATATGACGAAAAAAGGGAAAATATAAAGTTTTTTGTTTATATGATTGATTCTGCACGTTATGACAAAGAAAATGATAAGTGTTATCAGGAGATTACAAAAGAAACTCTTGATTGGCTGAGAGAAGAAACAAAGAAAAACAAAGATATTCCCGCAATTTTATTTCAACATATTCCCCTAAAAGAGGAATTAAACCTCATTGAAGAATGTGAGAACGGAAATATTTTGGAAGACGGCAAACGTTACAAATTGAAAGATAATGCCAGCGGTGAATTGCTTGAATATCCCTCTGTTTGCGAAAGCGGTGAGGAATTTGAAATTATTAAAAACAGCAATATTAAAGCCTGTGCATTCGGTCATGATCACAAAAATGCTTTTATCGGCAGGATTGATAACATTCATTTAATTCAAACTCCTTGTGCCTCTTTTCGATGCTACGGCACAAGAAACCGTGGTGTAAGAATATTTGAAATCGAAGAAAAAACAGGCAATTACAATACCTATCTTTTGAATATGAATGATTTACTTGGCAATTCCATATGTACAGAAATTCGTTATTTTTGGGATGCAGACGAAAACGAAAAGAAAAAGAGAAACTTTTTAATAGGTGCTGCTGCCGCTTCTGCAATAACGGTTATCGCAGGAATATGTGCAAAAATTATTCAAAATAGAAAAAACTAATTCCATGTATTAACAATCATCACACCAACTATGCATATGTTAAAGGCAGATAAATAAGCATTATATGCATAGAATGACAATATGCTGACGCATCTGATATGAATGAATATTATTCTCTTGAGGAACAGAGAAAATACGAAATTATCGGGACAGAATTCAAATTGGAGGAAAATATGAATTACGGTGTTTTTACAATGGCGAATATGCTTCACACAAAGGGATGCAAAATTTACAACGCTCGAAATGAACAAATATTCTTGCGAGGCACTAACCTCGGCGGATGGCTTCTTCAAGAAGATTGGATGGCGGCAACAAAAGGAATAGACTCTCAATGGGAGCTTATCGAAAAGCTTGCCAAAAGATTTGGAGAAGAAAAACGGGATAATCTTATAAATGCTTGGGAAGATAATTTTATTACCGAGTATGATCTTGATTTGATTAAAAATTACGGTTTTAACTGCGTGCGTGTTCCGTTTTGGTATCGCAATTTTATGCTTGACGATGAAGGAACTTACAGAAGAAAAGCAGACGGCATAATTGATTTTTCAAGATTGGATTGGGTGGTTGAAGAATGCGGGAAAAGAGGAATATATGTTGTTTTGGATATGCACGGTGTTCCCGGTTTTCAAAGTGTTGCCCATCATTCAGGCAGATGTCATCACTGTGAGTTGTATGACGACACTCCTCGCGGTGAATTCTTCAGAAACCTTGCCGTCGATTTATGGCAACGTATTGCTGCTCATTTCAAGGGCAACCCGATTGTCTGCATGTATGATTTGATGAATGAGCCTATGTGCGACAACGAGCCGAAAATCAGCTCAAAATATGTCGAAGTGTATAACTTACTCTACAAAGCTGTTCGTGCTGTCGATCCGGAACACATTATTACAATTGAAGGAATCTGGACTCCCTTAGATTTGCCTCCAACTGCAAAATACGGATGGACAAATGTCGTATATCAATATCATCTTTATGAACATAACAATGAACAATACATTTCAACTGCTGCAACTATCAATCTCCCCCATTCGAATGTTCCTGTATTGATCGGTGAGTTTTGTCCGTGCAGAGGAAGTGCGGATTGGGCAACTATTCTAAATGCATTTAATAAAGCAGGTTTGCATTGGCTTACTTGGACTTATAAAGGATTCTCAAAAACCGCACCGACATCCGATTGGTTTATTATGGGCACTTCCGGAGATAAATATTTTGTTGATATTGAAAACGATTCTTATGAAACTATTTTAGAAAAATGGACAAACTTAACTGCAACAAAAGATAATTACTTTGAAATGGCTGACGGAAAATTATTAGGCTCCTTTGCTTAAAAAAATATTAATAATTCTGTTTTTCCGCATCCGAAATTTATTTTGAAAAAACTTAAAAAACACTTGACAAACATAGAAAAGTATGTTATATTAGTTGGGCTGTGAGCAGGGACAAAGAGTTCTTGCTGGTGTAGCTCAGTTGGTAGA
>LSQX01096850.1_pt1 | contig 19060 bp, 27 predicted proteins | sample 654561 | NCBI WGS metagenome assembly LSQX01 (sample SAMN04489861, study PRJNA283612) | anaerobic digester metagenome | isolation source: 4 biogas reactors fed with cattle manure at either 37C or 55C with and... | place: Denmark: Kongens Lyngby | collected 2014
CTGGAGGGGTGTCAAGGATTTTTTGGGCTGTAAAATTCTTGTACCGAAAAATTGCTCGATGGTGCAGTCTGTTTCTTTGCTAGATCCTTGGAATGCTTTGAACGCTACTTTGGTTTGTTCCGGAATCGAAACAGACATGCCTCCGATTATACGTTCGCTTTTAGCTTTAATTCGCCTTGGCCAAAACTTCCCGAAGCCCGGGATGCGGATTTCCCTACCGTTTTCCAACACTTCTTTTTTAACGACTTCCGCTAAGTTTTTTAAGATAGAATCCGTTTCTTCATATGTGGTATTTGTCTTGAACGCCAAATAACTAACCAATCTAGGGTACTTCACCAAATTGCCCCCCATCGTTTTGACATTAGTGTAACATCTACGGAGAGCGCTGTCAATGACGAAATGGCGTTTTGGGTTTGTCTATTATATAATGGAAACAGAAAGGGTGTGTGTTATGCGTTCAAATGTTTTTATGGAGCTGGGGCGAGTCGTATTTAGTAACTCTGAAACATATACCGTTGACGTGATTACTTCATCTGGCAGAACACTTCGCGGTGTACCGTATCTGTCGCCTTATAGTAAACCGGTAAGTGAAGGGCAAGGAGTTTATATCGTGCCGGAGGTGGATTCCTATGTCATGGTCTTTCATCTTTTGCCAACAGGCAGTGATCGATTTTTTGGGCGAGACGTGTTTTGCTTAGGTTTCTTTAATCCCGCAGACGGAGAGGGTTTTTCTTCGGGTAGAGAAGCCCTTTCTCCGGGGGATTTTTGTCTTAAGACCATGGCGGGAAACAAAATCATTGGATCTACCGACGGCGTTATTTTAGTTTACTCCACTGATCTATGCCAAATCCAGCTCTTCCCCTTTAGTGGAAACGTCAAAGATAGCGCGGGGCTTGACAATTTGATTCGAGCCTTCACTGAAAACTTCGAACTGCACACGGACGGAGGATTTTTAACATGGAAGGTTGATAAAAAGGAGAACAAAACAAACTTTGGCTATCAATTTAAAAACAAACCACTTGGCGAAAACAATCCCGACTTCATACGCGGCAATCTCGGCAGTCAAGGCCTTATGGGTGACGATGAGTATTTTCACACCCAAGAATGGTATACAACGAAAGCGCAAGGGGAAACAGAAGTCTTGCGTGTTCAACAAAAAGAAAAAATCGACGGAACACTTGAGCGAACCCTACTAAACGCCGATGGAGAAGTAAAACACCACCTTGAGTGCAGCAGCGATGGTTCAAAAACAGAAAAGCAGTATAATGGAGGAGACCTTGTTTGGTCATTTACCCGAGAAACGGATGGTAAAAGCAAGCTCACAATTGGAGCTGGGAGTGAATTCAACTTGGAAGTTTCGCCGGAGGGTAAAGTTAATTTGTATACCAAAAACGACGTGCAGTTAAGTGTGGAAGGGACGGTGCAAAAAACAATAACCGAAGGATATAGCAAAACCATCACGGACGGGGACGTATCAACAAGTGTGGTGAGTGGTCAACACTCCACAACGAGCCAAGGGGATATTTCTCAAACTTCACAAACGGGTAAGATCGCGCTTTCGGCAGAAGCAGGGGAGGTTTCCGCAAAAGCACCATCTGTGCTTTTGGGACTCGGCGATCTTGAAGGTGTCGTAACGCAAAAGGGAGCAGATACATTCGATGACCATACCCACACCGTAACCTTTGAACTTGTCGCCCCTGCGTTTGGTGGAGCGGTAACAGGTGTAATCACCTTGGAGAAACCAGAGGCCAAAATGCCAGTCTCCGGTACAGTGAAAGCGAGCAATTAAACAAATGTGTTATAATGATTTAGAGAAAGGGTGAGTGCGATGCTTATAAAGGCCGTTATGACCAAGGTTGCTAACTACAAACTACCTGAAAATAGTCGCTTGTGGACCCAGGAAGTTCTCAAACACTTGTTTGAAGAAAACGATTGGATCAACGCCGATAACTATTTTCTGCGTTGGAATTCCGCCTTTGATGGAGAGCGCGGATACGCTACAGGGGTTGTTGTGCTCTCTAAAGGCAAAAACGCCGTTTCCATCCCCGTCGTAATTAAAGACTTTGAGCTTGAACCTCTTGACGTTTTCTACCGTGATGGGGAATTTTTACCTTTAACCGAACGCACGATTAATCAGGCGTTCACGGATACGGAGATGACAGATAAAATCGTGGATAAGGGAGGGGAAGCTGAAAGTTTGGCCAAAGATTTTTTCCCGCCCAGATGGGGGAAATACCTTACGGCTTCAGCGAATCCTCAGTCCATCTGTTCTTCGATTTTCATTGACGAAGAGGACAAAAAAGAACTCGCAGAACGAGTGAAAGAAAGCGCAGCCTATTTTCACGGCAATAGCGTTGCAACAGCAGCTGTGCGCAATTTGCTTAAACAAGAAAACCCGGAACCCAAAACGTTAACTAAAGTGTCCAGTGCAATACTTTCCTCTGATTCAGACGTGGGTTTCCACGTTGCTTATGTGGAAGACGGTAGCCAAAAAGAAGTGTCGGGAAGCTATGCCCGCGTCCACGACTTCCTCAAAGAAGCCTTCGCTTACGACAAACACACCATCGATAAACTTTTAAGTCAAGTCGATAAAAAGGGCGCTGTTGCTATTCAAACCAGAGAAAAACTGGCCGCCCTGGATCAAAAGGACATGATCGATATCCCTGTAAGCGAGATTAATAGTGACGCTTACGTAAACACATTAACGAAATCAGGACGGCTTATCGAAGGGCAAGTCATCCCTCGCACATACAACTTTGAACTTCGCCGCTTCACGCGCAACAAGCTTTTAGTTAGCCGCGATAAGCGGGTTTTGGGTTATGCGGAGAAAATAGTTGGTCAACACAAAGGCCAAGATTTCAACTCCATTATTGCTAACCGACGTGTTGTTATCACGCGCCCCGGGCTAATTGTGTCCTTCGCATGGAAGGGCGGCGGCGAAGGCATGGGGCATTCTATTTTAGCTGGCACCGAACCAGCCAAAATTATGAGCGTGGAAGAAATCAAAGGTGTAGGCAAACTCTTTACGCTTATTGCTAGTTTTGGTGGGCGTCACAAGGCCATGCTTGTGCCGGGTCTCGAACGTCCTGTATTCGATCGCAAAAATGAATATGATGCCATTTATTTACCCGGCAAAAGTATCATCCTTTCCGCAGATGACAAACTAGCTAATCTCGTTTCGGACAAGGAAGAGTTCAAACAAATTATGAGCGGTATGGGTGACAATGTTCTTTTGTCGAAACTAGGATCGACGAATGAGATTTTGCTTCAAGGGTTCGGGATGAGTAAATCTGCCAAAGCAAAAGACATCACGCTTCAACTGGTTGATTTCGGCATCGATCATAAAAAAGCAGAAGGGGCGGTTAAACTCGCGCACATGCTTGGACACACGAAGCTGTATGTCGAAAAACCTCCACTTGAAAAAACGGCGTCAATTGACGAGAAACCCTTTCAAAACCTTGTTGAGGATTTGCGCACCATTAAAAAAACCTTTGATCTGGTCAAGATTGCATCTGGCATAGAAGACGCCGATGCCGTGGACAAAGTCCTTTCGCTAAACCTCATTAATGAAAAAAATCTATCCGTTTACTATGATATGCTTCCCGGCTTTAAGGAAACCGTACGCAAGCTGGCGCATTTGCTTGTTGCCTCCCGACTAGGAGAAATGAGTGTGAATGAAAGTGCAGTCGAAAGCGCCATGCGGTCGCTTCAGTCCCTGATAGAGAAAATGGAAGGAATCAAAATCCCGCAATAACGTTTGAAACCCGAGGAGGTGACGCGGATGCTTCCTTGCGCCAATTATATAAAGTATCTCGTCACTACGGGCGCAGACGATAAAAAAATTCTCGAGGACATGGCCGATTTCGGCTTCACGCCACCCCGCGAAGAAGTAAAATCCATTCGCAACTCAATGTTGTTACCACCTATTTTCCAAAAGTACGCCGAAGGAGAACAGGTAGACGAAAAGTTCATTATCAAGTATGCTTCCAAGTTTAATATTAAGGAAATGTGGCGATACAGGCTCCGCAAGAAACCACCAGAAGTGCGAGAAATGCTGCAACTCATCCAAGATGAACGGGCCCGATTAATCCCCGTACTGTTAGCTATCAAGGAGTATCCCAAATACGATACGGCATTACAGGAATTGGGCAGAGACTACTCTGCCCAATCTGTGCACCTACTGCTGCACTACTTTTTTAATACCTCAACTAGCATGGCTGGATGGAGGGACTTTTTTCGGGTGTATTCTCCCGAAGTGAGAGCCCTTTTGGACCAACCATTAAATTACATTCTCTTCAGACTAGGATTAAAACCCGCGCTTACGTTTTCTGCGATTTTGACCGACCTCATGCACATGGGTTTTTTCAAAGCGAAGGATTTTCTCTCTATAGATACCAGAGAGCATATTGGGATGGGCAAGGCTATGGCAGAGCTCGCCATTAAAGCGGGTGAAAAATTGCACAAGTACGGGAAGGGAGAAACCAACTCGTTTCTGGAGGATATTGCGCTTGAGTTTGAACGGGCCGATATTCTAATCCCCTCTATTACGGAAATGAAAGAAGGGGAGGAGTCCGAACCACTCACTTTAATTTAGACTTAGGGGGAATCTTGTGAACACGCCCATTTCTTTTCAAGAACTGCAACGCGTAGCACAATTAAAAGAGAACCATAGTCGAAAAGAAGTAGCTCAAATATTGGGGTTGACCGAACGGCAAGTTATACGATATTTGCAAAAATACAAACAGACTATGCAAATCCATCGAAACGAAATTATCGCCCAAACAAATAGGGAAATCGCGGACTTGATCGAAGAATTTTCCATCGAGAATCAAGAGCCGTGCGACAAACACGCATATGATCAACTGCAGGAATTGGCTGAAAACTGGGGAGTAAACAAAGCGAAAGACAAAGAGGAAACGATTAATTACTGGAATCTTACAGAATACGCCGAAAACGATGAAGTCATCATTGTCTTTTTAGGAGACGTGCACTGGGGAAGTCGTCACTGTAACCGTAAATTTTTGTTTAACGTTTTAAAATGGATTGCAGCCACTCCAAATGTGTTCGTTATGCTCATGGGTGACATGATTGAGATGTCTACAAAACAATCGGTGGGCGGTGGAGTATATGAACAAGTGCAGCCACCACAAGAGCAGATTAAAGACACGATTGCCTATTTAAAACCTATCCGGCATAAAATTTTAGGCTACTTTAGCGGAAACCACGAATTCCGCGCTTACAAAGATTTGGGCATTGATGTAGCGGACTTAATTTCCAGCGTAATTGAAGTGCCTTACCTTGGATTTACAAAACTTACAACGATTCAAGTGGGTGACCATTTATATGATATAGCTGGCACGCATGGCACCGGGGGAAGTAAGAAGCCCCACACGAAGCTAGCGAAGGTACTGAACTTAACCGATCTCTACGACGCCGATCTTTACGTTATGGGGCACGTTCACGACAAACTAGAAGCCACCAAGACCTATCGAAGGCGAGTGGGCAAAGAATTGCAGGTCTTTCAACGTCACTTTCTCGTAACAGGGCATTTTTTGAATTGGAAAACAAGTTACGCAGAAATGGCGCAGTTCGGTCCCGGTAACATCGGCTCGCCATTTGCCACTTTACATAAAAACAAATTCAAAATTAATATATCGAAGTGAGTGGAAAAAATGGATCATAAACGAGAAGTGTTAAGGCGGTGCCTCTTAAAACAAGCGAATGTAATTGCCCCCCTGCCTTATGTAGGCGTCTCCTTTCGCCCTGTAAAAAAACGCAAGGACGTCACCTTGACAACGGGCGCGGGCCTGGGTGATGCCAAGGTTTCTCCATTTCTCTCAGTCGGGAAAGCCTTGGCTGATTCGTGGAGCGTCAATTTTGGCGGAAGTGTTCGCCGCTCACCAACAGTATTCGGCTCCGTAACAAAGGGGTTCGGAAAGGGAAAAAGATGGTCCGTTACTGGTGGTGTGGGTTCCGCTGGATTTAAAAAACCATTTCCTTACGTTGGAGTTAATACCGTTTTAGGAAAAGGCAAAATTCGCCCCGTGCTTGGCGTTTTAGTTACGCCGAAGGGAATCTTACCCCGCGTGGGAATAAATCGACCCACTATAGGCTAAAAAGAGGGGGGCCCCCTCTTTTTAGCCTATATCATCCGAACGCATTAGTTTAATCCACCGCTTTACATCCTTCGCGATCCCCCCTTTGACAAACATTATCAAAATCCCGATCCACAAAAGAACCAAAACAGCTATTTGTATTTTCATTTTCCCACATCCACTCGCTTTATACTATCTTCGGAATTGAACCCATTGGGATACCTGGTTTGCAACTTCTTCCGGTTCGCTTCGAGAACTGAAGCAACGTCAATGCCCAACAAATGAAGCAGAAGCTTAAAGCCATTGATTAGTGCGACGAATTCGAAGTAGGTTTCGCCGCTAACCTCGCGTCCTATTTTTGGAATGGATAGTTCTGAACCAATGCGGAGGGCAGACTGCATCAAAAACGTCATCAATTTTAGGACTTTTTTAGCGTCTTTTATTTTGATTAGCGAAACTTTATCACTTAGTGCGAAGTCTTCGTGATACAAGTTTACGTTCGCTTCCCAAATGTGGCTGAATTTTTGACCGCACGTTGTTAAAAGGGCTGAAGTGTACCAGAAAGCATCGCCCAATTCCTCGATGATGCCATCAAGCTCGGCTTGATGTTTGTGGAAATAAATCTTTTTGAAAACGTCCGTTAGTTCGCCGAGTTCGCCAATGAGCCCCATTACTGCGTTTGTTGCATCCATTGAATCTTTACGCCGCGCAAACGTCCGTTCTACCCCCGCTTGGTATTCATCGAAACTAAGTGGGGGTACTGCTTTGTTTTGTGCTCTGCCCAAGAAGCTTTCGATTTTTCTTTGTGCTGCCGCCCAAGAACCAACAGAACCCAAAAAGGTAATACCCCCTGACGGAGATTTTGCCAAGATCGACAATTTACCGGATTTGGGAATCAGCTGAATCCCAAGGCTTGTTTCGAGGCATATGAGTTTATCATATGCCTCTTTACATTTGTCGTCGATATCTAATGTAGCGGTGGAAACTTGGCCATAAAAATCCATGTACACCGGTACATCAATTTTCATTCAAATCTCCCCCATTTTTGGAATCCATTGCATGACGCATAGCTTTTGTTTCCATACGCAAAATGCGATCATTCAAGAGTTCTCCAGCTACTGCTTCAACTTCATATCGCTTATCTCCTTTTTCAATTCTGGCTGCAGCAGTAAAGGCGTTGATAATGTCATACCTGGAAAACAAACCAACGGTTTTGGAGCGAGACTGGTAATGAAGCTGCACAAGGGCTTCTTCTGTTACGGCTTGGGTCAGGCGATTCTCGTGGGCGTATGCTTTTACAATCTCTTCTCCGTATTGGGTCTGTTCCTGCATGGATGTTTCGAAGTTATGCAACTCATATTCAAGGTCACTTTTAGCATGTTGGAGTATTTTTTCCGCTCCGTCTAAGAAGCTTCCATAAAGGTTGGTCCCTTTATGGATTTGCCGGAAGCGTTCCTGCGATCTTAATCCAACCATCCCGTTAGTGCAAACAAGACGCCACAACATGAGTTCCACTGAAGCGGATCGTTTTCCGATTTCAGAATTGGAAATGTGAATCCCACCAAAAATGCCGTCCCTTTCGCCTGAGCGAATGGCACCCATATCCACTTCCACATCAGGTAAAACCACCCTGGCGTGAAACCCGACATCATCACCGACCGAACACATAACGACTTCGAAACCTTGTCCTTCCAGATATTGGTTTAGTAACGTAATGATGTGGGCGTTGTCCAAAATAGCATAATTCGTGCTTAGGATGGCTCGAATTTCTTCGTTTTTGCCACGCACAAGCCACGTTTGGTTCGAACGCTCTTCAAGCCAGTGATTGATGTGGGGGGCCAAAAGGTCCGGAGGGCAACGCCTGGCGTATGCTGTAGGTATGCCAATCCTATTATACAACTGTGCTTCGGCATGCGGCGAAAGATGCACTACCTTCCCGTTAATCTCAATTTCGCCATATTTATTGCTGTGAAATTTAGACACTTCGACGTCCTCATCCCATTTACCCAAATCATCACGGCGAACCATAGCCGTCAATTCACCTAATGTCGTTATTTTTTCCACGTTTTTCCCCCTTCTTTCTCCGTTCTTTTATCCACACTTCAACCAACACAAAACCCCCAACTAACGCCATGAAAGCCAGCATTACCCACCCGAGTACATCTCTAGCAGTAAATACAATCAATAAATCACCCCCTTCATATCCACAAGGCATTCCCGCCCCCTGTTGAGATCTCTTAGGATTTTCCACTGCATGTCGTCGGGAACTTCTACCACTTTCGGCTTTGACCGTGTATCCCCCGCCTTTTCCCCTAACATTTCCACTACCTGAACCAAGTCGGGATCCGTGCGTGGAAAACCGTTTAAATCTTTCTTAAGCTCTTCAGATTTCTTATACAAAAGTCGTTCCTCGGGAACAACGTCACCTAAATAAGTCAAGGACGCCCTGATAAATCTGCATAGTTCACCATCCGATGCATGCCCATCTATGTTTGTTCGCACAAAATTTTCATCTATTGTTCTGGATAACCCATAAAAGTAGATGCTTCGTCCCTTTAAAGCATAAAACATTTCTGCTGCTCGCAAAGACAGACCGATGTAAAGCCCCGATGCTTCATGCTTTTTATATTCGTGTGCATTGAGAACAACTTTCAAAACTTACCGCCTTCTTTCGAGAGATATTTTTCCATCTCCATCACCGTCTCAAACCATTCTTTACCACATTTCCTGATGTATAATCGTACACCTTTGTTAGGTCACCCTTTTTGTTTGCTTCGGTTTCCAGGGCCACAAATTGTTCATAGTGTTTGATAATCCAACGTCTAAATGGTTGTGTAAAGAATATAAAGTTAATCGTTTTTCACCTGCCTAACAACTGACCAAAAGATGTATCCTATCATCATAATCCGCACATTGAACCGGACCGCCTTCGCCGTCTCGCTTAACCTCACACCACCCAAGAGAAGTCCCTGAAGGATTCAGTAAGTTACACGCGTCTAAAACTTCCTCGTCAGTAACATCTTTTGCCGCACATACTTGCATATACAGCAGTCCTATAAAGGGGTTGGTTACTATTACTCTTTCCATCACCCCACCTCCACAAATGTACCATCAATCAACTGATAGTATGTGTTTGCTTTAATTATTTCTCCGTCTACACGGACGGACTGGACATCAATAATGCGAACGACGTCGTCATCTTCAAATACAGACCACTCTGCAAGAACTAACCAACAGCCCAAAGCACCCTTGGCCTTGCTCTCGTAGCCGATAGCTATGGCAATCGACTCTTCGCCCTCGACGCTCGCTGTAGACTGGTGGCCTGTACTGGCGGCGGCAGATTGGTGGCCTGCATTTGCAGAGGCAGATTGATCGCCTGTGTTCGCAGCGATGGAACAAATGCCCGTGTTCGTGGCAACAGAACAATTGCCTGTGTTAGCGGCAACAGATTGAAAGTTTATATTGGTGGCGGCAGACCGATCGCCTGTGTTCGCAGCGATGGAACAAATGCCCGTGTTCGCGGCAACAGATTGATCACCTACACTAGTGGCGACAGACCGATAGCCCGCGTTAGCGGCCGGAGACCAGTCGCCCGTGCTCGCGGCGACAGAACGGTAGCCCATGTTGGTGGCGGCAGACCGATCGCCTGTATTGGTGGCAACAGAACGACTGCCCGCGTTCACGGTGGCAGAAAAGCAGCCTTCATTGGTGACTGTAGATCGGGGACTGCTTGATTTCTTTTGATTTTTCCAGTCAATTCTACTCATGATGAATTTAACTGCAGAATCGATAACCGCACCAAGGGTCAACTCGGCCTTAACGTGGAGTTTTGTGACAGAAACTTTGCTATCTCCGCCCTCGTTACGATCTGTTTCGCCCGAACCTTCGACTTCTGCATAGCGACTGTGTGTAGGCGGATAATACTTAAATACATCTAGCGGAAATCCGCAGAAGTGAAATCCGGCATTACAAATAATAGCCTCTTCTTCCTCGTAGTGCTTACCAATCTCAAATTGATAACCTCGGCACTTTAGATCCTTGTCGAAACCCTTAATACCTTTAACAACCTCACTCATTTTGCACCTCCGTTACTGTACAATTTTGTTTTTGCTTACTAGACGTACTTCGTTTTCCCATTCTTCTCGCGCAAGCACTTTTTTAAGGCATTCGTCGCATAGCATCACACCAAACACCGCCCCGTTTACCACGGTTGAAATAAATAGCTTGGTCGATGGTTTTTTCCAGCACGTTGCACACGGGCAGTCGGGCAATTCAATTTGTATCATATCGGCACATCGATCTTTTTGCCGCAAATCGCGCATCGTTTTATAGCCCAATTTTTAAATACGCTCAGACGAGTAATTACGACTGGTTCATTCTGATCTTCCAAACGTTCTACGCAACGGTAACAAAAAACGAATGGATAAAATCTGGCAAGAAACTTCATCCACAAAGGAATGCAACTCCCCCTCTGAAGCAAAACCTTTTTCAATTTCTGGCACCTTCTTTCTTTTCCATTGTTATCGAATAGTTACTTCTTGTTCGCGGGACTCCTGCGGTTCGCAAGAAGGGTGATAAAACGACACGCCCTTTTCATCATGCACCACAACGCAAGCCTGCCCGTCCCGAATTTGCTTCCCACAAGCCGAACATGCATAACTGGTACCTTTTAAAACAGAACAATGCCTGGGCATCCCATCAGCTCCTTTTAATTTTTCGAGTTCGCAGACTTTTCATAGTCATGGCTACAAACTCGGCGTTTTCCAAACTTACTTCGCCAACTTCTTCTTTGGTTAGCACGACTCCATACCCCAATTTTAAGAGTTCTTGTTTAACTCGTTCACTCCTGCAAACAAAAACATAGTCATATATTTTTTCCGACCACATGGAAAGGAAATATTCGTTTGCCTGAAAGTTATCCACTTTAAAGCCAGCCTTATCCACCACTCGAGTTAACATAAGCAAATCGCCCCTGCTGTCTTCTTTGGGCTGGAAGTAATACGGGCTGTCTCCTTCCAAAAACGTTTGAATGTTCTTCGCCGCCTCCGTCATGCGTTTGTGGAACAAATGTTTAATCTTATCGGGCATACCCTTAAATTCATGCGGTTCCACAACATTCAGTGCGAAAAAATCCCGAATCAAAAACGGCATAAACATACCGTATACGTGGCGGTAAAATAAGCCTGGATTCCCATATCCCAAAAGGGTCAACGGTATTTGCCCCAAAACCACAGCAACCCTAGGATTCACCACGGCTAATTCGTTTATAAGCAAATCAACGTAGGTGCTAGCTGGTTTGTTTGCTTTTCGGTCTTTTATAATTGGTGTAATGTAAAGCGATGACCTTCTAAACCCGTACTCCTTACAGATCTTCTCAAGGTATTCGCCATATGGAAAAGAGCCCCCAGCCCCGGGGACTCCGTAAATAACAGCAATGGGGGCATCGGTTAACCCGATGCCCCCCTTAACATCACATCCATCAAAAATCGTCCTCATCGCGAGAGAACTCATTGAACAACCCCTCTTCCTCAATTTCTTCCTCGATTTCTGGTTCGTCTTCCTCTTTCTTTTCCCACTTTTTGATAATCTTCTTGCAATCCAAACACATGTCGTTCAATGCATCAAATACACGGTTGTGCACATAAAAATTACACTCCATGCAAAAGGAATACCGCCACTTTTTATAGTTCACCATGAACAAGTCCATGGCAGTCTTCCCAAGTTCCTTGCGAATATCAGCAAGCGCCACCCTTGAACGTCCCTTTAACCAAAGTAAAAGCGTTTTTTCCATCACTCAAGCACCTCTTCGTCTTCCTCTTGAATATACATAACGAGGAAAATATCCGAAGCGCTTCCTGTTCCGTTTGTTAGATAACATTCGAATTTCCGCGCTTCCTCTTCGGCCTTTTCCCACCAGATAAGATCCTTTTCTGCTTCAAAGTCCGTTACATTGGAACGAGCAAACGGCGTATAATACTTCCCACTGGGAAGTAACGTTTGCACGGCTCCGATGTAGAGCATCTTCACTGGCCTATCCAAATCATCATAGAAAACTTCTTTTTGCGCAAAAAGTTCCCTGTGCAGTTCCTCGAAATCTAAACCCAGTTCGATTTCGGGCGTAAGCACACGCGCGTCGGTGGAAATCAAATCATGTTTAGAAAAGACTCGAAATTGGGCAACTTGTTCGCCTGCGTTTTCTCCGTCTTGTAAGAACCACTGCTTGAACTTGCGTATGTGTTCGTGAAATGCCTCCAGCCCCTCTTCCAACACATTTCCTGGTCTCGAGCCACTTGATGTGGTCATGGCGAAGAAAAGGTGTGGCGCATAAGGGGCTTGAGGAAAGCGGTAGTCGATTTTGACACCATGCCAGTCATCGTCTAGTAGTTTTACTACTTCTGCACTTGACAAAATTGTTCCGTCGTCATTTAAAACGATTTCACACTCTTTCAAATGTTCTATAACACCTCTGTCTGTATGCATGGTGCACCTCCTTTATTTTTTGTTACTTATCTTATACCGCCTTTGTAGGGAACTTTTGTTTCCAGTCCACAGGAATCTTCAAAACCATGTTCCCGAATAGATCGGGGTTCTTGTTTGGCTCTAGTAACACATAATCGTATTTCCGGGCGAATTCAAAGAGCAAGAACAGAACTTCGCAATCTCTCCTGCAGTATTCGATTACTTCATCTGTCTTGCCTTCTTGCCACATTTGGGGAATGTTTTCGCCCGATACGCCTTCTGTTTTCCCTTCGCCAATAGTGGTGCGAACCAAGCGCTCCAAACTCGTAACGTATTTGATGCCTGTACGCGCTACTAAGTCGTCAAACATATCGAACCGCTTAAACAAAAACTCCTGGTTTTTCCCGGCGTGCGCCGTGATTAACAAGTCATCAAAACCAATGTTATTAAAACCAACAACCAAGTCATGCCGATTAAGCGCCAACGCAAACTCCTCCGCAAGCAAGTGACAGTGTGACTTCTCCTGTTCTGGTATCCAATTTTCTCCGTCCTTAACGTAGGTAACGGAATGGATACATCCGCAAGCAAATTCCATTGCTTTATGATTTTTCCACCCTACTTTTTTTGGATCCGTCCCTACTTCTGTGTCATAAAAAGCAACCTCGAACATCCGTGTACATCCTTTCCGAAAAAGAAGAGCGTTAGCACCCTTCTTTTTCGTAGTTCAATATTTCTTTATCCACCTGATTATATGTTACATAATCTGCCCAATCCTTACCTTCTTCATCCCATATCTCTTCCAAAACAGCGCAAACCTTTTGCGGGCAACACGAATCGACAAGCACGATAGCTTTTTTGACGTATTTGGTGAGCTCGCTTGGCTTTATACGCAAGAACTCACCCCCCGTCTACAAAGAAATTTACCACCTTAATGCAGAGAATTCGACAAGAATGCGCAAATTCCTTCTAAACAAACTATTCCTCATCTTCCGGCACGTCTTCGGGGAGCCCCGTGTAATTGCACGCCACGCACTTGGGTATGGATTCTTCCGCGCGTTCTTCGATGACTACAACCTCACCGTTTCCGTCGATGTATTCTAATGTGATGACTTCCCGCACCCAACGAGAAGAATGGCAAAACGGACAGCGTTTCATTCGGCCACCCCCTCTTCCTTAAGTATTAAAAGAAAGTCCAAGTCTTCTTTGTCCAAGTCTTCTTTACACGCTTCTTGGGCCGCCGCGAAAGCCGCTTCTTCATCCTCACCACGACCTAAAAAGCAGCAGTTCAGATACGCTTCATAACAAATGGAAGAATCTTCGAGCACATTCCAGGCTTCCGCGCGCCTTCTTTTCTCAATATCATTTAACCCCCTCTGTTTTTGCATCGCATAGAGCGAGTTGATGAGTTCCACCGCTTCTTCGGGCGTCATAAGTGGCAAAGCAAGTATGTGCGGCATGTACTCGTCGGGATTTCGTTTGATTTGTTTTAGGTACTTTCTCAGTTCAAGTTCGCTTAAAAGAAAACCGATTGGCAAATCACCTTGCCAATTTGTCCAGTGGTAGATAAGGTATGTGCCATCGGCAAGCTCCCCTCTTTCATATACCCTATATACCCTCTGGTGCATAAATCGCCCAATGGTACTAAAGTTATCGCCATCCCATTCATCGAGATTAACGTATTGATCTGATACGGTAACGAGTTCTGCGCAATCCGAAACAACAATATACTGTGAATTGCAACCTATGTCAAAATATTCATACGTCATTTCGGTTGGGTAATCCATTAAGTTGCCGAAATCTCCATTGATCGTATCGTATACCACCATATCCGTGGCATTAACATAATTCTTCAGATGTTCCATATCGTAGCCCAACTCTTGCAGCCACCTGTATGTGTCCCTTGGCTTTTCTTGATTGTGTCGATCTGCCAATTCCTCAACGAAAGAATTAATTTCGTCCGACGTTGTAGCGCTATGCCCGGTTATTTCTTCTAAAAACGTAGCATTTACAAACTCTTTCACCTCTTCTGCAGGAACGATAACGCGAGAGCGCGTGTATTCGTAAAGATCGCTAAAAATTGAATCGACCAGCCAAAATTTTTTCATTTTTTCCCTCCTAAAAAATGTGGGGTCACCTATAGCTGGCAACCCCTAAATTACTACAGTGTTTCCTTTATATCGCATACGTGGGTGGCGTATACGTATTTGATTGTTTTTCTCAAGCGGTGCAACTCGTCGAGCCTCGTGGGGCCCATATTATACGCTTCGAGAGCGTGAACGATATTGCCTTTATAGCGTAAGATTAGTTTGTTTAAATAGTGAGCACCAGCCAAAATAGACTCGAACGGGTCGTAAAGCGACTCGGCTCCTCTCCACTCAAATCCCAATTCCCCCCAAACACTTTTACCTGTATCCAGGGTGAACTGAGCAACCCCTCGGGCAATTGGATTTCCTTTCGAATCCCTGGACGTTGCCTTTGGGTCAAATCGTGATTCTTTCCAATCCTTCGCCACAAGAAGCTCCAAATCAATATTGTAAAGCTGCGCAGCGTGTAAATATGCCTCTGCCATTTGCTGCGCCAAGTTTCTGTCGATGCGGTAGTTTGAACTGCGAATAAAATTAGTCGTGTCGACTACTGCTTTGCGGTTCAAAAACTCTTGCAGCGGTGCCGGCTGCGGTTTTGCCGCCACTGGAACTGTAACCGGAATGCGACTTTGGGACCTGGATGCCGTACCCATAATCCCAAGAAGGATTGCCAAAAGAAGCAGAACAATTGTCCTAATAACATATTCGGTTCGCTCGCTCACACAAACCCTCCTTCCCGTATGTAGTGGGGGATTGGACAATCCCCCACTACAGTCTGGTTGCGTTACGCGTCGCGCATCGCAACCGCGTCAATTACAACGTGTGGATAATAGTCCGTTGAACTTTTGAGGCAGACGGGAGTGACGCCTACCAAGTTGAACACGAACCTGTCGTTCTCGTCGCGGATCCGCTCGGTCTCCGCAATGAACAATTTCAACTTGCTCCAGGCAACGGAGAGGGCGATGTAAATCATCACATCCGTCCTCCCCCCAATGAGAAGGCCGTCAAAGCCCTCTCTGGAAGCTGCAGTCGTAACCTCGCTGGCCAACTCATAAGCTTCCTGTGGACTGGAAACAACCCGAAGTCTCGGGGTTGCCTCCACCTCGAACCCCAGAGCTGCGAAAGCCTCAAGGTGAGCGGATTGGTCGTGCATTGTTGCGTTAAGCAATTTCATTTTTTCCCCTCCTTTTCATACCTTACTTATACCAATTAAAGGGCTGATTTTTGGCCTAAATCAGCTTGCCATCTTGCATTTCCACAACGTTATTAAAATAAAGTGACATGGACTTGAAACAAGAAGTAGCGCAAACAATTTCCTTTTCCTTCGCAATGTCTTCAACAATTCGAGCAAACTCCCTTTGGCCACCCTCGTCTAATCCATACACTTCGTCCAGCCAAAGCGTGCCGATTTGAATCCCTGTTAAATCCGAAAAGGCGTTGCTAAGAGCCAAGGTCAAGGCGACATTGACACGGGTGCGTTCTCCTCCAGACATGGTCATAAACTTGCGTTCCTGTCCCGAAGTGTTGTCGATGATGGCAAGGTCAATGGTGTCTCGTCCTGTGTCTGTTTTATCGTTGAAGATAACGCTGAATTTGGACTGCGTCAACCTTTCTAACTGGCGATTTGTTTCGGCTTCGATAACCCGAATCCATTTCTGGATGATTTTTCTCGGGGCTCCACCTTTGCCGTAAATGACTCGAAGTTTCTGGTGTACATCCACCTCGAGCTTCAGAGAAGCGATGGTGATTTTCGCTTGCTCCATTTGTTCGGATTGGTATTTGAAAGATTTGTCCTTCGATTCCATGTCATAAAAAGCTTTACGAACGAATTCGATCTCGGATTGAATGGTTTCTAGTTCTCGTTCAGCCTCCGGAACGCTTGTAACTCGTTCTGGCTTTTCTGGTTCCGAAAGAGAACGCTTCTCTATCAGCCTCTTGTACGTTTCGTCAGGAGAGATTGTCTTGTCGAAGGGATAGTTTTCGATAAAATCTTTCTTTTCCTGGTAAGCCTTTGTTTCTTCTTCCAATTTATCGAGGGCGGTCTCTTTGTCCCGCAATGTTTGGCGCATGTTGGCTATATTCCCTTGCAATTTTGTTAAGACAACAATCTGCGACTGATGGTTTCGCTGTGCCGAACGAAGTTTTTCGGTATCTAGTTTGAGGCTTTCGATGTCTTTCAACTTTTGGACAATGGCGTTCCCTTGGCTTGTTTCTTCTTCCAAAAGTTCAGCAATTTCGCCCTCTAACTTCGCCACCCGCTCCCCGAAATTTTTAAATGCTCGCTCGCATGTGGGACATTTACCTTGTTCGAGAAGCTCTGCCTCTTTTTTCTTGGCCAACCTTTTGGTTTCGATCGCGACAAAGGCGTTTTGCATTTTCGAAAGCACTTCTTGATGTTCTTTTAGGAGTTCTTCGTTTTTAGAAATGGCTTCATCTTGCTCGAAAATGGATCGTTCCAATGTTTCGATTTCCTTGGGTATAGATGATTCTTGCTCATCAAGTTCCAAAAAGGACTTTTTGATCGCTTCTCGTTGGGCGGGATCGTAAAACCCCTTCGGTTCCTTAAGGTGCTTGACCTTCTGCCACAATTCGTAGTAAGGTTCAAATCCCTTATGCTTTTCCACAAACTCCAGCGCGTCCTTGGCTTTGACAGCGTCACTCCAGTAGCGTTTCATGAGTGACACAAACTCTTGGGCGGATTTACGTTGCTCTTCCAACCAGCCCATTTTAGCTAGTAGCTCTTTGCGTCTTTCTTCGTTTAGTGGTGCAAGTTCCATGTCCTCGATGGTTCTCTTTGCGGAATCGTACTCGTTTTGGGCTTTTTGGGTTAACGTCTCTAACGACGAGAGAATTTCATCGTTCTTTCTCCCATACTTCTCCCAAACTTCAATGTCCGCAAGTTGACGTAGCAACTTATAGCGTCCGGCAGGTGTTGTTTCTGTAATGGAACCAAAGTTACCTTGCCTTCGGATCACGATTTCGTTAAACACGTCTTGGGGTACGGGGAAAATGTCACACAAAACCGCCGCAGCGGAAGTAGAGAGTTCTCCACCAACATTAACCCACTCTTCGTCCCTGTGCGTTTCCAAAACAAGATTCGTGGAACGGGCGTTGAACGAGCGCGTGATTCGGTAGTACCCGTTCATTTCAAACCAAACCCGAACTTCCCCGTTTTTCTCGCCCCAAGACAAAAGATCAGCAATGGTTAGTCCGGGAACCCCGCCATAGAAAGCGAAGTTCAACGCATAGTTCCAAGTACTTTTACCCGATCCGTTCCCGCCCGAAATTACAAATCCTTCCGGTGTTGTTTTTAACGTTTCTTTTTTGATTGAGCGAAAATTCATCGCGTCAATACGCCGAATGATCAACCGCATCACTTCCTTTCACCCGAATCGTGACTTCGTATAGTTCGGAAAGTTCTTCATCTTCCAAAAGATGGTGCACCAAACCAGCTTCTTGGAAGAACTTCAAAATAACATTAGCTAAAATCTTTTTTGCTTCTTGCGCTTGGCCAAGATGCAAAAGACGAAGAACGGACACGAGTTCTTGCACAAAATCATCTGCGGTGTCTTTGGTAAAGTCCACTTCGGCTTCAACTTCAACTTCATCTTCACCTTCATCTAAAGCTTTTTGGCAGAACACGGGATCTTCTGTTAAGAATCGTTCCCAAAACTCCCGAATAGAACCTCGGGCGCCAAATCTTTTTCGGACTTCCAGCTGGAGGGACTCCTTGGCAACAGAACGAGCCAAAACGCGTTCATTTAATCCGTCCGTAAGAATAATAAGCCAAACGGGGTCATCACCTTCGACCCGCCTAACGACTACAAACTCCACGTCATGCGAAACGTGGAGAATGCTGCGGAATTCCTTTTCTATCTGTTTAGCAATCTTCTGCGCATCCATCAATCCAACTCCTCCATAATAGTGAGAACGCCTGTAGAAGAAATGGTAATATCATGCCCTGCATCTTGCAGTTTTTTCTGCAGAAGTTGCACCGACGCCTCTTCAATGCGTTTCCCAAGTTCTATGGCAAGTTCAAGCTTCATCTCGTCCAAGGCGCCAAGGCTTTCCGATACAATGTCGTCCATTTCTTCTTGTGTAACTGCTATTTTTGTTGCTTTCCAAATATTCTTCACACCAGAAAGTTCCACGACGTTCGTTTTGATAGTGATCGTGGTCAAGACTTCAAACAATGGGGTGTTGTGATTCATAGCGCCATCTGCTTAACTTGACGATGTTTTTCTACAATGCGTTCGCTATCCTTGAAGCCTTTCTCATCGGCAATCCTGCGAATGAATGCTTCTTCCGTTTCCAACGATAATTCTTCCACCTGAGTAATGATTTCTTCCACTTCTTTGGGCTTGGCAACCAAAATCAGGGATTTGCAGCCTTCAAACATACTCGATAACGTTTCCTTCAACG
>LSQX01165052.1_pt2 | contig 19058 bp, 13 predicted proteins | sample 654561 | NCBI WGS metagenome assembly LSQX01 (sample SAMN04489861, study PRJNA283612) | anaerobic digester metagenome | isolation source: 4 biogas reactors fed with cattle manure at either 37C or 55C with and... | place: Denmark: Kongens Lyngby | collected 2014
CGTAATTTGTATGAATCCATATTAGTAACTTGCAGCCAACTTCAGCCAGGGAGATAAACAGGCATGATACATGTTGCCGAAGTCCCTCGGATGCAGGAAGTTGATACTAAATAAAATTATGAAGCCTCGGCCTTGAGGAGTACAACATAGTTATAGAGATCTCCAAAATGTTAATCAAATGGTATGAACCCCAGAACAAACTCTGGATTCTAATGACAGTGCAAACCCCGAGGAACCTTCTCCTCGGAGCGGAGAAGCTTGACGAGGCCAATCAAACCTGACCCTCACACCTGTAATAGCTTTATGTTAAGGCGGATAAAATACTCAGTTTATGGAAAGTCCTGAGCTGAAAGAGCAATCGGGGCTGCGGAATGTCAACTAACAGATTTATGAGCATCCCGGATTCCGGAAGTAATGGGAATTACACCCATTCATCCCTGCATGGTGGCCGGAATTTAATGGCATGATTGCTTCCCGTCTGTGGCGGGACAAGCAGTCCAATCTCCATGACTCATTGAAATTATCATCCGGGGCTGGTCAACCGGTAAAATAAAAGTCTGATATTTCTTACGGGTTAAATAGATTTCTGATATTTCTTACCGGTCAAACATAATTCTGATATTTTTAACCGGTCAAATAAAAGTCTGATTTTTCTTACCGGTCAAATAAAATTCTGATATTTCTTATGGGCCGCGAAAGCGGCCTGATACCAATAACCCCGGGCCTACAGCCCGGGGTACCTGACTCCCTCACTACTATTCATCCCTGAAAGGGGTGAATAATATTTGATTGGAACTTACTTGAAGTAAATAATTATGCCCTTTTATAAGTTACTGCTCATGTAAGTTGCATTAATCACTTTTTCGTATCTTGGATCATAATAAATAAAACCTGAGCTGAATGAATGACCTTTGTCGGACTATCCCTTTTTTAAAGTATCTGCTGCCTTATAAAAAGAAAAATAAGTTCTGCCATCACCAAGAAAATTACCTATGTACACCGAATAACAATAACCAATATACATACTCTATGAAATACATTATTTAGACTAATTATAAAATAGTGTTATTTTTATAACAATGTTATTTTATTAACAGATAATTTTTTATTTTTGCAATGTGTTTTAATAGCAAATTCCTGTTTTAGTATCAATAAATTGTAATTGAGAGATATATGAATGCAGTAAAATCACCAGAGGAATTAAAAAGTATAAAGGCCGGAATTCTGAAACGGATGAATGAAAAAGAAACTGTCCGGGTAAAAGTCCATATGGGAACGAGTGGACTTGCATCGGGGGCCAGGGAAATATATGATTTTTTCAGGTTAGAGCTGGAAAAAAGGAATATTCAGGCTTCTGTGACCAGTACAGGAGATATGGGTTACAGTTTTGCAGAGCCCACACTGGAAGTTAAGCGTCCCGGAGAAGATCCGGTTGTATTCGGCAATGTAGATAAGCTCAGGGCTGATGAGATCATTGAAAAGTACATAAAGAACGGTGAATTAGTCGACGGGGTACTTCCTGCCAACTACCGTACCATTAACCAATAATTTATCTGCGGAGGAACAATGATGGCAAGAGAAAAAATGCAAATACTGGTATGTGGCGGGACTACCTGTTCAGACGGACAGGGTGAAGCCGTTTTCGAAAACCTTAATCTGGAGATAGAAGCCAATGCACTGGAGAACGATGTACATGTGGTACACAGCGGTTGTTTTGGACTATGCAGCATGGGACCGGTAGTAAAGATCGTTCCCGGCAATACTATTTACACAAAGGTGTCGCCCGACGATGCAAGAGAGATTGTCAGTGAACATATTTTAAAAGGAAGGAAAGTGGAACGTCTCCTCTGGAAAGATCCTTCCGGCAATACTTTAGTTAAAGAAGATGAATTTGCCGGACAGAAAAAACAACTGAGGATTGTTTTACGTAACTGCGGAATAATTGATCCTGAGAACATTGAAGATGCTATTGCTCATGATGCTTACGCAGCATTGGGCAAAGTGCTGGCAGGTATGAAACCGACAGACGTTATACAAGTCATTAAGGATTCCGGGCTGCGGGGAAGAGGCGGAGGTGGCTTTTCAACAGGACTCAAGTGGGAAATAGCATATAAGAACAAGGCTGATCAGAAATATGTTGTTTGTAATGCTGATGAGGGTGATCCGGGTGCTTTCATGGACAGATCGGTTCTTGAAGGTGATCCTCATTCTGTCCTTGAAGCAATGGCAATATGCGGGTATTCCATAGAGGCCGGCAAAGGTCTTATATATATCAGGGCAGAATATCCTCTTGCCGTAGCCCGTCTAAGGACAGCTATCGCCCAGGCAAAGGAATATGGCCTTCTCGGGAAGAACATAATGGGTAGCGGATTTGATTTTGACATTGAGATCAGGTATGGAGCAGGAGCTTTCGTTTGTGGTGAAGAAACTGCTTTGATTCATTCAATGGAAGGATTAAGGGGCGAGCCGACGGTAAAACCTCCCTACCCTGCTGAATCAGGCTTCCTGGGTAAACCGACCAATGTAAACAATGTTGAGACTCTTGCCTGTATCTCACCTATAATACTAAAAGGTGCTTCATGGTTTGCAGGTATCGGAACAGAAAGATCTAAAGGGACAAAAGTCTTTGCTCTTGCAGGTAAGATTAACAATGTAGGTCTTATTGAAGTACCCATGGGGACAACTCTCCGGGAAGTAATCTATGAAATAGGAGGTGGTATACGTAAGGGAAAGAAGTTTAAAGCAGCGCAGACAGGAGGACCTTCGGGTGGTTGCCTTACAGAAAAACATCTTGATATTCCGATCGATTTTGACAACCTCACTGCTGTCGGTTCAATGATGGGGTCGGGAGGTCTCATTGTAATGGATGAAGATGACTGTATGGTTCAGGTAGCAAAATTTTTCCTGGAATTCACTGTGGAAGAATCATGCGGGAAATGTGCTCCCTGCCGTATTGGCAACAAACGTCTGCATGAGCTCCTCGAACATATTACAAAAGGGAAAGGAACTCTTGCTGATCTCGACCGGCTGAAAAACATGTGTCTGGTTATCAAGGACACTTCTCTCTGCGGTCTGGGCCAGAGCTCACCCAACCCTGTACTTTCGACACTCGAGAACTTCAGAGACGAGTATGAAGCACATGTTTCTTTGAAGAAATGTCCGGCTGGTCAATGTAAAGACCTGATGGAATATTTCATTATAGAAGAGAACTGTGTAGGCTGTACAGCATGTGCCAGAGTATGTCCGGTAGGAGCTATAACAGGAGAACGGAAAGAACCACATCATATCAATCCCGATATATGTATTAAATGCGGAGCATGTATGGAAAAATGCAAATTTGACGCAATCATCATTCAGTAATTTAAGTAGTGTTGAAAATGGAAACTATCAGGCTTACAATAGATAATAAAACCGTAGAAGTACCAAAAGGTACCACAATCAATAAAGCTGCCAAAGAGATTGGAATAGATATTCCGGTCCTTTGCTGGATGGAATTACACGACCTCAATATAGAAAACCGTCCTGCCGGATGCAGGATATGTGTGGTAGAAATTGATGGCCGGAGGAATCTAGCTCCCTCCTGTGCCACTAAATGTGAAGAGGGAATGGTAGTCAGAACTCATACTACGAGGGTGCTGAATGCAAGGCGGACAGTTATGGAATTCATTCTCTCCGACCATCCGAAAGACTGCCTCACCTGTCCTAAATCAGGTAACTGTGAATTACAGACTCTGGCTCACCAGCTTGGGATAAGGGAGATACCCGGTCAGGAGATAGCAGCTATGTCGACCTATAGAAAAGATACTTCTCCTTCGATCATAAGAGACCTTGATAAGTGTATTCTGTGCAGGCGTTGTGAGATGATGTGCAATGAAGTACAGACAGTGGGAGCATTATCAGCTGTCAACCGGGGTTTCATGGCTGTAGTAGCTCCTGCTTTTGAACAGAACCTTGAACATTCCACCTGCACCTATTGTGGTCAGTGTGTAGCTGTGTGCCCTACCGGAGCGTTGACAGAAGTTGATCATACACCGGAAGTTCTCAGAGCCCTTGCCGATCCGACAAAAACAGTGGTTGTTCAGACTGCTCCTGCTGTCAGAGCAGCCATGGGAGAATTATTCGGGATGAAACCCGGAACACTGGTCACAGGGAAAATGGTATCTGCACTGCGGGCTCTTGGCTTCGACTACGTTTTTGATACTGATTTTGCAGCTGACCTGACAATAATGGAAGAAGGAACGGAGTTGCTCGACAGACTGAACAGATTTCTTCAGGGTGATAAGACAGCCCGCCTGCCAATACTGACATCCTGTTGCCCGGGATGGGTGAACTTCTTTGAAGAATACTTTCCTGACCTCAAAGATGTACCTTCAACAGCCAAGTCTCCGCAACAGATGTTCGGGGCAATAGCAAAAAGCTATTTTGCCGATAAGATAGGTATATCGCGGAAAGACATGGTAGTTATATCTATAATGCCCTGTCTGGCAAAGAAATACGAGTGCCAGCGTGATGAATTCTCGGAAGATGGCAATCCCGATGTCGACTTCTCTATCTCTACAAGAGAGCTGGCAGCATTCATCAAACAGGCAAATATCGATTTTAATAATCTTGAAGATGGTGATTTTGATGCACCTCTTGGTGAATCGACAGGTGCCGGGGTAATATTCGGGACAACAGGTGGTGTGATTGAAGCTGCAGTGCGTACTGCATACGAAATTCATACCGGGAAAAAGCTGGAAAAAGTTGATTTTACAGAACTAAGAGGATTTGAAGGAGTGAGATCAGCTACCATCGATTTTGACGGATTTCCTCTTAACATAGGTATTGCCCATGGACTAGGCAATGCCCGGAAACTGTTGAATGATGTGAGATCAGGAAAATCCCTTTTCCATGCCATAGAAGTAATGGCCTGTCCGGGTGGTTGTATAGGCGGAGGAGGTCAGCCGCTGCATCACGGTAACTCAGAAATATTAAAAGCCAGAGCGGCTGCAATATATGAAGAAGACAGGAATAAGCCCATCAGAAAATCGCATGAGAATCCTTTCATTATCAAACTATATGAAGAGTTCCTCGGCAAACCGAATTCTGAAAAAGCGCACCATCTGCTCCACACACAGTATTTCGACAAAAAGAAAAAAATAGTTGTTAAACAATAAGGTTTCACTTGAGCCAACATAATATTAAACACTATGTCAAGTATTAAAATAGAATTAAGGCAGGAAGATGTAGATAAAATAAAGGATATATGTGCATCTTTCAATAATGAACCTCAGGAATTAATTAATGTCTTACACAAATGCCAGGAACATTTCGGATATCTTCCGGCTGAGATTCAGGAAGTAGTATCCCAGGAACTAAGCACCCCGGTAGCAAAGATATATGGGGTAATTACTTTTTATTCTTTTTTTACAATGACCCCAAAAGGTAAACACCCGATAAGTATTTGCATGGGAACGGCCTGTTATGTAAGAGGTGCAGAAAAAGTACTCGATGAATTCAAGAAAGAGTTGGGGCTGGAAGTTGGACAAACGAGTAAAGACGGCAAGTTCTCGCTTTCAAGCCTCAGATGTGTCGGGGCATGCGGACTGGCTCCTGTCGTAATGATTGGAGACAAAACCTACGGGAGGGTAGCGCCCGATGATGTAAAGGACATCCTCAGGGAATACGAGTAGAATCTGACTCATCGCCCACCGGCGATTCGGCAGGTCGTGCATTCCGCCTTGCAGAACGTTCTCACTGCGTTCGGCCGGGTCATGCGTTCCGCTGTGCGGAACTGACTTATAATAATTTGAAATAATATTTTTTCAGCCAGAATTTATACACTGGGTCAATAAATGTGATACTTTCTCCCACTATGTCGATAATCTCGTTATTGGAAAGCATCTTCTTTATTTTTAAGACATTAGCAGAAGTACCCAGCTGATATTCCTTTAATACACTCTGTGAACTCAGCCGTTGTTCATTACAAATAAGTGCCTTTAATAAGTTTACCTGTCGGTTGCTTAATCCATCAACGAGTGCCTGAAACAGCATACTTAATTGCAACACAAGGTCCTCAAAAGCTTCATAAATGATAGCACCGGTGCATATTTCATCAGATCTTAACCATGCTTGCTGTGCAAGCTGCTGAACATAATAAGGGTGGCATTCAACCAGTTCAGCAATAAGCTTTGCATCAGAAGTTCCAATTTCTTTTTTCGTATCCGAAAACCGTTTTTGAATGAATGTAATCCAGTCGTTTACGGAAATCTTTTCGAGAAATACAATATCTCCAAATTTATAAAACGGCATAGAAGGAGAAGTAAACACATCCATCATCATGTGTCGTTTGCTCCCATAAAGGCAATAAGTAACATGTTGATGCAACTGCCAGTGTGCACGTAATTTTTTTTGAAAATCAAGAGGATTTTCGAAGCCTGAAATATTCTGGAATTCATCGATACAAATTACTAATTGAATATTACCCGCTTCGCCTATTTTTTCTGCCATGCTGAGAATGTCGTCAGGGCTTTTTGTAACTTCCTTCCAATCAAGACTTAATTTAATATCGCTTATCTGGCCTGGACTGAATGTAACATTGGGAATAAATCTTCCCATAAACTTTTTCGCATTTCCGATAATCGTATCAATTTTAGTGGATGAGGCTTTTAATACTTCTGTTGCAAGTTGTTGGTAAAACTGTTCTTCAGTACGAACATTATTTAAATCAATGAAGCAAAACCTTATTGTCTTATCCTTCTCCTTCAGGACATCGGCCGCTTTCAGGACAAGAGAAGATTTGCCCCACCGTCTGGGAGAAATTAATATGGTATTGACAGATGAATTAAAATTTGTAACCAGCCTTTTGGTTTCCTTTTCACGGTCAGTAAAGTCATTGTCCTTAACAATTTTCCCGAATGTAAAGGGTGTTTTCATCATATGATAATTGATTTTAATGGAATGATGGAACCCACATGCAGGTGATTATTATAATATTGTGTTTTTGTATTCAAATACATGTGGGTTTCATCAGTATATAAATTTTTTTTGATGGGCTGAGAGAAGGGAGTATCTAAACGGAATTCAAAGTGAATATTATTCATACAAACATATACATTGATTATGAGTTTCATTATTTCTGCTTTTACACAAATTTACAAATTCCAGGTAATCTTACCAAAAAGTAACTTACCAAAATGTAACTTACTAAAAGACAACCTGGAAGTTCAGCATATAAATTTTAATCAGGCTGTTCGACATATTGCAAAAATGGTCGACCCACCCTCCATGGTTCAGACTCCAAACTTCAAGCTTCAAATTTCTGCCCTCTCCTGTATATATACCAGTACGCCAGAGGTATAAAGAACAGACTGACAACTGTTCCGAGCGACATACCACCAATGAGTGACAGAGCCATCGGTCGCTGAAGCTCTGATCCGATACCCTGAGCAAACAATATCGGGGCTGTAGACAGGATAGAGGCCATAGCCACCATTATAATCGGTTTTAATCTCCTGGAACCTCCTGTATAGATAGCTTCCTTAAGGCCGAGTCCTTCCGCCCTCATATTATTGATAGTATCTACCTTTAGTATAGAGTCGTTGATGATAACTCCCGACATTACTATCAGTCCTATCATCGTCATAATATTTATTGTTCCTCCCCACAGCAGAACAAGTGCAAGGGCTCCAGCTATATCTATCGGTATCTCGAGAAGCACAATGAGCGGCTGGGTAAGCGATTCAAACTGTGCAGCCAGGATAAAATAGAGAAGGAGAAGAGCTACAACAAGAATTACTGCCAGTTCCCTGAAAAGCCTCTGTCCTGTGATAAGAGAGCCGCTGAAATTAACAGACAGATTTTGGTTGGCAGTGACCAGGTTTCTTATCTCCCCGGTAATCGTAGAAGGTCGGTTTGTATTCACATTGAGGTTAACAGGAACAAATTCCCCGTTAATACCTCCTTTTATTGTCTTGTAGTCATGTACTCTCTTTATACTGACTATCTCCCTGACAGGTATATCCTGTCCGTTTTTTGAAGGGACAAAACCTTCAGATATTATTTCGTTTATTTGCCTTTCCCTGCCTGAGAGAACGATCGGCAACAGTTCGTATGATGCCCTTAGCTCACCTATATTATATTGATTAAGAGCTGCTTTCAGGTTGTTATAAAGGGTCATGGCTTCAACATCATACAGTAACATCTTATCAGGGTCGATATTGAGATTTATCTTATCTTCAACAGGAGGCATTGAGATGCCGGCTTCGGGCCATTGTCCGGTCATCGCTTCCACAACGTCTGTCATCATGTCTACCGGAGGCACTTCTTTCTCCTTCATAAGGCTTACTTCAGCTACCAGCGGAGTTTCTGATGCTTCGAATATCTTTTCGAAAATATTCTGCTGGGCTCTGACATTGATAAGCGCTCCGGGATAATGATCTCTGATGAAGCGGTAAGAATTTCCTTCAACAACAGAGGCTGTAGTGTAATCATTTGCTTTCAAATAGACCGTTGATTGTGTATATGACTGATCATAATCGCGGTTGAAAAGGAATTGTTGTTCTCCGATAAAAGAGTTTGTTTGCACTAACAGTTTTTTGTTCTCTGTCACCAGTTCTTCAATCCTTCTTCTGTTTTCATCCAGACTGATATTCTCATTCCAGTCTATTTTCACAACCAGTTCATCCTGTTTCACTGCAGGGAATTTATCTTTTTCCATCACCAGGAAAAGAAAAACCATCAACAGGATAATGAGTCCAAAGGAGATCATTGCAGGCCTTCTGTAACGGAAAAAGAAATTCATGCCTCCTTCATATCTTTCTTCAATACGTTTAAGGCTGATTTTCTTCACAAACTGTGTCAGCCAACCCTCTTTCCCGTTTCTGTAGAGGAGATAATATATTGTTGGCAAGAGGCTTATTCCTACCATAAGAGACACCCCCTGTCCTATTACGATAGCAATGGCCTGATCATAGAAAAGAGCTCCCGAGATGCCACTAAGAAAAATGAGAGGGATAAAAACGGCGCATGTAACCAGAACAGATGATATAAGAGGAGTGATTACCTCATTGGTACCACGTACGCACGCTTCAACAAGAGATAATCCTCTGTCTATCCATTGGGTAATATTTTCAATAACAACAATGGAATTATCGATCATCATTCCTATACCGAGGATCAGACCGGCCAGTGAGATAATATTTATTGACAACCCTGTCAGGTAAAAGAAAAGCAGACTGATAACAAGGGTTGTGGGTATACTGAAACCTATTATAAGTGGAGATTTGCCATCTTTCAGGAAGAGGAACATAAGTAAAAAAGCGAGCAGCCCACCTGCCAGAAGACTTTCTTTCAGGTTTGAAATAGAATAATCGAGCAAACGTGTCTGATCCTGTGATATCTCAAATTTCATCTGAGGGTATTCTTGTCTGAAGACATCGATCATCTCTCCCATCTTTGTTTCAAGTGAAGACATTTTAGCACTCGATTCTTTTATAATAGCCAGGGCTATTGACCTGTTACCATTGGAGTAATAAGCGCCTCTAGGTCTTTCCTGCCTTATACCCACATCTGCTATATCTTTTATCTGAAGTATTCTGTCTCCTTTTTTCAGATATATATCCTCCACATCGCTCACTTCTTTAAGGTAAGAAGTGAACTCCAGGTTATACAGGTATTTACCGTCTTTCACCAGAATACTTCCAATATTGATATTATTAAGGTTTACGGCTCTGCTTATATCATCGTCTGTTATACCCATAGCAGTCATTTTCTGCTCATCGGGAGTGATATATATCTCCCTGTTTATCTGTCCGGTTATATCAGCCATAGCTATTTCCGGAAGTTGTTCTATTCGCTTTTTAATGACTGTTTCGGAGAATTCACTCAGTTCAATGAATTTTTCTTCTCCTGCCTGCTCATCGGCAAGGGATACATTGAGTAAAAAGACAGGGATATCAGTAGCGCTTGCTTTAATTATCCTTGGTCTGTCAAGGTCACGTGGAAGGTTGTTCATTGCTCCGTCGACCTTTTCATTTACTTCCATAAAAGCAAGATCAATATCGTTCCCGAATTTGAAAGATAGTCTTATCAGTGCGCTGCCGTTTCTTGATTCCGATTCTATCTTATCCACTCCCTGTACCTGCAGAAGGTTACGCCGGAGTACACTCACTACGGTGTTTTCCATTTCTCTTGCGCTGACATCGGGTCTGGAGACAGCCACTGTTATTTCAGGAATATCTATATCGGGCATTAAAGAGACCGGTAACCTGCCGGCAGCTACAATACCCAGCAGTATCAGGGCAAAGAATGTCATGATTACTGCTACGGGACGTGTGATGATGAATCTAACCATACTTATAATTTGTCTTGCAGGTCGTGCAGGTCGTGCAGTTTTCTATTTGTTTCCTGGTTTTAAGTATTTAATAAAACTACTTATGCTATTCATTAATTGTTGAATTTTGTTTCTTCTTAATTGAGCCAGATCACTCGATATATAATCCTGATCTTCTGATATATAATACATACTCTTCATTTCTCCGGTCGATCCTTTCGATATATTAAGGAAGTACCTGAACTCAGCATCACTATTTCTACAAAATCCTTCGCTAATATTATTCATTATTGAGATCCCGGCTCTTATAATCTGATCTTTAAAACAAGGATCATCACAAGCCCTAAAATCAGCATATACCTGGTTTACAAGTTCTCTGGACATTTTCCAAATAACCATTTCTTCAAAATTTTTAATTGTTCCCATTTTAGCACGATTTAATTATTATACTATATTTAATTATATGTATTCTCCCTTTTTTCATGACCTGCACGACCTGCATGACTTGCATGACTTGCATGACTTGCATGACTTTTCTTCAACATTATAGGCTGATACACCACCAATCCTGCCAGGCTGAAAACGAGTCCGCTTATAGTAGCGGCAGCGAGTGCAAACCAGAACCGCTCGTCTCTACCCGTAAGAAGGAAGGGTATAAGGCCTACTATTGTAGCCATCAGGGTGAGTAATATGGGTATGATCTTGTTATTGAAAGCTTTCACATAGACAATATTGAGTGGCAGAGAAGGTCTCCGTCGTCTTAGACTGTTATAATCATTCAGAATATACAGAGTTGAATTGACAACGATACCACAAAGCAGTATCATTGCTGCAAACACTCCCTCGTCGACTGTTATATTAAACACATGGAAAGTAATGAATACACCTATGAATGAAAAAGGAATAAGGCTTATAACCACAAAGGGTTGCTTAAAAGATTCAAGTAATATTGAGCAGATAAAATATATAATCAGAATAACAAGGAAAAGAAGATGATAATTTGCTTTTCCTTCTTCCCATGAGTACCTGTATCTGCCGTCCCGAGCTGTATATCCAAGCGGCAACATTGCATTTGTTTCATCAATATTCCTTTCCAGGATAAGTCTTCCCAGCTCGGCATTGCCGACAAAATCGTATCCGACGGTTATTACATATTGTTGATCCTCTCTTCTGATAGTATTATCTGACACTTCCCGTGTGACTGATGAGAAATCTTTCAGTTTAACGAACTGTCCTGAAGATGTTTTAAGCGGAGTATTGTTAAGGATCCAGTAATCATACAGTTCCGACTGTCTTGACCGTATATTCACAGGAGCGTTTGTCCCGCCAATATATGCAGATTGCAGGGTTGTTGTTCCGCGCGAATATTTCCTGGCTTCGTTGTATGCAAAAGCCACATCTGAGTTGTTTTCGGCAAGATAAAACTTATCCATACCCAGTCTGTTCCTGTAGACTTTCCTGTTGCGACTGCCTATGATATATCCGCTATAATTGGCTCCAAGCAGGTATACATCTTTTATTCTTCCTTTTCCGCTTTCTATGAGCCGCTCCCTTACATCTTCAGAATAAGCATACAGTGCATCATAGTTATAGCCTCTCATTATTACAGAATAGCTTGTAGTAATATAATCGCTGTATACCTGGTTACTGAATGCTTTACCCACACCTGAGACCGAAGCATGATAACTGCCGATACCATTCATATAATCTTCTATCCTTATCTTTAGGATAAAAGGGAAGATAGTGAAATCGTGTTCTGGTTTAAAGGTTATCGACAGGGAAGCCTCTTCTGCACTGTAGATATTTGTAGTGAACATATCTATCTCATTATATGCTGCCAGCATATTCTCCAGACCTGAACAGGTATTGTTAAGATCTTCTATTGTCAGCCCTTCCTCACTCAGACCTATATTAACGGTCAGACGGGTTCTCCGGACCTCATCAGACCCGCCGTAATAATAGAATCTGCTGTTTTTTGCTTTCTCGTTGAATAATCTGAAAGTGCCACCCAGCACTTTGTTCACAACTGGTTTTACATCCTGAACATATTTTCTGTTACCGAGAGTCTTGTTATAAAACTTCTGGAATTTTGTGAGATCTTCCTCACTGGTCTGAGTACCTGTATCATCGGGCAGAGAATCGGGAAGATAAAATACCGGTAGTCCGAAAATAAGAAAAGCTGCTATAATGAAAGTCACTCTGTATTTTGAGATAAAGTCGATGCATTTCAGATATCTGTCTGAAAGGCGGACAACTCTTCTTTTCCTTTTGATGATCGATGAATTGAACTTCTGACGGAGTTTTATTTTATCTGTCAGGCCAGGTATGAAGAAGAGTGCCACAAGGAGTGAGACTGAAAGGTTGATGATTACAACCGCAGCAAAATCTGCCAGTGTAACCTTTGAAGCTTCATCAAGAAAGAAGATTACGACCAGGGCTCCTATTGTAGTAAGAGTGGCTGCCACAAGAGAAATACCTACTTTCCTGTTCTTCTGGTATCTGATATGGTCGGTCATCACAATTGTATTGTTGATGATAATACCAAAAGATACTGTGATGCCTGCCAGAGAATACAGATGGATCTCCAGTTTGAACAGATAGTAAAATATAAAAGCTATAAGTATATTGGCAACAAGGCTTATGGTGATTATCAGAAGATATTTGAATTCCCTGCTTATCAGGAGGACAAACAGTAAAAGAAGGACAACAGAGAGTACCGATCTGAAAATATTCCTGGTAATTTCTTCTTTCAGATAAACAGTATTATCCATGGAAGTTCTTATACTGTATCCCGGAGGCAGTTCTTTTTTGATATTGGCGATAACAGCATTTACCTCACCGGCAACCTTTATATTGTTCACATTTCTTCCGGCACTCACATTGATATTAATTGTATTGAGTCCGTTTATCCTGTAGTAGCTCTGTGGACGCTGGTCTTTAAGTTTTATCTGTGCCACATCGGTCAGATGAATGATTCGTCCCGACACTTTTGCCACGGGGATATCATCCCATCTGAAATCCTCAGATTTGTTACCACGCAAAATCAGATATGTTCTTTTTGCATTCCCGCCTGCCATTAATTCATAAGCACCGCCCAGTTCCCGCTCAAGGCGGTAGTCTTCTATAGCACTGTTGATAGCTGAAGGATTGATATCCATTGCTGCAATTTTCCCCTGGTCGTATGTCACCTCCCATTCCTGGGGTGTTGCACCATATATACTGACACTATAAACGCCTTCCACGAGAGCTATCTTAGGTTTTATAACCTCTTCTGCCATGTTGTATATGTATGCCGGACTGGCATTACCATTCAGCTGAAAGCTCAGAATTGTGGATCCCGACTGGTTTGAGGGCATATTCATTGAGATAACCGGGTATGAGACTCTTTCGGGAAGTCTTTCCCGGACATCTCTCAGCAGGGAAGCAACTTCAAAGCGTTTAGCCCTCAGATCAGTATTCTTATCGAATTCGACCGTTATACTGCCTCCTGCATCCATCGTTGATGACGATATCTGTTTTATACCTGTCACTGTTGACAGAATCCCTTCGAGTGTTGTTGTGACTTCCTGTTCAACAACACGTACAGGAGCTTCCGGCCAGCTCCAGCTGATAGTGACAGATGGCAGGTTACGAGTAGGGTTAAGCTGAAGGGAAAGCAAAGGGATCATTGCCGCACCCACAATTATCAGCATGACAAAAAATATGTTGACCGTGAATGTAGAAAGGAAAGAACTGTAATGAGGTTCACTGCTCATTCTTCTCTGACAATTGTTTCGTGTGCCAGGTTGACATTTCCACTTATTATGACCAGATCGCCGGGATCAAGACCTTCTTTTATTGATGCGGAAGTGCTGTTTTCAAACTCGATAGTTACATATTTCCATATTGCCTGTGAATCCTGGCGTACGAAAACAACATCTCTGCCCTGCCGTATAACCAGTGCCTCTTTAGGCACCACCAGCTGTTCAGATACAGGTTTACGGATAATAACCCTTACGTTCATACCGTCAATAAGCTGTCCATTATTACGCAACTCAGCTTTAACCTTTATCATACCCGTCTCATCAACCTGAGGATTAATCTGCGTAATTCTCCCGGTTATCATCGTGCTGTCATTAATAAAAGAGATGATCCCCACAGGCATTCCTTTGCTGATAAAACCATATTCCGACTCCAGAACGGGAAAACCGACTTCCATTATTTCATCGTAAATAATGGTACACAGGTTATTATAGTCCTGTGAAGGATTCCATTGCTTAGCATTCAGATTTGCCACGGTACCGCTGATGGGTGCATACAGTCGTGTGTTATTGAAGTTATACTGAGCCAGCTTAAGAGCTGTTTCCGCATCATCGAGTCCGCTTCTTATTCTGGATATCCTGATCTTTGAAGAAGATAATCCTGTTGTATCATAAGTATAATAACTGCTCAGCAGATCGTCTTTGAAATTTATTTTTGCTTTTTCAAGAGCCTGTTGTGCTGTAATTAATCTTGATTCATATTCAAAATCCTCTATCACAGCCAGGAGATCTCCGGCTTTCACTTTCTGACCATTTTGTATATACAGTTCTTTAATAATTCCGTTCACTTTAAAAGGGACAACTGCTTTTTTAGAAGAATAAGTTTTCCCGTTACTGATCAGCTCATGGTAATAAGTTGATGGTTCCAGTTTTACTGTTTTCACAAGCACTGCTTCCGGACGTGAAGCCCTGCGGGCCAGCTCTTCCAGGTCCTCCGTTTTTTTAGATTTGCATGAGAAAAGAACGAGTATTAACAATGATATGATAAGGTAGTTTCCGGGTTTCATTATACAGGTTTATAATTTAGTTTGTATTAACTGATTATAAAATTAGATAACAATTATGGAATTTAGAAACATTTTCAACTATTTTTTTCGGCATTTATAAATTATGAAACAATAATCTTACCACCTGGTCTCCTTAACAATCCGTTTTAGGCCTAATTGTTCTCTGAAAGATCTTTTTTTACCATGGCGGGTAAACCTAATTTTTTATATATTTCTCTGAGTGTTTCCGGAAACAACAAACCCCGGATTTGTCTGATATTCTTTTTTCTCAGATGATCATTAAGTGTTTTGACACAAATACCATATTCATCTGCAACTTCTTTTTTTGTTTTTGCTCTATTAGTCAGCGAATCCAGTTTTTCTTCCATAATTGTATAATGTTAAAAACTATATGCTCAATACAGACTGAATGAGTCTGATCATACTTAATATAGCAAGGTTTACTAAAATGATATTTTTGAATTATTACATAATCATTGACCAGATCCATCTTCAAAACAAAAAATCATCAGACATTTGTTTTCTTATAACCTAAACAAATCTACAATTTATTTTTTAAATACCCCCCCCCCTTTTTTTTAAGTTTTTTTAACAAACCGGCTATAAAAGTTAATGAATAATAAAGAGGAGAGCAAGGAGCAGAGAGCAGGGAGCAGGGACCTGAGGGCAACGTGGAGTGTAATTTCCGGTTCTCCGGAATTCCGTGTCAGCGGAAATGGAAGTATGGGGCTTATCGTACATTCCGCTTTGCGGAACTCGACGCAATGCTCCTCGGATCATACAAGTCTTACAGATCCTTTGTTGCTGAATAAATTTTATTTCCCCAACGCTTTCAGTGGCTTAATAAATCTGTAAATCAACCTGCTGTTTTCTGTTATAATATCGGCAATGCCGGTCATTTCACTCACAAAATTCAGATCAATGTTATAGGTCGATCTCATTCCGTTTGTTAATTCTATTTCAGCTATATATACATCATTTGCAGGCACCAGCGACAGAGAACTTATCCTGCCCTTTATCATACCAAACTCCATATACGGAAATCCTGACAGTTTTATATTTACTTCCTGTCCTGTCCTTACCCTGCCAACTCCTGTGGCAGGTATATCTGCTCTTATAATGATCATTCTTTTATCTTCCGGGATCACTGTGGCCAGTATCTCTCCGGCTTTTACCACCTGATTCTCATTCCAGAATGTTGTAAGAGTTATTTTCCCATCAACCGGGCTCACAATCTGATATTTCTCCTTCCACTGTTCCAGTGCCACACACAACAACTGAAAGGATTCCTGCAGATCCAGCCTGTATTGATATAATTCGTTTTCAAGCTGATTCTGCAGATCAAGAAGTGATTCTTTCATCCTTAATGATGATGACTCATTGTTTTTGATTGAAGCTTTGAGTGAACTGTAGGATGATTGTCTTTGCAGCAACGCCTGTTTTGATTTTTCAAACTCATTGACAGATATAGGATAATTACCCCTGTGAAATAACAGCGAATCACGCATAAAACTCTTTAGTTCAAGCTCAAGGTCTTCTTCAGATAATCTTTTCTGCACCAATAATTCCCTGGTATATTCCTCTTGTCTCTCTATCTGATCCTCCAGAATTTTTATTTTAGATGGGATATACGCTTGTCTGATATACTTCAAATATTTATTAAAAACTGTTGTAAACCGTAAATAACTACTTTGAATCTCCCCCAGAGAAAGACCTGAAGGAGGCTCATATAGTGATGCATTTTCAATCCATTCAGGATCATCTTTTAGGTTCTTCAGGAATATTACAAGGGACTCAACATCTTCAAAATGTGCTGTATTCTCTATTACAGCTACCGGCTGGTTTCTTGTAACATATTCTTCATTCCCCACTACAAGCCTTTCTATTTTGCCTCCCGACCTGGCTACCAGTGATGCCGGAGAATTATATGTTGTTATTGTTACAGGTGCCGTTACCACCGTCGGATAGCTTATAAACCAACTCACCAGCACGATGGCCATTATAATAGCAAAAAACATAAACAACCCCCATCTCAGGAAGCTGCCGGGTATCCCCGACATTACCTCCTGAAGTTCAGGACTCCTTATCTCATGTCTGTTTATTTCAGGCATAGTTATTATTTAGGTCTTGCAGTTCTTGCAGGTCTTGCAGGCCGTTTCTTTTATTTGGTGACGCACAAGACAATAGCCTTGATCCTACATCTTATTCATTACTCACCACTCACCACTCACTACTCACTACTCACTACTCATCACTCACTACTCATCACTCACTACTCACCACTCACTACTCACCACTCACCACTCATCACTCACTACTCACTACTCAATTCCCCAGCTCCAGCTGATCCTTCACGAGATTAAAATATGCTCCCTTCTTTCTCACCAGCTCTTTATGTGTTCCTGTCTCTGCCACTTCCCCTTTGTCGAGCACTATTATCTGATCAGCATTCTTTACCGTACTAAGCCTGTGGGCAACAATTACCACTGTCTTTCCCCGGAAAAAAGTGCCAAGGTTTTCCATGATCGTTCTTTCGTTTGTGGCATCCAGCGCATTGGTAGCCTCATCGAAGAATATAAAGTCCGGATCCTTGTAAACAGCCCTCGCAATGAGAAGCCTTTGTTTCTGGCCCGTACTAAGGCCCTGCCCATCATTCCCGATCCTGGTATTGTATCCAAGCGGAAGTCCCTCTATGTAATCTCTGATGTTGGCTGTCTCAACTGCCTTGTCTATCTTTTCCCTGTCGGGAATCTCATCTATAAGGCCTATATTACCTGCTATGGTATCTGAAAAGATAAAACCTTCCTGCATCACCACTCCGCATCGTCTTCTCCACTCAGACTGGCTGTAGCGCTTAAGAGAGACCCCGCCAAGAAGTATATCACCCTTTACCGGATCGTAGAATCCCAGCATCAGCTTCATAAGTGTTGTCTTCCCGCTGCCGCTGATGCCGACTATTGCTGTAACCTTTCTTGCAGGGATCTTTAGCGATACACTATTCAACACCTTTTCAGAATGCGGACCCTCATACTGGAACAAAAGGTTCTTTATCTCTATATCCTTATTATCAGGTATCTCCCTTATCTTATCATCCTCAGTTTTTTCCTCATCTTCCCTGTTATGGATCTCCCCGAGTCTTTCGAGGCTTATTCTGGCATCCTGGGCAGCCTGGGTGAAACCTATGAACTGTTGCACCGGGGCGTTGAGCTGGCCGATGATATATTGGACAGCCATCATCATACCGAGAGTCATCTGCCCTTCAATGACTGCCTTAGCCGAAAGGAAGGAAATAAAAATATCCTTAGCCTGGTTTATGAATGCTGCTCCCAGCTGTTGGTTCTGGTTAAGCATCATACTCTTCAGGCTTACCTTGAAGAGTTTTATCTGTATCCTTTCCCATTCCCATCTCTTTTGTTTCTCACAGCTGTTAAGCTTTATCTCCTGCATGCCCGTGACAAGCTGAACGATATTGCTCTGGTTGGCGGCGCTTTGTTGGAACCGTTTGTAATCAAGCTCTCGTCTACGTTTGAGAAAAAGAACTACCCATCCGATATAGAGCGTACTTCCAAGAAGAAAGATACCAAGTATTCCCAGGTGATAGGTTGCCATTATTATGGTGTACATGACCAGGGTTATAACAGCGAAAATGATGCTTATAAGCGAGTCTGTGAGAAAAGTCCTGATACGGTTATGATCTCCTATTCTCTGCATTATATCTCCCACAAGCTTTACATCAAAGAAAGAGATCGGAAGCTTCATCAGTTTGATCAGGAAATCAGAAATAAGAGAGATGCTTATCCTGCTTGTTATATGAAGGCTTATCCAGTTACGGAGCAGTCCGTTGGCGGTCTGGCTGAGGCTTAGAATCAGTTGAGCAATCAGAACAAGAACAACAAAAGCCATGTTACTGTTACCGATACCTGTATCGACAAGAGCCTG
>LSQX01293179.1_pt1 | contig 19055 bp, 17 predicted proteins | sample 654561 | NCBI WGS metagenome assembly LSQX01 (sample SAMN04489861, study PRJNA283612) | anaerobic digester metagenome | isolation source: 4 biogas reactors fed with cattle manure at either 37C or 55C with and... | place: Denmark: Kongens Lyngby | collected 2014
TTTGCACTACCGGAGGTCGACGACAAAAGTTTTACCTCAAAAAACTTGCTTTAATAAGCCTTGCTTTTATAAGCATTCTATTTTTAAGGCCGTTTTCCTGCTTTAAAATAAAGTGGCAGTTTATTTTTACTCAGCGATCCAGGGCTTGCCCTCATATTATTTCTGGCCCTGTTTTAATTTGTACCAGGGCACCAGCTGTTTGTGAGTGCGGTGCCCTTATTTAACCTTGGCCAGTGAAGATCGAGAGGAGAGGGTTAATTAAAAGATGAGAATCTTTTCATCATCAATGCGCTTAAAGCCGGTTTCTGGATCGTAGAATTCAGCGAGCATATCTTTAGGTATATATAATGGGTTAGTTGTATCGTCCAAGCGCCCGACGACCAGCTGAGTGGGGACAGAGAGCAGGTAACTGGAAAAATCACGTTTAAGGGCCAGGTAAGCCTGCCGCCGGCGCCAGAAATCTTTTTCGTTGACAACCGTGGTTTGGTAAAGTTGCCAGGTCTTGGTGGCATTATCGTCAATCTCAACAAAGACATTGAGATAATGGGGGCGTTCTTCGATTAAGGCAAAGTTGGCTACGCCAAGCAGCTCTGAATCGCGATCGCGGCGGGTAAAGCGCCAGCGTTGCATCGCCTCGAGCAGTTTTTTACTGGTAGAGGTTGACTTGGCCTGTCGCACGGTTTCAAAGTAGTTTGCGATAGCTTCGTAGAAATTGCTTTCTTGAAGCAGTAGCTCTTGTTCGAACATCTTTTTTGCGGCGTAGGTATGTATTTTGCCATAAACATATTGCGCCAGTGTGGCATCACCTCTTTCAGTGCGGTTTACCAGGTGCCAGACAAGGACATTACCGCAGTCATGTTTAAAGTGGCGGTTACAGCGGCCGGCTGCCTGGACTACTGCATCTACCGGGCCGAGATCACGCCAGACCTCGTCGAAGTCGAGGTCGACGCCGGCTTCGACCACCTGGGTAGATACAAGAAGTGGCTTCTTCCCTTGCTCAAGCATCTTTTTCAGCTGCTCTAGACGGCGAGCCCGCTCCAGGGGCGTAATGTTTGTCGAGAGATAATAGAGCGGCACAGCGGGGCCCAGTTTCTTTTTAAGCAGGTGATAAAAATCGATCGAGCTCTTGATTGTATTTAATATTACCAGGTAAGAGCGGTCGGCACGGTATTGCTGCTGAAAATTATCAACCAGCTCTTCTACAGTGAGCGGTTCCAGATTTGCTGTTATCTTAACCCGATCGAGCACGGTAAAACGTTGACGAACCTGCGGCTCTGGACCGGCCAGCTCTAAAGCTTCATCTTTGCCAAACCACTCCGGCCGAGTGGCGGTCATCAGCAGAACCCGGGTGTCTAGCTGCCTACAAGCCTCGCGTAGCACATTTTCTACCAGGGGCCAGTATTCGACCGGTATATTTTGCACTTCATCGAGAATCAAAACAGCGTGTTGAAGACGATGAAATTTTTTCAGCATACGGTTTTCGTAGCCGATAAGGGTGTGCAGCAGCTGCACAAACGTGGTGACGACTACTTCACTTTGCCAGCTTTCGATAAGCAGGAGAGCCTGGTCCAGCGAAAGCGATTCTTCGTCTTCTCTACCTGGCCGTCGGTAATCTGTTTCAGCAAGATGATGGTGCTTGAGCAGCCAGGTAGAGGGGGGCGGCCCTGTATTATCTGTTGTATAGCTGACGGTTAAGACTTTTTCAAGGGTATCAAAGGTTTGATCGACAATGCTGGTAAAGGGCAGCGCGTAGATGATTCGTGGGCTGTGGCTGTTTGATCCGGCTAGCTTTTGCCTCAGGATGAAGGCGGCGGCCAGGCCAGCCAGGGTCTTGCCGCTGCCGGTAGGCGCGGTAATGGTGAAAAGCTTTTGGGATAGCGGAGCTTCTTCTACGGTACGGCAGACGGTAGTGTAAAGTTCTTCACGAAGTTGATCTACGGCGGTGCACGGCGGGCCAAATTGCTTTTCCCGGTATGTTTTGACGGGCTCTGAGGGCAAAGTGGCCCGCTCTGTATCCCTAAGCCGGGCGGCATGGAGCTTGTCGGCGTCGATTAATGCAGAAAAAAGGGTGAGCAGGTCGAAGTAATCTTGCAAGCCGGTGCTATCCCGGCTGCGAATTTGTTGCCTCCGGTAACGATAGAGACGGCCGTAAGATTGAATCCAGTTGTCGAAGAAGCCTTGTAGCAATTCGGACCAGTCTTCAGCCAGCCAGGCCGGCACTGGAATATTATCTTGTTGAAGCAGCCGGGCGGTGTGCCGCGCCGCCACCTTTAAAGAGCGTGATACAGCTGTCATCTCTGTCTCTTTACGCAAAGTATCGATCTGCCGCTTGGCTATCTGTAACCGCTCGCTTTGGGACGGTTCTAGGTGGTCCCATGGAGGGGCGGTCAGTTCGCGGGGCGGCAGAAGCAGATTTTCAGGATCGGCCAGGCTGCGGTGGTGGAAATTTACAGAGAGAAACAGGGCCAGCGAGAGGACGGGGGAGAGCTGGAACCGTTCGGCAAGGTGGGCGGCCCAGAGCGCTGATAAAAAGGCGTGCTGTTTCTCCGGGCCGCCACGCCCGGTACGCAGGTAGCGCTGGAAAAAAGGGCTGTATTTACCGAAGTCGTGGGTCCATCCGGCCAGCAGGGCTGCTGTCATCAATTGATCGTGCCGCGGGTGAACAGCCAGGCGCGCCGCTGCCCCCGCGGCGGTTTCAGCCAGGTGTCTACTTAAAAGATAAAAGCGTTTGCCTTCCCGATGGGCATAGTAGGGCATGGTTTAGCTCTCCATAAAAGCAACCGTATCCGGACCGGTGCTGTCGATCTCAAAATGATAAGCCGCTACGCGCAGCCGGGCGGTCAGCTGTTCGCCTTCAGTGTAGAGCAGCGAGGCTGGCGGTTGCAGGCGGCGCCCTTCGCCGAACGAGTGGGGAGCCCGTTCGCGAAAGATGCGGATGCGGCCAGCGGAGCTTTCGTTTAGCACCAGCTTCTGCAGCAAAGCGGTGTTTAAAACTGAAGTAAGCCCGACCAGCGTTCCCTCGGGCAGCCGCCGGTAATCCGGCGGCTTGAAAAGGCCGTGGAACCTTGCCATGGCCGGACACTCGGTCAAGCCTAGGTAGAGCGGGTAGTGGCTGCGCCCCTTTTGCAGAAGCTGCGCTGTCTCGGCCAGCAGCTCCTGGTCGGGATGGCTGAAGAAGACACGAAAGCAGAGCCGGGGATGGCCTTCGTCGGGCAACAGCAGCTCCAGCGGGATCTGGGTGCCGGGGACGGCGCCGAACTTTCTCAACACTCCCAGGTCTTCTTTCTTGGTGCGGGTATAGTTCACCGTCTGCATCAGCCGCCTGCCCGGCACTTTGACCGCCACACTGAAGCGGCCGCGGTCCAGGGTTTCGTAGTAAGAGTCACGCTCCATCCCCAGGACCGCAGCAACTACGCCCATGAGAACGGTGCGCGGCGGGAACCCGTAAGTAAGTGACGATGAATTGGTATAATATTTACGAAAATGAGCCATCGAGCCGGTCAGGTCGAAGACGGCTACCGCTTCATTTATCGTCAAGATGATCAGGCTCCTTCCCAGATGCGGACCCGCTCTTTGCCGATACGCCTGGCCAGCCAGTCTGCCAGGGTAACCGCCTCTCCGTTGGCGGCGGTCTGCAGGGCGGGATCTTGCCAGATCAGGATATGGTCCAACCGCTTCTCTACCTGCTCCAGGGGCCCGGCCAGCCCGTCCAGCTCAACGGTATAATCATTTACGGACCGCAGGCTGGTGCTCTCGCTTAGCTTCAGGTAGTCTCGCGCATCGCCCATAAAGGTATCGGCATCGCGGAAGATGAAGCGGGCATAGAGGCGCGGGTACTGCCCGATCTTGGAGCGGGTGGCCAGCAGGGGGATGGCCCGGACCATCGCTTCGTCCATCAGCGCAAGGTCGGCTTCGCTGGTAGCGCTCCGGGGCTGGTTGTCGCTGCGTGCAAGCATGCTCTGGGCCCGCCTGGCGCTAACGACGCCGTGGAAGGCGATCAGGGCATAGTAAAGGCGGTAGTCTTTGCCGAAAGTGCCTTGCCCGGCGGTCTCCCGGGTGGCAAACTGTGAAGAGATTGTCGATGAATCAACAGGTTGCACCCGGTTCAAAGAGTAACCCCAGGTAAATTGGACCGGGCCGGTCAGGTTGACCGCCTCGCCTTCACCGCGGCGGGCGCCTTTAATAGGCATGGTAGCCCCAAAAAGGCGTACATCCAGCAGCTCAGCCAACAATTCCGGGAGATCTTTTCCACTAACTTTTTCTGTTCCTAAGACTCTTTTCAGGCGCTCTTCCGCCTGGACCACCCCTGCGGACTTGGTTACATAGATGGTATGGCCCATCTCTTCGAGGTAGTCCCGCAGGTAGCGCTTCAGGCGAACGTCGGAGACAAGGCAGCGCTCCCGGTCATAATCCATGCGGGGGCGGTTTTCGTCATCGGGATCCCCGTTGGGGTTACACAGCTTGGCATCGTAAAGAAAAAGAATCTCGCTGTTTTGCTCAATTACACTCATGATTTAATGAACCTCCTTTTCATTCGGCTCCGCCGTTTCATGGTCTGCGCTCTCTTCTGCAGCATTAGAGAGCGCCATCTGTTTTTCAATTCCGGCCCGGTAAGCGGCCCGCGTGGCCCAGGCATAACCGGAGAGGATAAAGAAAACATTTTCTTCAGGTGAAAGCGGCCAGGCAGAGGCGTGGGCGTCAAGCATCTCTTTCATAGCAGCGTAAATTCCTTCATTGTAGATAAAGATGCGGTGTTGACGCAGCTGATCGACTAGCAGATTGCTCAGCCGGATCACCTTCGGCCAGCTCATCCCGTTGTAGTTGACCTTGTCTAGGACGGGCTTATGTTCATAGCCGCTCTGCCTCTGAGCTCTGCCGATTTGGTGCAGCAGGTATCCCAGCAGAAAGAGCGCTGTCTGCGGCTCGCGGTAGCCCATTTCTTGAAGGTAAAGTTGCATCTCTTCCTTTAAGTATTCATAGCCGCGTCTGTTTTTGTCGTCATTATTCACCAAGCTACCTCCTTTCAACAGGTCTTCGCCCCGCAGAAAAGTTAAGAAGAGGTTGGCCTGCATAAGGCGGCGGGCCAGCTCTAACTCTTCGTAACCCTGGCGCGGGCGCGGTACGTTGGTAGAGTCATAACTGCCGGTTAGATATATCTTGGCCAGGATATTAAATTCACGGATCAGCGTACTATAAGAGAGCGGCCGGCGGGTTAACAGAGCCTCATAGATATGCAGCAGCTTCTTATATTCTTCGCTCTGTCCTTTGCGCAGCGGGATTAGCCGGTAAAGTGCGGTTAAGTCTAGATGCCAGCGGTCTCTGCCAAGCAGATCGTTAGCTTGATTGGCGAGCTCATTGGCCTTTTTTAAAAGATGGTTAATCCAGCTGGGGGCGACATCGCGAACTAGAGCGTGAATGCGAAGCTCACTTTGGCTTTTCTGGTAAAAGAGAAAATTAAGCAGCGCCGCATTTTCTTCAGGCAGTTCGTTGAGATAATCGGCCAGCATAGTTTCCAACCCGTCACTTCCCCCGATTTTCTGGAGCCAGGCAGCCATGTTGATCAGCCCTTCGACCCGGTCACGAAAGTGCTCCGACCAGAACCTTAGTTCGCCGCTTTCCAGGGCAATCTCGGTTACGAAGGCCGGCAGCACCATGAATTGTAAGGGGCCGACTCTGAAGGACATCTGCTGCGGTAGAAATTTTTCAGCCAGCAGCAGCCCGCGGTAGCACTCGCTGCAGGCGGTAAAGTTGCGCGTGAAATCGCGTAGCCCTGAGGCAAAACCTAACTTATCGTTAATGTAATATTTAAAAAAGTCAAGCGTGGCGAAGTTGTCGGTGACCGGGCGGCCGGTAGCGCCACAGATCGAGCAGACCGGGCCAGCCTCCTCGCCATTTTCTACTTCAACATAGGGCGGTTCCTTGCTAGATAAGATTACCTGGTCGTAAGCCGGATCTATGACCAGCGGGCGGCCGTTGTAGGCCAGCGTCCAGAGGGCGGCCTGCGGGGCTTTCAGGCCCAATTCATCCAGCAGCTTTTTTTTCAAGGCTGCCGAAACGTCGGCCAGAACCTCTTTTGATCTGCCTTTTTTTCCTTTCCAGGCATTATCGACAAAGCCGGTTTCAACAAGGTTTAATTTTTCAACATCCAAAATTAGCATGTTATTTGGTAGGCAGCGGTAAAAGCTTCCAAGAACCCAGAACAGTTCTTTGTACAAAGAACTGTTTCTAAGGCCGGCCTTTTCAAGACTTACTATAAGATTAAGCAGACTTGCGCCAGCCAGGTAATCTAGTCTGTCTGTAGTTAAATAGATTTGCGGGCGGTTGCCGACTGTGTTGCCGACCCAGCGGTAGCGGATACAGGTCTCGCGGTCGATCTCGATGATTGAAGCGGTTAGCTGCGGTTCGGCATCCTTGTCACGCAGATCGAGCTGGATCAGGTAAACCTTTTCATCCCGCAGCTGGCGCACCGGTTTTACCAGTATGGCCAGGGGATCGTCTTCTTGCGACAGAGCCCGGCCATACCCGGCAATTGCTTCCAGCAACCTTTTCACCTCCTTGTTTGGTGCTCCTTTGATTAAAGAAGCGTTAAAAATCTTGCCGTTATTTTACAGCAGGAGCTGGTCGGGAGACCAGTCGATAAGATACCGGTTTAATTGGTATAAAGATACTAAGCTAAAAGTCGAGCAAAGCTTCTAGAGATGGGATTAACGCTTTAATATTGTTTCTAATTGTTTCTGGTGAAGCGGCATCGGTATTCATGGCACAATGTGCTACATTATTACGTAAAGACGACAACTTGTTCCAGGCATCACTGATATTACTTGACTGGGGGATCTGTCGGTACCAATGGGGGAGTTCTCCGGTATATTCGCTTCCCCTTTGTTTTGAAGCTGCCTGGCCTAATTCGCACTCAACAACTAACCGCGCCTCTTTTTCTCTCCATTCTACATGCCTATTTGTGAGAAACATCAGGCAGCTGACCAACCATTCACGGGCAAGTAGAACTGCCTGTACCACCAGATCTTTATTAAGATAATATTCAATTAATTTAAGTTGTGCTTCTAAATTTTCTATATTTAAAATATCGGGCGCTCTATTTTGTAGAGGGGAGATCTCCGCATTAATATCTTGCAAAACATCTGCAAAGGGCTTTGCCCAGCGTAATGCTTCATTTTGAACTGTTTTCAGCAAATTACAAATCTCAACTGCACTAGGGGTAGTTTCTAAAGGGCGAAGAAAACGAAGCGCCTCAGAAAAATTGCGTAATTGCTTTGCGGTATGTTTTAATTTACGCGGAAGTATAGCGTTTTCTGAATGGCTAGTCTGGTAGAGGCGTCCTTGTGTTTTAGACAAAGAATCGGCCAGCTCTTCTGCATCTCCCCGGCGTTGAAAAGCATCGATACCGTGCAACCAATCCTGTAAGTCTAAGGTTGAAGTAAGATCAAAAATAGGAGTACGGGAAGGAACAAGGTTTTTATCTCTTGCTTCAAAATTGCCGTAGATTATCCGCTCAACCTTGACTTTTTTAATTCTTCTTAAGTAAGAAGCAACATTAAAGACAATTAAAGGCAGCGAGCGAAAAGCATGAGTAATGTCGATGATTATAGTGGCACATGGTGGTACTTTTGCGGTGACAATAGAAAAGATGTTCCAAAGCTCTTCTTCCGTTTTACCTAATGGGATACGCACCGTTTCCATTAATTCCCCGAGCTTGTCTTTTAACCTTTGGCAGTTTTCATGTTCTTCAACTTCTTTGGTAACAAATACTAGTAATTTCGAAAGAGAGAAAAAGGTGGGTAAAACTTCTGGAAAGAGATCTGTATCATATTCTAGAATATTTTGTTCTTCTGTTTCCCAATAGTATCTGGTTGTTTGGTATCTGTTGAGGCCTAAAAAGCTTAAACCTACACGCATCATTATTTCACCTTTTCTCCTGTTGAATCATTATTCAATAAAGTACAGCACCCGTACCCCTGGGAATTTTTTGCCCCGAGCCCGGCGGTAAGGGCGATCTGCAGTAAAGCTGGGTCGCCTAAGAGCTCATAGGTGCCCATCCAGCCCTTGACGATAAAATTCTTATAGCGGGTTATCTTATGATCTTGTTCGGTTACCTGAAGCGGCCTTATCGAAAAGACTTCTGAAAGCGGGGGGCCGCCATGGATTAAAAGATGCTTCTTAAGCAGGTTGTCGCCGGTAAGTTTACTGAACTTCGGTTCGAATGGGGAGAAATAGTAGGTGTATTTACGCCCATCGGCGGTCGGCAAGGTGCTATAGACAGCCATCGGCGAAAGCATGCGTATGCCGATACGATCTGTCTCGACCCGGGGCTGTGCCGTAGTCATCTCTTTCACGGTAAGCCGCGCCGGCCCGATGCGGACCCGGCCCTGCCGCAGAAAGCCGGTGCCCAGCTCTTGCAGGATAAAGGGGATCGGCGAGCAGACAACCAGCTGCAGGGGCGGGGTCAGAATTAGCCTCTTTTTGGCCTGGTTGAAATGCACCTCTTGCCCCATCAGCCGTGAAAAGGTAAAGAGCTTAAACCGACGTTTCTCCAGCTGAAAACCGTGCTCGTGCAGGTAGCTTCTAAGAAGCGGGTTCTCCATCCCATGGTAGATCATCCCCTGGACAAGATGGCTGTAATGCACCGGCAGCTCTACCGGCGAAGGCGCATCAAAAGTTAACGTTAACTGCATCGAGTCACCCCTGACATTATTTCAAAAATTTGTGGCGCTAAGACATCTCTTCACCGAGGGTTTTGCGAATGGCTTCAATTATGGGGGTATTTTTCGGATTTGGTTTTTCCCATTGGCCTTCGCGATACACTTGATACCAGTTTTTTAGCAACCTTGCAATTGTTTGCTGATCGGCGGCAGAAGTTTCATCTGCCTGCATCTTAGTTAGCCACTTTGTTTTCAGAGTTTGCAAGAACTCTTCCGGGTTAGTATCGTATTGATCTTTACTCATCTCTTCGGCAATCGGGCCAGCTAAATGTGCAGGGATTGACGATATCTGCTTGGCCTTTTCTTCTTGAAGCCGGAGCCTGGCTGATGTTAGCCTGCTTTCTGTCTGCGCACAGCGAATGAAGCGGCCGTAACCGGTTGCCGTCTTTGCTCCCGCGCCGATATTGGCCAAGGCTTCGTTCATCCATTGTAGAACTGTCTCTAAGTCAGAACGGCTTACCGCGTCGTCTCTTTCTCTGGGCGCAACCGTAAAGAGAAATACCTGCTCTTTATCGACAGTCAGAAATGGGATCGGGTTGGGATCCATCCAGTCGCCGGGAGGCTCATTTCCACCATAATAATTTTGATAATGGGGGGTCATCACATCGGCGGCCAGGCGGACCGGTGCAGCAGGAAGAGCATCGAAAAAGATGACACTGCCAACACTTTCTGCAGCCTCGTGTTCATTCTCAACTTCCCTTGGCCCGAAAATGCGGTTAATCTCGTCTTGAGAAGGATAATCAAGCCACTGCTCGGCCCAACCCCTGACCAGGCCCTTGACAGAAGAGCCGGGTAGATAGGGGACCCCCAGTGTATGGTGCCAGGCCATCCCGTTTTCCACGGGGTTATTTAAACCTAGGCCGGTGGCAAAACGCCAGATGGTTTTATAGCAGCGAAATTTACCGGCTAGAGAATCAGTTAAATTTAGTAAGCGCTCTACCGCTTCTTCAAGAAGAATTCTATTTCCGGCGGGGTTTTTACCAATTTGCTTAATCCAGCCGGACTTGGCCCCTGCCTTAATATCCCAGTTATCTTCCCAACCTAAAAAATATTTATTAAATATTAGCCCGGTATTGCCCTTGGCTTGCCCGATTAAATTTTCACGTTCACGTGCATATTCATTTTTTAACTGGTAGAGAGGTAAAACCATATTCTCACCCCTTCTCTGTTGCTGATAGTTTATCGGGTTGCTTAAGAAAGGCAACCGTGAATTGTTTATACCATTCCAGGTAAGCCAGCGCTTCGGCTTGGGCGTGCAGGTAGCTGTCGCGATCTCCTTCAGTAATAGCGGTGAGCAGATCCTTATCGTGAGGATAAACGGCAGCATTATTTTTACCGCAGAGCCAGTCCTGTATAGCATCATAGACCGCCCCGGGCGGCTCTTCTTGATTTCCTTTAGCCTGAGCAAGAAGGGTGGCCGCCGCCTGGCCAAATCCGTTGATAAGTATTGATGCCGGTGCATTTTCGGCGGAAGCAACAAAGGCTTTCCTGTTTTCGCCCTGGTATTTCTGCTCTGCCTTTCTAATCTGCTCCAGAGCATGCTTGGCCCGCTGCTGCTGCAGGGTTTGCATTCTTTTACTCATCAAGATTCACCCCCGTAAAAGAACTCACAGAAGCCCATCCCTGGCCGATGGTTTCGTTGCCGCCAACCTGCAGGTAAGGGTGTTGCCGGAATAGTTCAACTAATGAGCCAAGGGAGCTCTCTTCACCGGGGCGGGCAAGAAGAAGGGCGTAAAACAGGGTGTCAGGCGGGATTGTCTCTTCATACCATAGGTTTTGGCTGATTTTTTGTTCGTCTAACTGGTTGCGTGCATTTACTGCCAAAGCGTACCGGGCGTAGAAAGAAAACTCTTGATCGTTTATCACGACCAGGTTTTCAGTGAGGCGTTTTTTTACCGAAGAATGTTTGATCAGCGGTTTGATTGCTTCGGCTAAAGGTGCCAGCTCTGACTCGATTATCTCGAAATGGGCGTCTTCGAGGTAGAGCCGGCCTTTTCCGCTGCCAGCGGCCTCGGCATCTTTTAAGTTAAAGGATTGAAGATCAAACGTTTCAACTGGTACGCCGGCCAGCCCGCAGTCACGCTGGTAGCGTTCCAGCAGGTAGGGGCAGGTGACCCACTTGTAGTGGCTGTTTAGGGAGCGCACCGGCAGCAGCAGCAGGCGGCCGTCGGTAACGGCAACGGCACCGGCGTGGTTTGGGCTGCCAAACATCTTTTCGATATCAAGTTCCGAAGAACCGGCTTTTTGGTGCTGCTCTACGCTATCCCGCAGGGCGCCTTTCAGGCTGGAGCCAACTATAACCGGGTAATCGGTCGTTTTCTCGCGGGCGACCGGCAGGTCGACCGCCCCGCTTACCTGTCCGGTTCCGGGATGCAAGTTGGTTTCGGCTAGCATCCCCAAAATTGTACTGGCCATATTTAATCAACCTCCCATTTTCCTATTAATACTTGCCCATAACCATAAGAGGGGAGCTCTTCGTCGTCGATGCAGCGCCCATGCAAGGCCTCGATATTGGCTTTTTCTGAAGCCGCGGCTTCGAAAAACCAGGTGCTGCCGGGGGGCAGGTACGGCTGTAACGGTCGCGGCTCCTGTTTTTCAAGATTCCACCCGCCGTAAAGCTGTGGTTTGCCGATACAGGCGCTGATGCACCTTCCGGGGGCGTTGACGGGACCTTTTTGGATAAGCTGCTTAAGCTGCTCCGTCTTGCTGGAAGAAGACGGTGTAATTAAAGAGACGGTATAATAAATCTTGTTGTCGTCAGCCGCCACTAGCTTGGGACAGGGCGGGAGAAAATCCCGGTAATCGTCAGCGGTGACCGGATTTACCTCTACCGCCGCCAGGCGTCCTTCGCCGCCCAGGGGGATAATTTGCGGCGGCTTGGGCCAGTCGGTGGGCAGCCCGCTTACGAAGATGCGTATTTTCAAGGCCTTCTCCGGCCGGATATGTCCGATGCGGTAGAGGTTGTGCTCTTCGGCAGTGCGGGTTTCAGCGCTGCGTTTTAACCCGATTCGTGTTTCTTCGCGCCATAGTTTTTCTTGAAAATAGATCTCTACTTTAGAAGGAGCCTTTCCGTTAGCAGTAGCGCTATAACCTGAACGGGTTAGGTAGAGATTCTCCGGCAGGTAGGCTCCGTCCAGTTTCTCTTTTTTCCGGGGCAGGTACACATCCGGGCCGAGGTCGCAGGCAAATGTTTCTCTGGGCACTAGAAAATCAGTTTGAATTTTCGGCTCGGTGCCTGTTTTTTCACCTGGTAGCTTTTTAATTAAAAGATACAACGGCGCCGGGAAAAGAGGGGTTTGTTCTAACACCAAATACGGACCCTGCAGAGATAACCGGCCCAAGCTGTCGGCATCTCCAAGCTCATCGGGCCAGCCTTTACCTTGACCTGGTCGCCATCCGCGGGCTGTGGCTAGGGCGCTTCGGGTGGCTCCTTGGAGTGTCCTCATGGGTGGGGGAAAATGGCTGACAATGCGGCTGTGTCCCCCTTCACCGGCATGGAAGGGCTGTCCAGAGCGGAAAAAGCCGGTGTCAAGTAAAGTGAAATCCCAGCACTGTCGATTCATTGTTCCACCCCTTTCTCTGATAGGAATTTTATTAAAAACAGGCTGTCCAACTGCAATCTATTCTTATCCTGACAAATGATACCATTTTGGTTTCTCCAGTAGCGGTGACAGAGTTCAAAAAGCTGCTCAATAGTTTCTTTGGCTTTTTCACGATTCGTGTTTGGCCCGCGGCTTTTAACATATTCGGCTGTAAGCAGAGCTTTTAGATTGGTGTCATAAAATGCAGATAAGTCAGCATCTTCGTCAGCGAATAGAGCGAGCCGGTTTTGAATATTGTAGAAAAAGCTATTGCTAAATTCCGTGAACTCCTTTTTGTCTCCGTCGGGCATCTCTGTTTGAAAGTTATGCAAAAAAGGCAGGAATTTACCAGTAACAACTTTCCAAGGGGCAGCCCAGGTCAGCACCTGGCCCGCGCCTTTCCAGACGGTGACGGCAAGACTGTCCCGGCCGGTTTTTTCTTTAGCGACATCTGAAAGAAGGCGCTGTGCTTCGTGATATACTTCGGTAAGCGGCGTGTTAAAGTGGGCGTAGACGATTGCCCCGGAAATAGTAGCCTGGGGGATTTCACTATCAGCAAATGCCTCCGAATAGGCAGAGCGCAGCTTAATTGCCGTGGCCAGCGCATTTTCGAGGGGTAGCAAGGCCAGGACGTCATCTCCACCGGCGAAAACAGTGACCCCGTTGCCATCCTTAATTAATGACGGCACCTTTAGGCTGAACATTTTTAACGAATTGCTGATTAGAGTTGCCTCCGTTTGATGTTTTTGCAGTAAAGCACCGAGCCGGTCGCCGTCCATGAGCAGCATGGCGTAAAATGGAGAGGGGGGTGCGGCGATCTCTACAAGCTTTTCAACCAGCTTCTTTCTTAATTCTTTCGTACCCGAGCCGGAGTCTGTCGGTTTATCCCACAGGTTTGGGTTCTCCAGGGCGGCTTTAAAGAAACAGTTGCCATCGAGAGAGGCAAAATCTTGGGCATGAGGATTATCGGCCAGCTCCTTTTGAAGAGCCGGAAACAGCTCCGGGTTTTCACGGCCTCTGGCGCCGGGTAGACGAGAGGCAAGATTGGCATACTCACGTGCTTCTTCGGGTTTCGCTTTGACAACTTTAGCGGTCCAGTTAATCGCCGCCAGGTACGGAGTAGAAGGATAACTGGCGGGCACTTTATAAATTACATCTGCGGCAATATGCGGGAACAGGCGTTTGATCAAAGCGATGGAGCAGAGCCGTTCATTTTCTTCCAGATCATAAAATATACCTGCCTGCCTCTGCTGCCGCACGGCTTTCCAAAATTCGTTTTGGTTTTCTTTTTCACTAATGCGCAGGTAACCAGAAAGCTCTTGCAGGTTACCGAAAAGGGTGCACTTGTCGCCGGGTTCAATTGAGGGCAGGTGATTGCGCCAATTTTTACGCAGATCCAGGGCGGCAGAATCTTCGCTTAAAATCCAGTTTATTTCCCAGAAATTATCTACCTGTCTTTTCCAGATTATTTCAGTCGAGTTACCTAGAGTGGCCGGCTCCGCAAGATAACGATCCCAGATTATTTTGGCAAGCTCATGCCATTTATCTTTGATCGCTTGCTCACATAGAGTCGGGTCAAATCCAGCCGGGACCTCGGCGCGAAAGCGGTTTGGTAACGTGGCCACAATGCTGCTGCGTTCATTTTGGTTTGTTTCTTTTCCATTTCTGCGGTCCATGATCTCCTGCAAGAGCGGGTCGGTAACCTCACCCTTGCCTTCTGCAGCTGCAGGCAAAATAAGTTTCCCATCATTTTCAAGGACTACCGCCATGGCTTGTCCGGCCAGGTAAGAGAGCAAGAAGGAGCCTGTCCAGAAATCACGCGTCTTTCGTGCGCGGGCAATAAACCCTTGCACCGGTCCCAAAGAGAAGTTTAATATTTTTGGGTTACTCATGGCCAAACCACCACCTTGCTCTGACTAAAGGCAGGACGATTCATAAAGTTGATGATATTATCATAGTCCACCTGGCAATCAACGGTAACCTTTTTAAGCACCCTCCTGTTACGACTCAAAGAGATATTAACTTTTTCTTCTTGTGGGAGGAAAATTGCCGGAAGCAATGTAACAACAGCAGCGTAGCTACGCGGGTTAAAGGCATGGATATGGATAAAAAGAGGGCTGGCACGGCGGCTACAATTTTTACTTGCAGGAGATATATCAACATTAGTCCCGGTAGATTTAAAATAATAGTTGTGGGGTAAACCAAATACTACCCGGCGAGGATGAGTAGTTATCTCATTCCCGTGACAAAAATCTAATAATAGGTCGTGATCGTCGGCAAAAATCTGTTCCGCCTCGTTTTGGCCGGGGAGCATATGCTTTCCATTTATTTCATGGCCATAGCTTCGATAACGCAGCATCTCGTAGCCCAGATTATTTAACAGCCCTAGAGCATCCGGGCCAGCTTGGGCAATCCAGACGCGGCTTTGATTACTAAAAGCGGTGTATTCGGGTAAAGAATCGTTGTTTTTACTTAACTTAATGTTATTAAGCAACGTTTTCTGGCACTTTTTTAGCTCTTCGAGAGTAGTGGGCGCTTTCCAGATTTCTTCATCGTTACAGGTGAGCGATTCAAGTGACAGTGAACCGAAACCGTTGCGAGAACGTGAACCGGCAGCACCAAAAAGACCCAGCGCCTGTAAAGTTAGAGGTAAAAAGAAAGCGGCTTCCTTCGGTGCCTCTTTTTTTGCTCGTAGTCGTACTGTAAAGTAGCCGCCTGGTTTAAGGTAGGGGCGCGTGGTTTTGCCATTACGGTCAACAACACCATAGCCTAAGTAGCGCAAGCCGGGGTAGCCTTGCCAGTTATCGCCGGAATTGATTTTGGAGAGTTCTTCTTGTTGGTCTATAGTTAAGAGAAAAGAGGACTGTTTTTCTGTGCTGCCAAAAATATCATTTTCTAAATTTTTTACTTCACTATATTCATGTAGCCGGGACAGTGCAATTGCACGAAACCAGAAACGCAGCAGCCCCTTTAACGTGGATGGTCGCAGCTCTGCATCTGTCTCCGGGTTGGCGCCGCCTAAAAAAAGAGGGGTAGTAACCCGGTAGGTTGCATCCCAATACATCGTTTTTCCCTCCTTAACAGTATTTTTTAAAGCACATCATGAAATTAAATTATCCTTTAGATCATTACCTTCTCCCCCTGGCCCGCTCGCGCATGGCCTGCAGGTTAAGAATTTCTACGGCCTCGAAGCGGGGAGCGATCTCTTCGGTGACCGGGCGCAGCCGCAAAACCGGGGGGAAGTAGCCGGTCCGGCCATGCAATTGGGCCAGCAGGGCAGCGGTGCTGTAGTTTAACGAGGGTAAATTAATTAGCAGCGGCTTGGTTTGCCAGTCCTGCGGGGTTAAGCCGGTGTAATCGAGCATGGCTTCAATTTGCGGTTCGATGGCTTTGTCGGGGTCAATCTGGCTTGGGATCTCGGTCACGCCGGTTATTTTAACACCGGCCAGGTCTTCTATCCCGGCAAGTTGAGCTTCGGTAAGGGGGTGGGCAAAATTAAGAATCTGCATGATTAGTAATCTCCCTTTGATTCAATCATGTCAAAATAAGGGGCAAACTGGGCGATCAAGACATTGCGGTCCACGTTGTAATCGGGAAAGCCCAGCCATTCAGAGAGCTTTTCATAAACGTTACCTAACTGGTTGGCGACGGTCTGCTCCCGTTTATCCAGCCTGGCGGCAATAGAAGCATTGTTAAAACCGCGGCAGGCCAGCCTCGTTACCTCGCGCTCGGCGGGGGTCAACCAGTACTTGATAAATTCGCCTTGCCGTCTCTCTTCGGCCTTCTTCGTCAGCCGGTGATACCAGGCCAGCACCTCTTGCGGGTCATCGAGCTCGGTTACAGTTTGCATCAAGGTGCCGGCTTCATGCCAGCGGAGAACCGGAACCGGGATCAGCCGGACTTTATCGCTATCGGTGATATGAAGATGGCGGCCGGCACCCGGCTTCCATCCTTCGGTGATCAGGTACCAGGCCTGGTCATCAGGTCCGAATAAAAGCTGGGCCACGGTCATGGCCATAACCCCCATTACCTTACGCCCGCCGGAGATACAGAGGTGGACAGGGCGTTTTTCTTGACGGACTTTTCGGATTTCAGTATAAAGTGTTCGCAGAAGTGCCCGTAGCTCTTCTTCGGTCCGAAAATCTTTTACCGGACCGTCCGGAGAGGTGACCGCCACGGAGTGAAAAGAGAGGCCGGGATATACTCCGGCCTTAAACTCATCTTCGATGACATTCAGGGCTGTTTTGATGGCCGGATGATCGGTGTAGATAACGGTAACTTGATCAATTTTTTTTCCAGCAGCGATGAGGGTGTCGAGAGTAAGGGTTACCACCTGAGGCTCTACGCCGAGGGTGGCGATCATTGAGGCAGGTTTGCACTTCTGCGAGTTAATCAAAGTACTTTCTCCTCCGCAGTGCAGTATTGGACACTGGCATCTACCCGGCTGCGGCAAGTTTCGACATGAAATAAGTGCAGTGTTTTATTACTATTGCAAAAATTATATCATATTATTGAATATCTTGCCAGAATGCTAGGAATTTTACAAATGCTCCTGGGCCTAGAAAATCCACTCCTCGCTGCCCTTTTTAACTCCGATCGATTTTCGCTCCGCATATTTTTGGCTGCCGAGGATGTAGAAGAGCAACGAATCTTCGTCTTCGTTGATAATTTGGTTAAGTTCGATGAGTAAAGCCCGAAAAGCAGCTTCAGTAAGTTCACCTTCAAGTACCGAATTTTGCACCCAGGTCAGGTAGCGTCGCGAAGTCTTTAAAACTTTACCAACTCGTTTTACGTTGATATCATAGACCAATATTACATACATTTTCTCATATCTCACTCCATCTACCAGCGGCTAACAAAGGGCTGGTATGCTTGTTCTCCAATGAGATGCTTCTGCAACTTATAGAGCTCCATCCGAATTAACGTTTGATAGCTAACATGACGCTTGAGCCGGCGATGATAAAAGGTGCTCATCAATTTCTCTTCGAATTCCTGCACATAGAGCTTACGCCCCTGCTCTTTTAACAGGATAGCTCCACCATGTTGCTCAAAATTCTTTTTGCCAAGCATTTTTTTACCGATTAGGCTGAAGAGCACCCGGTCAGCAAGGATAGGCTTGAAAATCTCGGCGATGTCCAGGTTTAAGGTAAAGCGACGAAAATTGGTGGCATGCAGGAAGCCGATCCGGGGGTCGAGGTGAGTCTTATAAATCTCGGTTAAAACTTTCATATAAACCAGGGTGTTCCCGAAGCTGATTACTGCATTTAACGGATCTTCAGGAGGGCGTTTACTGCGGCTATGATATTGAAAGTCTTTCTCGTTAATAATCTGGTTAAATGATTCATAGTAACGGGCCCGGGCGTTACCTTCAAGCGCCATAAGCTCTTCAATACTTTGTGCCTCACTACATTTTTCAGAAAGATCACTAATGGCGCTAACCTGCTCGGCAACATCTTTACCCCGGTTCTGGTAATAACGTAACACTTGCATAATATTGGCTAGAGAACCGGTAACAAATTGGCGAGCGAGTCTTAAACGGCTTTGAAAATTAAGGTAATGTTCAGCTTGCTTTAAGATCATATAACCTGAATTATAATGCTCGCGTGGGTAGAAGCTGCCAACGTAGTTACCGTGATAGCCGAAAAAATGCAAGATGACCTCACTTTCATGGGCGAATTCAAGGAACTTTTTGTTAACATCTACCTCGCCGAAAATTAAGATATCGCGGACGCTGGCGATGGGAAAGTAACGTGTTGCCTCTTCTGTTTTGACGCAGATTGTGTTTCCTTTGCGACTTAGGCGCCCGCTTTGAAATAGATAAAGAGTTTTTTGCATGATGTTACTCTCCTTCACATTGTGATCTTCGTAATCTTCGACGAGGTTGGTTCGGCGAGCCAGGTGCATATGAACTAATCCTGGTGCCTTAAGCCCAGCAGAGTTCGGCATAGGCACATTTAGTGCAACGCTTGATCTTTTGAGGCGGCGGGGGCTGTTCTTTGTTTATCAGGGTGGTAATCTCTGTTTTGACTTGTGCGACCTGCTGTGACATGGCTTCATCGAGAACTACCCGCTCTTTGCGCCGTTCTTCAGGGAAGAGCAGCTCTCCTTCGGCCTTTATACCCATGGCGGCCAGTTCGTGCAGATAGAAAGCCAGCTGTAACCTGGCCGCCTCCTGGGCGCGGGAAGATTTTTTTACCTCTCCGACAACCAGCTGCTTATTACCCCGGCGGATCAGGTCCAGGCAAAGATGCCCCAAGCGGACCTCTTTTTTCTCTCGCCCGTAAGATTGCTGATCAACCAGCCGGCCTAAGGCAAGATAGACATTGTCTTCATCGGGGCAGATCTGCCGGGAAGCCAGCCAGGCCTGGCGGGGGCAAACGGTGTAGGCCTGGACCATGCTGCCGGTGACCGGGATGCCGTTTACCAAAATGTGGGCCTCCTCAAGATATTAAATTTAATCACAGGTTAATCGATTAAATAGTTTGATCCAAGAGGGATTTATACCGGAGGAAACAGTAGCTTATTACTATAGGAGATCTGCCCCGACGGGGAGCCGGGGATAAGTAAATGGAGCACAGACAGCATGGTGCCTGTTATATCTATAGGAAAATGGCCGCAACGATAATTAAGAGAATAGTGGCAGATGAAATAATCATTAAGCAGCCACCGCCGGTCATCGCCTGGCCTATTTTTCTTTGCCGGCCTGATTTTGTTAAAGGGATACCGGTCTTACGTGAAATATTTTGTTTTGCTTTTG
>LSQX01326584.1_pt1 | contig 19053 bp, 18 predicted proteins | sample 654561 | NCBI WGS metagenome assembly LSQX01 (sample SAMN04489861, study PRJNA283612) | anaerobic digester metagenome | isolation source: 4 biogas reactors fed with cattle manure at either 37C or 55C with and... | place: Denmark: Kongens Lyngby | collected 2014
AGATGTGTCTAAGTGACAGTTATTATACAGAAGAATAATATTATAACTAAGGATAATCTTTAACAATAAAAGACTTTCCACTATAATTTGCATACAGATACTAAAACTATATAAATAATTCATAAGTGCCAAGTATTATTACTATAATTGCAGAAATTATTCCTGCCAAAAAAGAGAAATTCTTCGCGAAGAATTTCTTTCCGAGAAAATATCCTAGTGAAATAAATATGAAACTAAACAATGTGGAACACAATGATGTAATAAATGGATTTAATCCAGTAATGCTAGCTCCAATTCCTAATCCAATATTATTAAGGCAAAGAATAACACCCAATATTATGGCTTCTTTAGATTCAATATTTTTTGAATTATTGACATCGATTATTTCTGGAGTCTTTAGAATATTGTTATATTCAGAAAGAGAAGCTTTTGTTTTTTTTATACATCTATTATTTTTTTCGAGTGAATCTATCAGTAAATATATTCCCAAAAATATTATTAAACCACTACCTAGTATGTTTGCATAATTTTGAGAGATTAAGTAAGCGATACTTTTTCCCAACAACATAACTAAAAAAGTACTTATTCCAGAAATAAGTGATATAATCAGATTACTTATTGAATTTATATTTACTTTTTTGGCTCCATAATTTATTCCAACAATAAGGTTATCGTTACTTGCAGCTATAGCAAAGATAATAATGGAGATTATATTCATTTGTTTTCCCTCCCTAAAAAGATACTCTAGATTTATTATATGTGTTATTCTTAAAGAGGGGAATGAACATTGATATCGATAATAATTTTGAATTCTGCATATATTGTTATATAAAGCTAACGTAATATGGCAAAAACATTGCTCTATGATTATTTTTTTGATATAATGGTGATACACAGATGGGGCTATAGCCAAGTGGTAAGNNGGTTCAAATCCTGTTGGCCCCTCCATTAAGCAAGAGTGTCGAACTTTTCGACTTAAAGATAAAATTCAACTTATAACATGTTGAATTTTTTGCTGTAAAGACGGAAAGTATGAAATTGGAAATAACAAAAAAATAACTTTAATTTGATGAGGCAATTAAAAGAAAGGTAGATATTGTTTGTGGATTTTATCATATGGAAGCTAAACGTGTTTATATTATATAAGATTGTTGATAAAACAGTAATTGTAAGAAGTTAGGCTGATAATTTATTTCTAATTTCATTTTAAAAAATTAGTACCATTGATTACAACCTTTTCTAATAGTTCTGCGAGATCATCTAGATCATCTTTTCGACCATCTTTAAGCCATTTATTGATAATTCCTAAACAACCATGAATAGCATATTCAAGAAAATAGCTATAGTTTTTGCTATTACAACAATTATAAATTTTCCCCCAACTATTAATAGCTTTAGTCCTAAAAAGATTTATAATTTTATTGAGAAATAAACTATCTTCATTGTCCCTGAAAAGGATAGTAACAATATCAGCTTTTTGATCAATGAATGATAGAATCTCTTTAAATAATGGCAGAGTATCTTCATTAATTTGTTGTGGCGAGTATTTAGACAGCGTTAGTTCTAATTCCTGTACTAAGCTATTTTCTATTTGAGCCATCAAATCATATAAATCCGAATAATGATTATAGAATGTTCCGCGATTAACATCACACATCTCACACAATTCTTTAACTGTTATTTGGTCTATTTTTTTAGTTTTTAAAAGTTTTATGATAAATTTTTCTATCATTTTTTTACTACGTTTAACACGACGATCGCTGTTCATTTAATCCCTCCTTTTTAAACACAGTGTGTGTTAATGTTCAATATTAGACAAATTAGTTATAATTGCCCATTGAGTTATCATTATATTATATTATAATGAATGTGTGTTAATAAATCAACATCGTGTTGATAAAAATGGAAAGGAAGATTATATGAAGAAATTATCAAAAGCAGTTTTAAAAAACAAGATAATTATTATCGGTGTTTTTTTGCTCGCTACCGTTATTAGTATGTTTTTATTTAAGGGAGTTAAGATAAATTATAATTTATCTGATTATCTACCTAAAGATTCAGAATCTGTAATAGCTATTGAGGAAATGTCTAAACATTATTCTTCAACCATTCCAAATGTAAAATTAATGATTCCTAAGGTTAGTATTGAAGAAGCCCTCTCATACAAAGATACTATTGCAAAAGTTAAGGGTGTTAATCAAGTCTTGTGGGTTGATGATTATGTTGCATTATCAAATATGCAACTAGATGAGTCACAATTAGCGGATTGGTATAAGGATGGTAATGCTTTATTTTTAATCAATATAAACACTGATTCTTCACTTAAAGTTGTTAATAATATTAAATCTGTTGTTAAAAGTGATTCATATATGTCGGGCGATGCCGTTAATCTTGCAGCAGCTCAGAGTAATATTCAAGTCGAAATGGGGAAAATATTGCTTTGGGTTATACCTATCAGCATATTAGTCTTATTATTTATAACTAGTTCTTGGTTTGAGCCATTACTATTTATGATAACAATCGGGGTAGCTATTATTATTAATATGGGTACTAATATATTCTTTGGGGAAATATCGTCGATTACTCAATCGGCGGTTGCTATTTTACAATTGGCTGTTTCGATGGATTATGCTATTTTCTTGTTACATCGCTTTGCTGTCTTTAGACATGAAGGCAAAAATGTTGAAGAAGCAATGCAAAGATCTATGCGAGACTCAGCGCCTATTATTATTGCGAGTGCCGTGACAACCATTTTGGGTTTTTTAGCATTGGTTATAATGAAGTTTAAGATTGGACCCGATTTAGGGATAGTGTTAGCTAAAGGAATAGTATTAAGTCTTATATCAGTACTTTTTCTATTACCCGTTTTAGCGGTAGTTACACATAAGATAATAGATAAAACAAGGCATAAATCTCTAATACCATCTTTCAACAAAATAGGTAAGGTAATTACTAAAAGTCGTTTTGCCGTTGTAATTGTTGTTTTATTGTTGGTAATACCATGCTTTATAGCTGGACAAAATAATAATTTTATCTATGGTAGTACGGGTATGAATAGCGAGAATTCAAAAGTGTATCAGGATACTATTGTCATCGATAAAAAAATTGGTGTTAACAATCAAATGGTTTTGCTAGTGCCAGTAGGCTATTATGATAAGGAATTAAAATTAATTACTGAATTGCAGGAGTTTGAACACATAGTTGCGGTTAATTCATTTGTTACCTTATTTGGATTAAACACACCAATAGAATATTTACCACAAGAGGTTGTTCGAGAGTTTATATCTGAAAAGTATTCCCGTATTATTATTAAAACCGATGTTGCTGATGAAGGTAAAGAAACTTTTGAACTTGTCCAAAACATCCGAAAGTTAGGTTCTAAATACTATGATGATTCATATCACCTTGCTGGCCTTAGTGTGATTAACTATGACATGAAAGAGACTGTTACGAGTGATAATTTAATAGTCAATATTGTGGCCATTATTTCTATTGTTTTTGTTTTAATTATTACTTTTAAATCATTATTAATATCTCTTGTTTTAATTATTTCAATAGAAGCTGCGATATGGATAAATCTTGCTATTACATATTTAATGGGTAATGCTTTGAATTATATAGGCTTCATAATTGTTAGTGCTGTTCAATTGGGGGCTACAGTTGATTATGCTATTCTTTTTGCGAAAAAATATCTAGTTAAAAGAGCTGAAATGGATAAAGAACAAGCGTCTGTTGCTACAATTGAAGAAGCAGCGCCATCAATTATTGGGTCTGCTACTATTTTAGCTATTGCAGGCTTAGGCTTAGGGCTTATTTCAACGAATGGCGTTATAAGCGAATTAGGAACATTGGTAGGACGCGGCGCAATTATCTCAGCTGTTATGGTTATATTATTTGTACCAGCTGTGTTTATGTTGTGTGATAAGGTTCTAAAAAAGGGTATTAAGAAAAAACAATAAAAACAAATAAAATAATAAATTGTAATCCTCAAACCGCTTTTCCCAGCCCCCTGCGTTTTGGGGTTTTCTTTTTGCTAAAAAATATCCGAATCGTAACGATAACCCAAACAAAAAGCAAGTTGCTAATGAAACAATTGAGGAAACGGCTCCATCAATGTTTATAGTGTTAAAAAGATTCGTTATGAATCATCTGAATACCAAGTAATAATAAAATCATTTAGAGAATAGATAATAAAAAGCACCCGAGTAGGGTGCTATCAGTAATAATTCTAAAAAGGGGAAAGTAAGATATCTTTACTATAGAAGGATGTTATATGTTGGTAATTAATTACAGTGATGAGGATCGATTGTATAACATATCTTATTGATTAAAATCAAAACAATAGCATTTACGATTACGGCGACTGCAAGCCCTATAAAAAAGCCTATAATAATAGAAATAAGCACTGCGCCAATAAATAAACCAATTGCCAATCCGACAAGCGAGCCTAGTACTAAAAAACCCAAATAGAATAAAAACAAAGGTAATATAAATCTGTTAAGACATTGAATCATAGAAACACCTCCTCAATATAATATATTAACGATGGAAATAACGCGATATTGTAGAAGCCTTTTGATAAGTGATTCAATTTTATTGTATATAATATTTTGGTGAATAAATTGTCGATTTTTAGCACTCGCTCTTTACAAGTGCTAAATTTTGTGATATCTTATATATGGAGGAGGGATTATATGAATTTGATTCCAAAAAGATTATATTTGGATGAATTGTTTGATGATTTTCTTGTCTCTGGTACCAATAATCTAAAATGTGATATTTACGAGAAGGATAACACATATTACGTGGAGGCAGATATTCCAGGCTTCAAAAAGGAAGACATTAAAGTTGAGGCTGAGGATGGATATTTAACAATAATTGTTTCTCGTGATGAAGAAAAGAATGAAGAAAAGAAAAATTACCTTCGTCGTGAAAGATTTGCCAGTTCTTATAAAAGACAATTCTATTTAGGAAACATAGATGAAGAAAATATAAGAGCTGAATTCAAAGAAGGAACTCTAAAAATTATGGTACCAAAAAAAGAGGAACTTCCAAATGTAAAAACAATTGAAATTGAATAGTAAAATAACAGCCATGTGTTTTGGCTGTTATTTTGTTTTTATACTGGAATATTTCACGGATGTAATACGTTTCATATAATATATGGAGTGCAAAGATTGACACAATCTACAAAAAAGTGTAAAATGAGTATAGAAATAATCTGTTTTGATTATATTTTCAAAGTAAAAAGTTGACAAAGAAAGATGTTTGTGTTATTATAGCGAGCATTAGTCAAAGGGGGAGATTTTATGTATACTGAAGGAGAATTTTCTGTAAAAAAATTTATTCTTAAAGCAATATTAGTTGTATTGTTTGTTTTCTTATTGATGTGGTTAATTCCAATGCCTAACTTAAAGCCTGTTTATAATAGACTATTCGTAGAAAACATGGAAACAATGAAACAAACTGCAAAAAGTTATTATACAGTTGAAAGATTGCCAAAAGAAAACAATCAAACTGTTAAAATGACATTAGAAGAAATGATTGCAATGAAATTATTGCTACCGATAATGGATTCTGATGAAAAAATGTGTGATGGACGATTATCATATGTTGAAGTAATGAAAGCTGATACAGAGTATATTCTTAAAACTAATTTAGTGTGTTCAAACAACTCTGATTATGTGATTGAACATATAGGATGCTATGATCTTTGTGAAAAGGGATGTGTAGAAGAAGAAAAAGTTGAACCTACACCTCAAGAAAAACCAAAAACTAGCAAGCCGGTTGTTGAACCAATAAAGAAACCAATTGTTAAGAAACCAACTGTTACCTTATATCAATTAACAAGAACATGGTATAAAGGGTATATTAATAATACTTCAAAAGAACAAATAATATATTACCATGAGAAATATGGAACAGTAAGCCGCTTTGAGGGATATGAATATAGTTGTCCATCAGGATATGGTGATAGATATGGTGATACTTGTTATAAATATGTAAAAGAGTATGGCTTAACTTGTACATCGGGAACATTAGTAGGAAATGAGTGTAAAACTACTACTACAAAAGTAGTGTATTCATGTCCAACAGAGTTCCATACACAAGTTGGCGCAGGCTCTACTATGCAATGTTATTTAACAAAGACATCAGACAAAGTAGCATGTAAAACAGGGGAACTTGTTAATAACCAATGTAAGGTTCCACAAACTACATACACATATTCATGTCCTAAGGGTGATTATACACAAGTTGGTAGTGGCTCAACTATGAAATGTGCTAAGAAAGAACGTGTTGGTAGTGGTAGTGCTGTGTCACTTCCAGTAAGTAATTCTACATATACATATGTAAGCACAGGTGGCCATTTTGAAAAAGATTGTACGTCATGTGCATCGTATTATGTAATTGATTATGTTATATACAAAACAGTCTATGATAGTCCAATTAAGACACCTACAACAACATATACATATGAAAAACCAATATTAGAAACTGTGTCTGTGAAGGAATATGCAAAACCAATTTCTTCGACTATTACTTATTCTACATATGAACCAGCAAAATATAGTAGTTATACTAACGTTTACAAAAAGGATGTAATTAAAACTCCTGTATATAGTTATTATACTGCTGTTACTGATACTAAATGGACGACTAATCCTTATGAGTATGGTTACAAACTAGTTACTTCTAAAGTTGTTCCGGGTGATACTAAGAGAATATATACACCAGATTGGGTTTTAACTTTACCTGCTGGATATGTTCAAACCGAAACGAAAGCAGAATATAAATGGTCTAATGTAAAATCTGAGAGTGGTTGGACATATACTGGGGTTAGTACTACTGTACAACAATAAAGCAAAGATTTCTTTGCTTTTTTTTGTAAATGAAATAAATTAAAAAGTATATTAAATTCTTCCGTTTTAAAAAACTCTTTAGTTACTTTAAATTTTGTTAATTCATTCTTTTTTGTTTTTCTTATAAAAATGGTTGTATAAACCAAAACGTAGATGCTATAATATAATAGATGATACGTCAGACTACTATACATTATAAGATAGTAATAAGGGGATTATAGTTTTGATGAAATTAAATTTTATCTTTAATTGATTATTCTTTTATATATTTTTCGGTGTGGGTCTAGATGTAGAATTGTAGTTATAAATAATAAAGCAAATGAGTCAAAAGATATTTTAAATGGTTTGTACAACTTTGTAATAGTTGTCTTATAACTTAAGCAGAAAGGTAGGTGTGTTGGGTTGTTGGCCCGACAAAATTATGGAATATAAAATTACAACAAGAAATGAAGTAGAAACAATGGAATTAGCACAAAATATTGAAGCAGAAAAATTTCCTAATATGATTATTTGCCTTGAAGGCGATCTTGGTAGTGGGAAGACCGTATTTACAAAGGGATTAGCATCGGCACTTGGCATTGATGATGTAATAACATCTCCTACTTTTAATATTATTAAAGAATACACAAATGGTGAAATGCCATTATATCATATGGATGTATACCGCTTAGATGGCGATATTGCGTCATTAGGCCTAGAAGAATACTATAAAAAAGGCGGGGTTGTTGTTATTGAGTGGTCAGACACCATTAGAGATTATTTGCCAGAGGAACGTTTAGAGATAAAAATTAGAATAATTGATGAGAATACAAGAGTACTCATAATGAAACCTTATGGAAAACAATATGAGGATTTATGTGAGACGGTATTATGAAATATCTCTTTATTGACACATCAACTCATGATTTAACGGTTGCTATTTCATCGACAGATGAAATTTTTAGTATTGGGTCTTCAAACAATACTAATCAACATTCTAAATATGCATTACCTATTTTAGAGAAAGTTTTTAACGAATCAAAACTAACTCCTAATGAAATAGATAAAATTTTGGTTGTTAATGGACCGGGTTCGTTTACCGGTGTACGTATTGGTGTTACAATCGCTAAAACATATGCTTGGAGTTTAAATAAAGACGTTATTCCAATCTCCAGTCTGTTAGCCCATGCATTATTTTATGATGGTTTTGATTATTATGTATCGATTTTGGATGCCAGAAGGGATAATGTATATGCTGCAATATATAATAATAAATATGAAGTGTTTTTAGAAGAACAGCATATAAGTATTATTAATTTAAATAAAGTTGTCTCATCACTTGAGGGTAATATTATTGTTATTGGTGATCTTGATATTGAAAATTATGATGTTTTTCCTATAAAAATAGATGTTTTAAAAATTATTAATTATTATAAAGGTGAACAAGCTGTTCCTGCGCATTCTCTTAAACCGCGCTATTTAAAACTAGTTGAAGCAGAAGAGAAACTAGGGGTGTTAAAAGAATGATAAGAGAATTTTTGCCAGAAGATATAATTTTTATTGAACAAGTTGGTAATGAAATTATTGAAAATTATAAATTTAAGATAAATCCTTATACAAAATGTTATGTATATGAGGAAAATGGCAAAATAATAGGCTTTATCGTTTTTACTATTATGTATGAAAAGGCTGAAATAATTGACGTAGCTGTTATGCCTGATTATCAGGGGAAAGAGGTAGGTTCTAAACTAGTTGAGGCAGTCATTAAAGAATGCATAAAAGAAAACTGTGAAAGTATTACGTTAGAGGTTAGAATCAGTAACTATAAGGGTATTTCTTTTTATAGAAAACATGGTTTTAGAGAAATATCAACGCGTAAAAGTTACTACCGTAATGGTGAGGATGCCTTAGTTATGATAAAGATGGTGATTTAATGAAAGATATATATATACTTGGTATTGAATCTAGCTGTGATGAGACAAGTGCTAGTATCGTAAAAAATGGTTGTGAAGAAATAAGTACAGTTGTTTTATCACAAATGGATATTCATAAACTCTATGGTGGAGTTGTTCCTGAGATCGCAAGCCGTAATCATGTTGAAAATATCACCATGGTTATTGAAGAAACGCTAGAAAAAGCTAAAATGAAAATGGATGATATAGATGCAGTCGCAGTAACTTATGGTCCTGGTTTAATTGGATCTTTACTAGTTGGTCTCCAAGCTGCTAAAACACTATCTTTTATACATAATAAACCATTAATTCCAGTTCATCATATAGCTGGTCATATATATGCAAATAGACTGGTTGCTGAATTAAAGTTTCCATTAATTACATTGGTTGTTAGTGGAGGACATACTGATTTATTATATATGAAAGAGGATTATTCCTTTAAAAGAATAGGTGGTACTTTAGATGATGCGGTTGGGGAGGCTTACGACAAAGTAGCGAAAGTTATGGGGCTTGATTATCCTGGTGGGCCAATCATCGATAGATTATCCTTAGAAGGTGAGGATACGTATGATTTACCCATTCCGCTTGATGATGATAGTAATAATTTTAGTTTTAGTGGTATAAAGAGTGCTGTTATTAATTTAATTCATAATGAAAAACAAAGGGGAAGAGAAATCAATAAAGATAATTTAGCGAAATCTTTTCAATCAAGAGTAATACATATACTAACTAAAAAAACAATGAGAGTCATAAATGAATATAATGTTTCTACCTTGTTGTTAGCGGGTGGTGTTTCTGCAAATAAGGGGTTAAGAGATGAATTTAGCAAGTTATGTAAGGAAAATAATATTGAATTTATCGTTCCACCATTAAAATATTGTACAGATAATGCAACCATGATTGCTGCAGCGGCGTATTTTGCGTATCAAGAAGGAATTGTTGCTGATTTATCATTAAATGCTGTAGCAACTATTCCAATCGAAAAGTAGGTGATGTAGAAAATGTCAAAACGAGGCTTTTCTTTGATAGAATTATTAGCTGTTATAACTATTCTTTTAATTATTATAACGATTGTGTTTATTAATGTAACAGTTCATATTAACAAGTCAGCTGATGTATCATATGATATTTTGTTGAAATCAATTGTTCAGTCAACAGAATTATATGTAGTAGATCATAGTGGTGATTTTCCCGATTTAAATATACCGGGCTCCATCATTGAAATTACATTGAATGACTTAGTAGAGGACGGTTATTTAAAAGCGAATTTAATAGATGAGCGTACAGAGAAACAAGTCCCTTTAAATACTAAAATATTTATTAAGGTTAAGGATAAAAACAAAATTGATGTTACATTAGATTATTAGATAATAATAGTCGTGTGATTTAGCAAGCAATAATTAGTTGCTTGTTTTTTTGTTATGTCGTTTTTTCTCTATATATTAAAGTTATATATTTCATCTCCCGAAAATATCATTTTATAGGAGGTAAGTATGAAAGTAGACGAGTCAGGATTAACAGAAGCGCAAGCAGTCAACTCGAGAATGAAATATGGTTCTAATATCATAAGTGAAAAGAAAAGAAATAGCTTTTTAGAACTATTTATAGAGAATTTGGGCGATCCCATTATCAGAATTCTACTTATTGCCTTAGGTATAAAAACATTATTCTTAATAAGTAGTTTTGATTGGTATGAGACAATTGGAATTGTGATAGCTATTCTTCTTGCGTCCATTATTTCTACTCTATCTGAACGTGGGAGTGAAGCTTCCTTTAAAAGGCTACAAGAGGAAGCTTCAAAAATGTATTGTAAAGTATATCGAAACAAGGCCTTAAAGCAAGTTTTTGTTGGTGAAATTGTATGCCAAGATATTGTGTTGTTACAACCTGGTGATAAAATACCAGCTGATGGGATAGTGATAAGAGGTGCTATTAACGTTGATGAGTCAGCGCTTAATGGTGAATCAAAAGAGGTCTTAAAGGATCTTGAACATAACAAAATATTTAGGGGAAGTATTGTTTGTTCAGGTGAATGTAAAATGCTTGTTACAGCGGTTGGGGATCACACTACATATGGTAATATTGCCTTAGAACTACAAGAAGAACAAAGAGATAGTCCTTTAAAAATAAGACTAAAAAATCTAGCTAGTATGATTAGTCGCTTAGGATATGTGGGTGCTACACTTGTATCAATATCTTATTTATTTAACGTAATATTAATTCAAAATAATTTTGAGATAGAGAAGATCATTACCTTTGTAAATAATTGGCCTATCTTTTTAGGTCATATTCTCCATGCTATAACACTTGCTGTAACAGTAATTGTAGTAGCGGTACCAGAAGGTTTACCAATGATGATTACTTTGGTTTTATCCTTAAATATGAAAAAATTGTTAAAAGATAATGTTTTGGTAAGAAAATTATTAGGAATTGAAACATCTGGTAGTTTAAACATTCTATTTACAGATAAGACAGGTACTTTAACAACAGGGAAGTTACAAGTGATGCATTTTATTAGTGGTAGTGGCAAAGAATATAAAAACATAAAAGAAATAACAAAAGATAATGGTTTATTTGAGATGCTGAGAATAAACCTTATATATAATAATGCTGCTTCAATTGATACAAAATATGCTATAGGAAGTAATGCTACTGATAGAGCATTGCTTGATTATATTTCCCCATACCTAACAGATGATACTAAAATAAGAAAACATAATGTAATACCTTTTGATAGTAAAAACAAAGTATCAATAACAAGGATAATGGGCTTAAGAAACGTGTTTTTAATAAAGGGAGCGCCTGAAAAAATATTATTACATTGCAGATATTTTTATAACGAAAAAGGTGATAAAAAAAGTTTCTTAAATAAAATGAAGTTAGAGAAAAAAATAAAAGAAATGTCATCCTCTAACAGTATTAGATTTATAGCAGTCGCTACATCTGATACAGAAATAAAACAAGATTTGAAATTTGAGGCGTTAGCACTAGTTGGTTTAATTGGAATAAAGGATGAAATTAGAAAAGAAGTTTCTAAAACGATTGAATTAGTAGAAAATGCAGGAGTGCAAGTTGTTATGATTACAGGTGATTCTAGTGATACAGCAAACTCCATAGCATATGAAACCGGATTGTTAAAGGGTGGGGGAATCTCTTTATCATCTGCTGAGCTTAATAATTATAATGATGACGAATTAAAAGTGCTATTACCTACTGTAAAAGTTATTTCAAGGGCCCTTCCTAAAGATAAAAGTAGGTTAGTGAGAATATCGCAAGAAATGGGGTTAGTTGTCGGAATGACCGGAGATGGTGTTAATGATGCACCAGCACTGAAAAAAGCTGATGTTGGTTTTGCTATGGGAAGTGGTACTGAGGTTGCTAAGGAAGCGTCAGATATTGTTATTCTTGATGACAATTTCTTATCTATTTCAAAGGCTATTCTTTATGGTAGAACAATTTTTAAAAGTATTAGGAAATTTATTATTTTTCAGTTGACAGTAAATCTTTGTGCTGTAGGTCTTTCAATAATAGGTCCTTTTATAGGTATTAATACACCTATAACAGTTATTCAAATGTTATGGGTAAATATGGTCATGGATACTTTAGCAGCCTTAGCATTTGCGGGCGAACCTCCACTTAAGGAATATATGATTGAAGAGCCAAAAAGACGCGATGAACCTATAATTAATAACTATATGAAGAATCAAATTTTAATAACGGGAATGTATTCGTTAATACTTTGTATAATATTTTTGAAAAATCCATATATAAAGACGATCTTTAGGGACGATAATACTAATATATATTTGATGACTGCTTTCTTCGCATTGTTTATTTTTATGAATATTTTTAATAGTTTTAATACAAGAACACATCGTTTAAATTTATTATCACACATATATAAGAACAAAGGATTTATTGGCATAATGTTATTTGTAACGTTAGTTCAAATATACTTAATTTATTATGGTGGTGCTTTGTTTAGAGTTACTGGGTTAAGTTTATATGAATTTTGGATCGTATGCATATTAGCATTTACAATTATACCTATGGATTGGATTAGAAAACTATTTTTGAGGTTAAATCATCAAAAAGGAGGAGTCTAGCATAAAAAAGATTAACTAAGAATACTTTGTTAATCTTTTTTCAATAATAACAATAATGTAATACATAACAAACGACACTATACATAGAAGAATAATCCCTGTCATAACTAAATTCAAATTAAAAACCTGTGAACCATACATAATAAGGTAGCCTATTCCTTCTTTTGATACTAATAACTCGCCCATAATAACACCAATGAGGGTCATGCTGATATTTATTTTAAGAACATTAAAAATAGTCGATATATTTCCTGGTAAAATTAGGTGTGTAAATATTTGCCACTTTGTTGCTTTAAAGCTTTTTAGGAGTTTAATTTTATTTTCATCAGTACCACTAAAACCATGATATACACTAATGATGGTTATTATTACCGAAATTAAAAGAGCCATTATAACAATTGATTTCATATTAGCGCCACTCCAAATAATTAGGATTGGCCCTAGTGCTACTTTCGGTAGACTGTTTATTACTGTAAGATATGGGTTGAATACTTTAGCGATAAAATCATTCCACCACATAAGTGATGCGATAAAAAGTCCGATTAATGTACCTATTGCAAAACTTATTATAGTTTCATATGTTGTTACAAAAATATGGTTGAATAAGTTTCCCTCTTTAAATAAAATGGCTATGGTATTAATGATACTACTAGGGCTTGATGTTAAAAAAGAATTAATTATTTTTAAGTAGGTTGCAGTCTCCCATAAAATTATAAAAATTAAAAAAACAACTATTTGGGTAATGAGAATTCTTCTCTTTCTACATTTCTTTTTTTTTAGGAACAACTTATGTTCATCAGACATGAATATCAAGATCCTCCCATATATTTTTATAATAAACATTAAAATTTTTATCAGTTCTCTTATCAAGTGAATTGTCGTATTGATTTAATTCTATTTTATAAATGCTTTTGATACTTGATGGACGCTTTGTTAAAACAATAACAGTATCCGCCATACTTATAGCTTCACTTATATCGTGTGTAACCATAATTGTTGTTTTCTTTTCTCTTTTTATTATTTTATAAACATCATTTGATACTTCTAATCTTGTTTGATAGTCTAGAGATGAAAATGCCTCATCAAGTAAAAGAATATCTGGTGCAATGGCAAGCGTTCTTATTAATGCAACTCTTTGTCTCATTCCCCCTGATAAAGAGGTTGGATAATGATTTAGAAAATCTCCTAATCCATATGTTTTAAGTAACTTGATTGTATTTTCGGTTGTTTGCTTATTTAGATTCCCATTAATTTTTAACCCTAATAAAGCGTTATCTAAAACGGTTAACCAAGGAAATAAGGTGTCTTGTTGAAGCATGTAACCTATTTTAATATCATCTTTATTAAACTTTAGTTTACCACCAGACCTTTTTTCAATACCACATAATATGGAGAGAATAGTCGACTTGCCACAACCAGATGGTCCTACAATAGCTATAAATTCTCCCTCTTCTAGGACGAGTGAAAAATCATTTATCGCTTCTATCTCACCACTATCAGTATGATACTTTTTATTTAATCCCTCAATTTTTAAGAGTGTATTCATAATAAATTCCCTCTACTTAAAGAAGGAATTGTTTACTAATTCTTTGAATGGCGCTTTCTTTTCTAACTCTTTTGCACTGACCATAATATCTTGTAGGTGATTAAATGATTCTTTAGTAAAGTATGTTGTTTTCAACCATGTATCTTGTTCTTTATATCTCTTTACAACAGCGATAAGTTCATTAAGGGTTAAGTCTGGGAAAAACTTATATATGCTACTTGCTATTTCCTCATTAGTTTTTTCGTCGACAAATTTTAAACCTTTGTTTATTGCTTTAGTAAAGCCATTAATGATGTCTGGATTCTTTTCAATATAACTTTTTCTAGCATTGTAAGCAGTATATGGAACCTCGCCACCAAGAGCCCCTATGGATGCTACAACATAACCTAGTCCTTGTTTTTCTACTTGAAAAGCATTTGGTTCAAATAGTGTTACAAAATCTCCTGTACCCCCAATAAATGCCCCTTGCATAGCTGCAAAAGCAATACTTGTATCAATTGTTAAATCTTTCTTTGGATTGATCCCATGCTGTTTTAGAGCCCATTCAAATGTCATTTCTGGCATTCCGCCTTTTCTTCCACCTATTACATATTTTCCTTTTAAGTCAGTTAATTTGAAATTGTCGATTTTCTTTCGTGATACTAAAAATGATCCATCTCTTTTCGTAAGTCCTGCAAACGTTACCATAAAGTCTTTCTCGCCACTATTATATACATATATTGTTGCTTCTGGCCCTGAAAAGCCTATTTGAACATCACCGGATAATACAGCTGCTGTAACTTTATCTGCTCCTGGTGTTAAAACCAATTCGACATTAAGCCCTTCTTCCTCAAAATATCCTTCGCTTAAAGCTACATACTGTGGGGCATAAAAAACACTATGCGTCACCTCAGCTAGTTTTATTTCCTTTAAATTAGTCTTTTTAGTATTGTTGAATATAAGGATGGAACCTATTATCATAATTCCGACAAGAACAGTTAAAGCTGTAATAATTTTTCTCACTTTTTTACCTCCTTTTTCTAATTCATTATATTCTTTTGAAAAAAATGGGTGCTTATGCTATAGAAAATAGACATATATAAGTTGTTATCAAACAACTATGAGATGTAAAAAAATGACATGTCTAGTTGTTAGTGTATTATGGCGGTGATCCTTTTTATATCTATTAATTTTGTGATATAATTGTAATATAGAAAGAGAATGTATATTATGAATTTAACAAAATTAAATGACAAACAAAGAGAAGCGGTTGAACATGTAAATGGTCCAATCCTTATTTTAGCGGGGGCAGGTAGTGGAAAAACAAGTGTTCTAACAAATCGTGTAGCTTACTTAATAAATGAAGTAGGTGTTGCTCCATATAATATTTTAGCGATTACGTTCACTAATAAGGCTGCTAAAGAGATGAAGGAACGTATTTTTAATCTTATCGGCGATATAGCTTCTAGCACTCAAATATCGACGTTTCATTCATTTGGATATCGCATTATTAGAGAAAACTATCGTTTGCTAGACTTAAGTAACAATTTTACTATACTAGATGAGGGCGATAGTATAACAATTATCAAAAAAATCTTAAAAGATATTAATTTAGATCCAAAACAATATAGTCCTAAAGCGATTAAGAATGCTATAAGTGGTGCTAAAAATGAATTGATGGATGCAGATACTTATAGTAAGTATGCTAAAACACCGTGGGATGATATTGTTATAAAAGTGTATCGTTTATATTCAGAAATGCTAATAAAAAGTAATGCGGTAGACTTTGATGATTTATTAATGATGCCAATTATTCTTTTTCAAAAGCATCCTGATGTACTTAGTTTATATCAAGAAAAATATCAATATATTTTAATTGATGAATATCAAGATACTAATGAAGCACAATATATTCTATCTAAAATGATTAGTGCAAAGTATAAAAATATATGTGTTGTTGGTGATAATGATCAATCAATCTATTCATTTAGAGGAGCTAATTACAATAATATTTTAAATTTTGAAAAAGACTATGAAAATACAAAAGTGGTATTATTAGAACAAAATTATCGTTCTACTAAAAATATTTTAGATGCCGCCAATAATGTTATTAAAAACAATAAATTACGTAAGGATAAAAATTTATGGACATCAAATGATGAAGGAAATAAGATAAAATATTACCGTGCCTTTGATGAAAAAGAAGAAGCGCAATTTGTAACGTCTAACGCTAAGCAAGCTCACGAAGAAGGTGTTCCATACGAGGATATTGCAGTATTATATCGAACTAATGCCCAATCAAGGGTTTTGGAAGAGTATTTTATAATGGAACAAATTCCATACAAAGTAGTAGGCGCATATGCGTTTTATAATCGCAAGGAAATAAAGGATTTAGTTGCCTATTTAAAACTTATTTATAATGACCAAGACGATGTTAATCTTATAAGATGTATTAATACACCTAGAAGGGGAATTGGGGCTAAAACAATTGAAAATTTGCAAATTAAAGCTGATAGAGAAAATAAGAGTCTTTATGAAGTGATTGATAGTGGTAAGGAACTTGAATTTAAACTTATCATAGAATATTTAAAGAACTGTGCCAATAATAATAGCTTAACTGAACTGGTTGAAAATGTATTAGAACGTAGTGGCATGAGGTCGTCTTTAAAAAGCGAAAAGACAATTGAGGCTGATATAAGATTAGAAAACCTAGAAGAATTCAAATCTATTACAAAGGGTTTTGAAGAGCGTGATGGTGTGATATCACTTGAGGATTTTTTAATGCAAATAAGTTTGGTTAGTAATAGTGAAGATGTAAAAGACGAATATGAAAAAGTCTCATTAATGACAATGCATGCTGCTAAAGGATTAGAATTCGATGTTGTTTTTGCAGTTGGTCTTGAAGAGGGGATTGTACCACATACTGGTATTGATTCAATTGAGGCTGATATTGAAGAAGAAAGACGCCTGTTTTATGTAACGATAACGCGTGCTAAGAAACAGTTATTTTTATTAAATGCTAGAATGAGAATGCTTTTTGGTGATCGAAACATAAGACCTGAAAGTAGTTTTATAAAAGAAATTGGTGATGATGCAATTGATTATTTAAATAAAACTAAAGCAGAAATAGAAACAATTAATAGTGAGGAGCAGTTTTACACTGATGATATTGAGTATAAGCAAGGAGACCGTGTATTGCATAAAATATTTGGTGAAGGGGTAGTTGTTAGTGTGGAGAAAAGCATTATATCAGTAGCTTTTGCATACCCACATCTTGTAAAGAAACTACTTAAAAATCATAAGAGTATTATTAAAATATAGGAGTGACATGATAAATGAATTATCAAATACTTGTTAATAAAAAGAATGGGCTCAAAAATAATTATTTACCATCTAAATTAGTTGATGTTAAAAGTATTTATAAAGAAGGTATTAAGCTTGTTGATGAGGTATATCAAAAATGGTTAGAATTAAAAAGAGATGTATTCTCTATGGGGTACAATATTGAAATTGAAAGCGGATATCGTACTTATGGGTATCAAGCTAAAATATTAGAAGAATTAATAGCTGAAAAAGGAAGTGCTTATGCTTATCAAGCTATTGCGCTACCAGGGCATTCAGAACATCAAACAGGTTTAGCTCTTGATTATTGTATTATAAAAGGTAATGAATTTATCATTGAAAAAGAGATGGCAAACTTAGAAGAGTGTATATACACTAATTCAGTTGCACATAAATATGGCTTTATTGTAAGGTATCCCAAAGATAGGGAACATATAACAGGATATCAATATGAACCATGGCATTTAAGATATGTAGGCAAGGATTTGGCAAACTATCTTTATGTAAATAAATTAACTCTAGATGAGTATTATAAGGAGGAAAAAGAATGAAAAAAGTAAGAAAGGCAGTTATACCTATAGCTGGTATGGGGACAAGATTCTTACCTGTAACGAAATCTGTTCCTAAAGAAATGTTACCAATTGTTGATATTCCAACTATTGAGTATATTGTTGATGAAGCGCTAGCATCAGGAATAGAAGAGATACTGTTTATTACGAGTCCTTACAAAAAAACTGTAGAGGACCATTTTGACATTTCTTATGAACTTGAAAAACGTTTAGAAGAAAATAATAAAGTAAAAGAATTAGAAATGGTACAATCAATATCAAAGAAATGTAAATTTTATTACATTAGACAAGGTGAACCTCTAGGAAGCGGACATGCTGTTAATTTAGCTAAATCATTTATTGGTGATGAATATTTTGCTGTACTATATGGCGATGACATTATGTATTATAAAGATAGAGAACCTGTCTTAAAACAGCTTATAGATATTCATAACAAATATAATGCAAATGTTATTGGTGTTCAAGAAGTTGATCCTAGTCTAGTCTATAAATATGGAATTATTAAATATAGTAATGAAGAAACTGGTAAGATAGAAACTATTATTGAAAAACCCAAATTAGAAGAGGCACCATCAAATTGTGCTGGATTGGGTAGATATATTGTTAATTCAACTATTTTTGAGATTCTATACGATTTGAAAGCAGGGGCTGGAAATGAAATTCAATTTACAGATGCGATGAAAAAATTAATGGAAACAGAAGATTTTTATGCTTGTAAAT
>LSQX01105443.1_pt2 | contig 19050 bp, 17 predicted proteins | sample 654561 | NCBI WGS metagenome assembly LSQX01 (sample SAMN04489861, study PRJNA283612) | anaerobic digester metagenome | isolation source: 4 biogas reactors fed with cattle manure at either 37C or 55C with and... | place: Denmark: Kongens Lyngby | collected 2014
AGGTCGTGATACAGTGGATTTAGTGCGAGCATCTGCCGTCAACTGCTGAATATCATCTGCGAGCTGCCGTGCACTTGCCGCCCAATCACGGGCGTCCTTCGCAGATGCCTATCGATCATACTCCTTATTCCATTCTACACGCTGGAGAGTATGCTCGACAGGCTTTTCCAAAATTCTGCGGAACCGCTGCTCCCAGTCACTGACCAACGCTGTCGGCACCCTCTTGGATGACACGCTCAAGCAGGCATTGCCTGTGTTCAACGGTGAGTACGTCGCCGAGGCATGGCTCTGTAGCTCTCACCACTCAAAATGTGACCCCCCTACTGTGCAACACTGCCGATTTTGGCTTCCTGGATATCTGAGCCGCTTTGGCACCAACCCTTCCATAAGCTCACATCGGCACATAGACCTTTCTGAGAGGAAGCAGCGATTTTGTCTCGTTTGGCATGGACTCGTACCACGTAAGAATGAGATTGACTAGCTCTGAAAGGTCGATAAGCCGAACTCCATTCTGCCTGGCTACGCTTACTGCAGCTGATGTGAACCCGCCTGTAGAGACAAAGATACTGTTTGCATCAATTGGATTCGCACCTAGCAACTGCTGGACCTCAGGGGCACTAGTTGAAGATCCCCTATGCTTCACCTGAACCTTAATTATCGGTCTTTCAAAACCGAAAGCATCTTTGTACGCGAGCACATCCACTCCTCCATCAGATCCAGGCGTGCTGACTCTTACTTGATAGCCCATCGCTCTTAGAAGACCCGCAACCAACTCCTGCATTTCCCAAGGATCAAGGTTATCGACTTGGTCCTCAACCATAGTGATTGCCTGCTGGGCGAAGTCTTCATTGGAGGCATCTTCTTCAGGTTCCCCATCCCCGTCATCTGTTGTGAGCGGCTCATTGCCAGCGAGGACCTGGTCAAACTCCGGACCATATGGATCCACCCTGAACACAGTACGGATGCTACCCAAAGAGTTCTTCGCTTTCTGAGACAACAGATCCCGAGATATCCTTCTTGCTTCCCATTTCACTCCGATCACATTTGGGTAGTACTCACTTATAGCCGTAGGGTCAAATCTATGCTCCTCTATTACAGTTCCAATCAGATACTCCCGAGTGTTTCTTTCATAGGTGATAATCCGGTCGTTAACCGTTATCTCGTTGGCAAACCGCCAGACTTGACTCGCTCCTTGGATACGTGACCTGGGCTTTGCTTCGGCGTATACTCTGTGGCTTTCTGCAATCAGTTGGTCACGATCTCGAAAGCGTCTAGGGTTCCCAAGCTCTCTCCAACCAATGGATGCCTTTTCCTTCGCCAACCATTCCGATATGAGTTCATTATTGTCACCTGCTCGAACCATCCACCACCTCATGGTCATTCAACCTCCCTATTGGGTCTTCTCATCAGCTTACGCATTCATCGCAACTATCTAACCAAACTTGCCGTTGAGGTCGGACTCACAGTCGCCCCTCGACAGCCATTGAGTTTTGTTGATTCGTTCGCTTTCACAAGATACTTGTCCTGCGCAGGTTGTCGGCATCGCACATCAGACTGATGCAACCAGCATTAATAGAAGACGTGGAGTTTGGTTGGTGTTCTTCCGGTATTCCTTTGTGTACACTAGGGCTAAGAGGTAGGGAACCGTCCGTGCTGGTGCGGCCGCTGCCTATTCTTCCTATGAGCGACAGGGTGTGTAATTGGCAATATCGGAGCCTTTCACATCGCTGCCAACAGGTCTGAGCGGATTGGCTTGTAAGCGGGAAGGACAGCACTAGCAAATCGACGGGCTGTCCTTTTCGTTATACAACGGGAGTTCTTGAAGGCTCAGTCCGGTATAGAGCTGTTTCACTGCCTGCCTCTACTTCAGAGGCAAGCTGTGGACCTCAATGAACCTATCTAGCAGCCGCTTGGCCTTGCGTACCGAATCAACCAAGGGGTTGTTGGCTAGAGCCAAGAGGGCTTTCCGGTGATCTCCATGAACAGCGGCTTCTACAGTCAGCTCTTCATAGGCCTTGACCTGTTGAATCAAGCCCCTAATCTCCGGTTCCAGCCGCCCCACCGCTAGAGGGTGCGCACCCCGGCTGTCCACCGATGCATTGATTTCTACCACCGCTGTCTCCGGAAGATCGGGTATAGCACCGTTATTTTGAACATTTACTATGTAGCGCTTCCTTAGATTGCCGGCGATGGATCTAATCAGCGAAACTGCAGCTGTAGAGTAGTGGGCTCCTCCCCTCTTGCTCAGTTCCGCCGGTTTCTCCGCTAGATTGCTGTCTTTGTATTTCTCCAAGAGTGCCGCTTCAATCTCCATGACCTCCTGGGCTCGAGTCTTTTCTCTAGATTTTAAGTACTTCAGCATCTCGTCTTGCAGGTAGAAGTATCGGAGATAGCCGTTGGGAAGCATGTTCAAAGCGTCCAGGAACTCCTGAGGGATAGACAGTTCCGGAATATTGGCCGCATCCTTAGATTGGTGACCGATGACCCTATCGCTGACATCCTGACCATTCACCCAGACTTTTCGCACCCAAGCCAAATGGTTCAGGCCGACATAGTCCAGGTCAACTGCTTCATAGTCCACGTCGAACTCTTGAGCGATGCGCATTTGAATGCCCATGGGACCGTTGCACAGACCTATACCCCGCACCCCGCCGTACTTTAGAACCGTTTCCGTAATGATCCCAGAAGGGTTGGTGAAGTTGATTAGCCAAGCATTAGGTGCCAATTCCCGGATGTCTTTACAGATATCCAAGACCACCGGGATTGTACGCAGTGCTTTGGCAAAGCCCGCAGGTCCCGTAGTCTCCTGCCCTATAATACCCTCTTCGAGGCACAGCACTGTATCCACATGCCGGGCATGCTGCCCGCCGACCCGAAGCTGAGTTAGAACGAAATCCGCTCCCTCAACAGCCTTTCTCCTAGATTCGGTGAGCTCGACACGAAACGGATCTCCCGCTTTGGCTGCCATGCGTCGAACCAGACCGCCTACGATTTCGAGCCTAGTGCTGTCAATATCCATCAGGTATAGACAGCTCAGGCCAAGTTCACCGGCGTGATCGATCAAACCTTCAACTAGCTCCGGCGTATAGGTACTGCCTCCGCCAATCACTGCAATCTTCACTATTAGCACTCCCCCTTCGTCTTCTTAGACATCTGAAGCCGGCTCTTCGGGTCTGCCGGGAAAAGTCTCCTTAAGCCTCGCTTTGAAAGCATCGGCAACAGCTACATCAGCCAACCATGCGGCAGCATAGATTGCGCCAAAGACAGGTTCACAGTGCAAGATGGAGGGCTGGACTTTTGGGAATTCCTCCCGCATGGCAGCGACAAAGGTGTCATACATAAGCGGATACTCAGCTTTCTGAAATACGCTTCCCATGGCCACTACTTTCACAGCAAGGTCCTCGCTAATATCGTTAGCCCCAGAGAAAAGCCGTCGAATCGCTGCGTTAGCAGAAATGCCCAGGTCTCGCCCCACTTCTGTCAAAATCTGTTGAGCTGCTTTATCGCCTTCGGAGGCAGCTTCGAAGAGAATGGGAGTCACTTCATCTAGGCCCAGGTCCTTTCCCTCATACTGCCAATCCACAAGGTCAAGCAGGTGTGAAATCCCATAGTGTTGGCAAAGCTTTGGATAAAGCGAAGTCTCTATTCCCCTGCCTTCAAAGCCCCGCATGGCGGCTCGTATGGCCAAGGTTGCCAGAAAACGCCCTCCCGCATAGTCTCCGAACAGATAACCCATGCCTCCGATCTGAACCCTGCCGCCCCGGCCGTTAAAGCCCAGCACATTGGTCCCGGCGCCGCAGATAACACCTACCCCTACACCATCTCCTGTCCCCGCCCAGATCCCGATGGATGCGTCATTCTCAAAATCCCATCTGGAAATGGTAAATACGGGCTCCAACATGCTCCTAACGATGCGAAAATCCTGCTCCCGGTCTGCTCCGGCTACCCCGCAGTAAGCCGCGGCAATGTCCTCCAGCTTCACTCCAGCATTTGCCAGAGCCATGTCAATGCTAGCTCGGATCTCTTCCCGAGACCCTTCCGTTCCATTGACCTGGAAGTTGCCGGTGCCGCCAAGGCCCACCCCTAGGCAAGTCCCTTGTTGATCCGCAACAATCGATAGCGTTTTGGAGCCGCCGGCATCTACACCTAGAAACAGCACTGACTTCATCCTTTCCCATTACTAGATTGGAGAGCAACGTGAGCGGACGTTACTCTTACAGATAGACGGCGATTGCCCAAGCACCGTATCCCTTCCTGGTCTTGAGCGCTCTCATGCCCCATCCGACTGCAAGACAGCACTGCGGCCGACAAACACCAGCAGCTTTGCTAGCTCATCATTGAGGGCATTTCCCGTTTTCCGATACACAAGTCCAAAACCCATAAGGCTGGCGATCAAGAGGAAGGGGCCGGACAGCAAGAACGCTAGCATTGATGTGGCAGCGGTATACACACCAAAGCTGAATGTCACACCCAACAGTAGACTGAAGGACTTGATCAGGGTTGTCAAGAAAAGATAGGCCCCAAATCCGAATCCAGAGACGATCATCTGAGCCAGTGCTATGCTGGATGTCTGTTTGAGAATGCTAATTACATGCTTAGCAGAAAGCTCTTCCAGTCCCATCGTTGCCCGGATGGCTTCCTGTTCAGCTTTGCTTAGGCTCTGAAGCTGTTCCCTCAATACTGCTTCAAATTCCTCCAGCTTTGAGCCTGTCAGCTGAGTCACCTGCTCCTGAAGCTGGGCGATTTTCTCTTTGACGCAATGCTCGAACACCAGGGCTTCCAAGGCTTCCATCTCTCGGTCCACCGGGATCTTGAGCGCTGCAGCAGCTCTTCTAACTACCGCTTCCCCACAGGCCGCTGGGCACCAGCATCCCCATCTTGGCGAGACTGTATGTCGAAGAGGCCAGCGACTTCAGCGACCCTTGAAGCTCCCGCAAGAGTTCTAAATCACTAAAGATGGAAGACGGCCCACCTTCTGCATCATCATTCAACACCCCGTCGATCAAAGTCTCGACCTGTGCTATGCCTTTCTCTGTAGACGCATGTGTCATCCGTTCCGCAAGGCTTTCCTTGCCAATAATTCGAGGAATCCAGTCATCTGCCATACTGTCTCCCCCCAGACTCCCGGCAAAGGAGCTCAGCTATTTACTAACTCTTTCCATAAACCTGCCAAATGTACCTTCCCGCATATTGCGGGCAGCTGTGGACACTCTCCCCTATATTAGACAGGATTGATGTGGTAATATGTGGAATTGTGGGCTTAGGCACGATCCTTACAGCCTGCAGTACAAGTCTTACAGTAATCATCGTTGGAGGGTATGCATCATGTTTAAGAGAAAGACGGGGCGCATGAGGCGCGTACTCACCGTATTGGTTGTCCTGACGCTAATCGTAGCCGGCCAGCTCATCCTGCGGGAACGAGAAGAGGTAAACCTAGAGCTCTACCCGCCGCTGATTCCCGACGTCTTACCTGCCATCTCCACTGACCAGCCTGTCAGAATTCATGATCCATACAAATATCCGGGAGAGTATTATAAAGCCCAGCTTCATATGCACACCAATAAGTCCATGGATGGCAAATGGCCCATTGAGACAGCGGTCAATGCTTACTATGAAGCGGGATATACATACCTAGCAATCACCGATCATGATCGAGTAACCTTGTATGACGATCTTTATGACCCTAGTTTTGTCATGGTCCCTGGGGAGGAAAACACTGTGCCGTGGCCTTTTTGGCCTCTAGGCGCCCACATGGTGAGATTATTCGTAGACTCACACCAATGGACCGGAGATGCTCAAACAAGAATAACTACTGCCGCGAAAGCCGGCGGTATTGTGGCCCTCGCCCATCCCAGCTGGGAGGGAAACCTTAGTACAGGCCAATGGACACTGCCGCAAATGCTGGCCCTAGGTGACTATCAGCTGGTAGAGGTGTACAACCCCCACTCCAACTGGAGGGAGGATACCACGCGGTGGCATGAACTTATCCGGCGCTTGGGTCCAGAGAACCCGGTGTGGGCCATTGCTGTCGACGATTCTCACAGCGAGGCTCTGTTCAACTTTGGATGGACAATGGTCAAGACAGACGGCATCTCACCGGAGGCCCTCAAAGATGCCCTCCAGCGTGGGAGCTTCTATGCCACCACCGGCCCTACAGTCATTTTTGGCGCTGCAAGTGGAGTTATCACTGCCAGAGTTGAGGGCGATGAGCCTGCAAAGATTAGCTTCATTGCCGGCAACGGAGAGGTTGTCTCGTCAGTCACATCTATGGAAGCCAGCTATACACCTAAGGGAAATGAGGGCTTCGTAAGGATCGAAGTTGAGGCAAAAAACGGCAAGCGAGCGTGGTCGCAGCCATTCTGGCTGGAGGCGGGAGAGGTTCTTTAGTGAGGGCTCGATGGGGAAGGGGCCTGAAAGCTGTGGGTCCAAGGGTGAGAAATCCTACCTACGGTGACGCCACTTTGCCATATCCCGAATAGACTGTGGGCAGGAGGTGACCGATATGGCTCGTCAAATGAACATCCAATACTTGGTTGGCCAGCCTGTAGGCGTGTCTCTCATTAATGGGCAGGGAGTATCAGGCATCCTCTGCGATGTTTCCGATGAAGAAATATACCTAGTGGAGTACCTATATCAATCGCAATTTGCTACACGGCATTACTCCTTTGCCCAGATTCGCGACATTCACCCATTTCCTCCCTGCCGCGGCCGAGTGTACTAAGGATGCTGCCACCAATAGCTGCGCTGCCAGCACCACAGCGCAATACAGCGATCTGGGTTCCGTGACATCACCACCTGTTCTGACTTAAGCAAAGACAAACCCCTAGCAAGGAGGGCAGCCTCCACTAGGGGTTTAAGGTCCTTATTTCACACAGCAATTGAGCGATCCGAGGGATGCTCGAATGCGCCGCGGCGGCGCGGGAGTAGCAATCAGTCCCGGGGCGGCTTGTTATACCCTCGTTCGCCGTAGGGCTGCAGTTTCTCCAGCCATGCCTTCTCCATCTGCCTAAGCTCCCAGCGTGTATCGGTATCCTCAGAGACCTCTTTCTCCTCAATCACTTGATAGGTGAAACTATCCGCACCTAGCTCCTTCCAATCCCTTTGCAGCTCGGAATTGGGATGCCTGCCCATATCTAGATGCATACGGACAGTCAGCCACCGGTTCTTTAGGTTCGGGCTGGTTGAGATAAATATCTTGCCGCTGACTGTGTTTGTTACTTGGTAGACACCCATATAGGTCTTCATCTCTCGGTACTGCTGCTGCAGCTCCTTGCGTCGTTGCCTGTCCATACCTGCATCCTTTCACGGCCAGCAGTGAGTCGCTATGACACCACTGCGACTGCCCTGTTATTGCTTAGCGTTAGGTAGTACCTGGGGAGTCTTTCGCTGCTCCGCTCCCCTACGGATAGTATACCACACCGGCTGGTATGCTAATTGGCGAGGTAGCCGCTTCAAGTACCGACTCTCTCTGCGACAGACGTCCGATTTCCCATAAGAATCACATCTGGATTTCGCTGTCTAGTTTCTCCCCGTGTTAGAAGCGCTGTGCCGGTGCTTTCCGGCACCAACACCAAGGCAGGGCCCGGCTAGCTCTAATGCCGGCTCACGCCAAACTCCCGGCTTGCCTGTACATGGCCAGGATATTCTCTATAGGGGTGCCTACTTGGAGAGCATGGCTTGGACCTAAGATCAGCCCTCCATCGGGAAAGAGCTGGAGCCTGCGGTCTACTTCCCGCTTAACATCATCTACAGTACCAAAGGGTAAGAAGCTCTGTACACACATGCTGCCGCAGAAAGCCAAATCCTTGCCGAACTCCTTGGCCAGTCGATCAATGGCCATATCGGCCGCCTGCACTTGGATAACATCCAATATATCCAGCCCCAGGTCTATTAAACGGGGGATAAACCGATAGACACTGCCGCAGGAGTGCATCATGGTCCTGGCTCCATAGCGATGGGCCAGTTCGAATAAAGTCCGAAACTTCTCCGCAAACAGCTCATCAAAGGTGGCGGGGCTGATCAAAGGCCCGTTTTGAGTGCCGAGATCATCGCCAAAGTGGACAATATCTATTTTTCCCCTTCCTGCCTGGAGCGTCTTTTCGACTTTCTCATAGAAAAACTGAAACCTTCGCTCTACCAGTTCCAGAAAGACCGGTGACTTGAGTCCCATGTCCAGGATAACCTGCTCAACACCCCGGCAGCGGGCGATACCATTGATAAAATCCGGAGTACTGGGATCCCCCGCAATTAGGGCATAGCCTGCGTATTTTTGACACTGCTCTTCTACGGAAGCATAATCATACCACTGGGGCGAGGGCATCGGCAGACTATCCAGCTCCTCCACATCTTCTACACCGGCAAAGGGCAAGTAGACTGCCTCGGCATAGACCCCGCCGGGAAAGGCAATGTTCTTATACCTCTCACCAAAAATCCCATCCCAGCTCCCATCGGGGTAAGATTGTAGCTCAGGGCCTATATACCTAGGATTCACGTAACGAAAGTCGTCCCCCACCATCTCCAAAAGCTGATCATGCTGCTTTACGCCAAAATACTCCATAAGTTGTTGGTTGATCTCCGGAGTACCGAAGTGCTTGACGGGGATGCGATCATACCCTCTGCGCTCTAGTGTGCTAATGACCCTCTCTCTGGCTGATAAAGCCATGCTTATCTACCTGCTTTCTCTATATCCTATGAATGAGTCCGTAAGTATCTGCCGCACATATGAAGAGGCTGCCTGACGGCAGCCCCACTCCATCATCCGTCACCAAAATTCCCTAGCTAAACCGATTACCACTTGCTCAAATCCCAGACATCCTTGTTCTGCAAGTAGACTTCATCGGCTGCCTTGACATACCATTCCTGCATGCGGTTGGCGGCTTCTTCCAGTGTGATGTCCTCTAGGATATACTCCACAATGATCCTGGACCAGTTGTTCCAAAGCTCAGAGGTGATGTGCTGGCTGTTAAGTGTATGCCAATAGAAATCAGGATCAGACTCGTCCATGGTTTCTTTGAATCCCTGGAGATGAGGTGCTGCTTCCACACCCCTGATGGCCGGCAGGTTAAAGCCATACTCGTTCACATACCTCTTGACATTCTGCGGAGCAGTGATGTACATGAGGAAGTCAACACATTTGTCTACGGTGCCGTCTTTCACGGCAGTCTCAGTGATCTGCCAGCAAGTTGTATGACCGGCAGTACCCTTGCCTGACATGCGTCCGCCTCCAAACTTGGAGTCTTCCTCAGTCAGATCCGGATATCCAAAGGTGCGCAGTTCAAAGGTCCGCTTATCGTCTTCCATAGCACGGACGATGTGGCCGCCGACACCCTCCAGCATGGCGATTTTGCCCTGCACGAAGAGTGAATAAGGATCAATACCGCCGGCTGCCCACCCTTTGGGATAATGATCGGCAATACGCTTGTTCCAGCGGAGGAACTCCAGGTTTCTCTCATCGGTGGCACTAAAGATGCCTAACCGGATAGCCCGCACCAATTCTTCTGTATCCACCACATTGTCTGGGCGCAGCACATCGATTTCCGGCAATTTGTCTGCCCAAAGGACTGACTCCATGGGATGCATGAACCAGGTGGCACCGGAAGTAGCTCCACCTTCACCGGCGGCTTTCATGGTGCCTAATGCCACATAGCCGGCTGCTTCGATCTTCTCGATTACCTCCAAGAACTCGGTGAAGTTCTTGGGCGGCTCTAAGCCGAGCTCATCGAAGATGTCGCCGTTATACATATACCCGATGGGGATCATGTCTACGCCGACCCAGTAGAAGTTGCCATCGGCGGATTTCAGTGACTGCATCCAGTCTTCATAGAATGTATCTGCCCAGCGGGTATTGCCCTCTACATAAGGGTTAGGCATCTCAAAATAGGGGCTCATGTTTACAACCCAGCCCTTGCCGTAGTCAGCATCTTTGTATACACCCATATTCTGGTACACAATGTGGGGTGCAGTGCCGCCGGCAAACTGAGCAACCATCCAGTCCCTTTCATTGGACTGAGGAATTGATGGGAAGACGATCTTGTAACCCGGGTTCATGTCTTCCCATTCCGCGGCTAGATCTGCCAATACCTTAGTAGGATATGGATTGGCAGGGGTTTTGATCTGAACCTTGGTGGGGTTATAGTTGAACCCGTCACCGCCGGCATGGAAGATGATCTCCTTGACTGCCGCAGCCGTCACAGCTGTGAGGCTCATTACTAGGCAGAGTGATACAAAAAGCATCAACATCTTTTTGTTTTTCATTGATCTTCTCCTTTCTAAGCTGGTACTGCAACCAACGAAATCAAAGGCTGTACAGCTATCCTCGCCATCACCTCCATTCCTCCACTAGGCAATAGGCCGTGAACGTACTTTCTATCACAAACTAGACCTTTAATGCACCACTGGTGAGGCCCTGAACAAACAAGCGGCTGGCCAGAGCAAACAATATGATCAATGGGAGCGAAGCCAACACATAGCCTGCCATCAATGGGCCCCACACCGTATAGAACAACTGCCTAAACTGCATCAATCCCACAGTCAGAGGGAACAGGCTGTCCTTGGATAGTACAACTCTAGGCCAGATGATGTTGTTCCAAGTACTCAGTACATTCATCACGACTAAAGTACCAATAATGGGGCTGGACAAGGGCAAGCCCAAGTAGAAGAAAGACTGCAGGCTGCCGGCCCCATCAACCCTAGCCGCCTCAAACAGCTCTTCCGGCAGGCCTTCAAAGAAAGCTTTGAGCAGGAATATGCCCAGTACCTGGCCGCCGGCCACCATGGGCAGGATCATGGCCCAGCGTGTCCCCAGCAGCCCGAGATTCTTCACCAGCACAAACTGGGGGATTAAGGTGACAGCCGGCGGAACCATGAGCAGGCTGATGACCATCATATAAAGCAGGTTCTTGCCGGGAAAATCATATCTCGCAAACACATAGGCGGAAACGCAGGATAGGACCACCGTACCAAGAGCTATGGCTACAGCATAGATGACGGTATTCACCAAGTACTCCCGGATCATGGGCCAGACTGCGGTGTAGTTCTCTGTCTGGAAAGGAGGCTCCACCCCCCAAGGGTTGTGGTCAAACTGGGTATCACTCTTGAAGGAGATATTGACCATCTCGAAAACCGGTACAAATATCAGCAGCAAAAACACGATCAAGAATATGTGTACAGGCAACTGGATTCGTTTGATAGTCTTCAGCACACCTATAGCCCCCTATACATCCACATTGGGTCTGATGAACCGCATATTGATCCACGTGAGAATTAAGGTGATGGCGAAGATCACCATTCCAATAGCACAGGCATAGCCCAGTCTTCCGTAAGAGAAAGCCACCTGGTACATGTGCAGTCCCGGTACCATAGTGGCTGTCCCTGGCCCTCCATTGGTTAATATAAACTGGGTCTCATAGCTCTGCACCTCCGATATGAGGCTGAGAATCAGCAGGAGCCGCAGCTGTCCCAGAATCATGGGCAGGTCAATCTTCCAAAACCGCTGGAAGATATTGCATCCCTCTAAGACCGCGCTTTCAATCACTGAAGTTGGCATGCCCTGCAAGCCGGCCAAGTAAATCAGAGTATTGGTGCCTACTATCCAGGGAAATCCCACAAACATCAAGGCTTTCAAAGCTGTCGCGGTCTCTCCCAGCCAAGCCCGCTGCAGATGAGGCAGCCCAATGGCTCCCAAGAAGCCATTCAGCAGTCCAAACTGACCATCATAGATAAACTGCCAGAGAAACAATGAGACAATGGTGGGGACCACCATGGGGACTAGAAAGGCGACTTGGTAGAACCGCCTAGCTCGATCGCTTTTTAGGTTAAACAGCAGTTCCGCCGTCAACAGTGACATGGTATTGATGGCCAATATTCGGAAAAGAGACAGCTTAGCGATATTGAGGACAGACTTTAGGAAGATCTTGTCCTGCAATAGCTCCAGGTAATTGCCGAGCCCAATGAAGATGGCCTGGGCACCATTCCAGTTAAAAAAGGATCGCCATAAAGCCGTAATCGGCGGGTAGTAGCTAAACAGTATCAGAAATGCAAACGTAGGCAGTAAGGCCAGGTAACAGTACCGGCCTGCTATGATGCGCTGCCAAAGGGATCTTTCCTGTGTCGAGCGGCGGCTTAGAGCTCCGATGGATGATGCGGACACTTTACTACCTCCTTTCCATAACCAGGTTGTTATCTATAATTGAACTGAACCGTACCATTACCGGCACAGATGCTCAGCTTTAGATAAACCGAATCTTCCACTGAAGCGATCTCGTAAGCATCGGACTCCAGGAGCTGCCCGTTATAGTAAACATCTGCCACACTCCTGTTTTCTGGAAGCAACAGCTGAAGCTCTACTTCCCTAGCCTGGGAGGCAAACTGTATCGTATACTGATGCTCCTCTGGGTTATGCTCCCACCGGTAGGCTGTGTAGACCGGAACGGCACCATAGCGCACCTTCACTTCAGCACGCTTCACCCCAGCCGCATCCCATCTGGGGGCAATCTTGACCCTCTGCATCCGTTCCGCCAGATCCACTACACCGCAAAGGCCCTCGACAAACGCGTACAGCATGGCCGATGAGCCCCAGCCGTCTGTGGGCAGGGCCTCAGGGCTGGTACTGGTCTCCTCTGCCGAAGGTTGGCCGGAGGGAAAATACCACAGATATGTCTCATTGCTCTCTTCAATTATGTCTTTATACCGGCGAAGGATATCTGCTCCGTATTCCTCAAAACCATGATCAAAGGCTGCCCTAGCCAGCTCACCGCCTACAAGGGGCATGATGCCGCCATTTACATAGGCCCCCGGCACCAGCTTTTCAAAACCAAAGGCATTCTCTGGAAAAGGAGGATCGATACTAAACCATTCGGCAAAGGCCGCGGTGGTTTTGCGTCTCTCCAGGTACTCATTGATGATGGACACACACTTCCCGTGGTCAACTACTCCCCGGTTCATGCCGTAGGCATTGCTGAGGCTAAGCTGCCTGGCTTCATCGACACCCTCCACATCCACAGGATCTATGTGTACATGATGGGTGTAGAACTTGCCGTTCCAACAGTATTTGTTCAGATTCTCCACCACCTGGCGGCTGACTGTCCGCCAATGATGGGCCTTTTCTAGGTTGCCGCACCGCTCATATAAAGCAGCCAGCATATTGGCTGATTGGGCAAAGCCGGTATTATCCCCATGCATGATGCCAAAGGGCTCATTCTCCCGGATCCTGCCCCGAGATCGCTCTTTACCCCCTGTATAAGCAAAATCCCAGGTATCGATGGTAAATGGCCGCTTGATCAAACCATGTTCCTGGGACCACCTAATAGGCGATGTCATGCTGTAGGTGAGGGCGGCATCCAAATTAGGCAAGTATTTCTCCACCCAAGCCAAGTCTCCGGTGATCTGCCAGACGCGGAAGGCGGCCTCCACCACCAAGTACTCCACATCAGCTTCCACCTCTACCCTGGTACAGCTGCCGTCCTTGGCAACAAAATCGTATATGCTGCCATCAGGCATCTGATTATCCAAGAAAAACTCCACGGCACTGACCACATCTTCTTCAAAGTATCTAAAGCCCTTCATTTGATGGGTATGGTCACGGATCCAAATCATGGGCGAATCGGGACTGCGGTACCCATAGACTTCCTTATCATCTATCTGGATGGATAGGGTATCATGGGACATAAACCACTTGATCCGCTCATAAAAGCCATCAAACTCCTGGGTATCTGTCTTGATGGACATCTGGCACTCTAGCTCAAAGGACAGCTTGGCTTCTGCTTGAGTATCAAAACATGCAGCTATAGTATGCTCTCCCAATGCACCCTCAGGATGGAGCACTACGGAAGTACTGGCAGCTTGAGCGGGAACCCGCGCCAGAGCAAAGGAGCAATATCTGTTGCCCTCTCCATCCAGAGCCGTGATCTTAACTGCTGTAGAGCCTTCCGGCCATACAATGGTGAGTTGTACGTCCTGGAAGATTTCCACAGCGTTTTTGTCCAGAGTAATCAGATGACTACACATGCGTGATCCCCTTCCCTATCCTTGATATGCACTTCTGCCGTAGATTGTCGGACAACCAGCTCCGGCTTTAGGTTCACCATCAAATTGTGCCTTTCTTTGGCCCCTACTTCCTTGATCAACACATCCACAGCCTGCCGGCCGATGGCCACCGCATCCCGTTTCACGGTGGTGAGTGCCGGTTGGACTACCTGGGCAAATAATTGATCATCATACCCGGCTACACTCAACTCTTCGGGCACCCTAATACCCAGCTCCCTGGCGGCCTGGAGCACTCCTAGAGCCTGCATATCAGTCAGGGCAAAAATCGCCGTAGGGGGCTCCTTCTGGGTTAACATATCCAGTGCCACAACATATCCGCCATAGATGCTCACTTCCACATTCTCCTTGATGAGAGAGGCATCGAGTTCAATGTGATGCTGCTTAAGTGCAATTACATAACCCTGGTACCGATTGGAGAATTCCTTGGATATCTGCATCAGGTTTTCCGGGAGCAAAACACCAATGCGCCGATGACCAAGCCCGATCAAATGGGAGGTGACTTCATAGCCTCCCGCCACATCATCGGATACCACAAAGGGGATGTCCAAATCCGGGTAATAGCTATGTATACTGACTATTGGTTTGTTTAGTGCCTTCAGCTTTTCCACTATGCTCAAGTTAGTATCCAGCAATACCCATGCAGTATCGTCCCAGATCTCAATCTTGTCGGATCTGCCGCTGATCACTTGGCAGGCAACGGACAGACCGTAGTCCTTGGCCCTCTCGATCACACCCTGCAGGGCTTGGACATAGAAGGGGTTAAACAGGCCCTCATTGGTGTTCCAATCGCTGATATTATGGACAAAGCCAATATTGGAAAAGCCCTGTGCCTGTTGGCTTGTGTGGTTAACAAAACTGCCCTTGCCTTGGATACGGACAATGAGGCCCCATTTCTCCAGCTCAGATAAGGCCCGGCGGCTGGTCATTGTGCTCACACCGTAGATCTTGGCCAGCTCATTTTGGGAAGGCAAGGCGTGCCCCGGCGGCAACTGCCCACTGGTAATGGCTTCCGCCAATTCTTTACTGATTCTCGAATACAAATGTTCACGCTTAGTATGCATATCATCGCTCCAAACATCTATGTAGACAACTTATAGTAACCATTGTGTTATTAGTATACTAATTCCCATGCCTGCCATTATTTCCTGCTTAAACCTGGTGAATTTAACATTTGCTTTCTACATTGTCATATAGCAGGATGTTTACAACTGCCCGAGAAGATACAAGTTAGATGCTATGTATTCCATCGATTGAATGCTGTCTCTTGTCATTAATCTATAATCTCTTATGAAGGTAGAGCTATGAACAAGAACCTCCCAGAGGGCCCCTGGCCTACAGCAAAATCTCCTCCATCTAACTGGAAGGATCACCTGGATACACCGGGCATTTATTTCAACATCCAGAGATTCGCTCTCCACGATGGGCCGGGGATCAGAAGCACTGTCTTTCTTAAGGGATGCCCCCTTCGATGCCGGTGGTGCCATAATCCCGAGGGGATCAGCCCTTCACTGCAGCTCTTGTACAGCCAGCAGGACTGCATCAGATGCGGAACCTGTGTACAAGCCTGTCCCGAAAATGCTCTCACCTTTGAAGAAGACGGCCTTTTGCATGTAGACCAGGATCTATGCCTAAGCCTCGGGCACTGCGTCATGAGCTGCCCCACCGAGGCCCTGCAAATGGCTGGTAAAGCTGCCACAGCCGGAGAGGTCTGGGAAGTAATCCTAAAGGATAAGGCCTTCTATTTCGAGTCCGGCGGCGGAGTGACACTCTCAGGGGGAGAGCCCTTGAACCAGCCGGCTTTTGCCCTTAGTATACTAACCATCTGCAAGTCAGCCGGTATTCACACAGTGATAGATACATCCCTTTATGCGCCCTTCCGCCGCATCGAAGCCTTAGCTGATGTAACGGATCTCTGGCTTTGTGACTTGAAGCATGTAGACCCCGGCAAACACCGGGAGTTCACGGGAGTAGATAACGCCCTAGTTCTAGAGAATATCCGCCTGATGAGCTCGGCAGGGTACAACATGACCATCCGCATCCCCTTGATACCTGAGTTTAACGCTTCTGCTCAAGAGATCAGAGATATGGGAGGATTTGTCTCCCAGCTGCCGCAAAGCCCTCCCGTTGAGCTATTGCCATATCATGAAATAGGTAGAGCCAAGTACCAAAAGCTGGGGCTGGAATACCCGCTTGAGGCCGGCCTATCCATCCAAGAAGAGCAGGTACATATGTATCAAGAGATACTAACGGCTTCGGGCCTCGCGGTAATCACAGGATGAACACCTGAACTGCAAGGGAGTGCCATCATATGTCAAAACCCACCGCTAGAATTGAGCGACTGCGCCAAGCAAATCTAGAAAGAACCAGCTTCACCGATGATGAATCCCATCTCCTCTGGGCTCGCTCCTGGCTGAGCTCAGCTTCAGAGCCTTGGTACATCATTCGCCGGGGTAAAGCAACTGCAGATACCCTTAAGAACATGACCCCCATCATCGATGAAGATGAGTTAATTGTGGGCAAATTTAGCTGTAGGGAGCTTTCCGAAGGTGAACAGGCTGAGTTAGAGAAGTGGAAATCCATGGGGGAACCAGCACTGCCCAAAGCCCTTGGTCAAAAGGCCCATATGGCCATCGACTATGAAAAGCTCCTCAGGCTCGGCATCAGAGGTATCCGGGCCCAGATAGAAGGGTTTCAACGCAAGCTAGACCTAAGCTTACCCGATGATATGGAAAAGGATGCCTTTTACAAAGCCTGCCTCATTGCCTTGGAAGGGGTTGTGGCCCTCTCCGAAAAATATGCCCAGCTTGCCGAAGGCCTGGCAGGTAAAGCAGATTGCCCTGAAAGGCGGGCTGAACTCTTGGAGATTGCCAGGATCTGCCGCAAAGTGCCTTTAGAACCAGCATCCACCTTTCACGAAGCTGTACAGGCGGTGCACTTTATTACCTTTTGTCTCTGCGCCGGGCAAAGGACCTTCCTGTTTCAGCTGGGCCGGCCTGACCGCTACTTGCTGCCCTTTTATGAGAGGGATCTAGCCAGCGGAGCCATCGCTGTCGATACGGCCCAGGAGTTGATTGACTGTCTATGCATCATGTTAAATGAGTATACACCCAGGGGCCTGGCAGTAGGTTTCATGATCGGCGGCCGGGACTCCATGGGGTGTGATGCAGCTAATCCGTTGACATACTTGTTTCTAGAAAGCATAGCCCACACCAGGCTGGCCTATCCGGGAATTGGACTCTGCTGGCATCCGGATATGCCGGAGGATCTTCTAGATCGGGCATGTGAGCTTCTCAGTCAAGGCCTTACTCACCCAGCCGTTTTCAATGATGTTACCATTACCCAAGGGCTGTTGGATGCGGGCCTGCCCCCCAGTGAAGCCTGCCTATATGTCCACAGCACTTGTGTGGAGATCACCCCCATCGCTTCATCCAATGTCTATGTGGCCAGCCCCTATATTAACCTGCTGCAGCTGCTCCACGACATCCTCGGGATCAAGCCTAAGGCCCGGGAAGATGAAGCTTTTGACTGGGTGGCCCTACAAATGAGTTCAGAGGATACTCAGGGCCTGCCGGAGAGTTTTGATGAGCTGCTTTGCTCTTACCGGCAGCGGCTAGCCCTCGCCGTTCGAGAGGCGGTGCGGCAGCAGAATATCTGTCAAGCTAGCCGCAGATACCACGGCGGCTTCCCCTTGCTCTCTTGTTTTGTTAATGATTGCTTAGCCCAGGGTAAAGACATCGATCATGGCGGGGCCCGCCACAATTGGATCGAGCCGTCCTTTGTAGGCCTGGCAAATGTGGTTGACTCCCTAGCTGCAATCCGCAAGCTGGTATTTGAGGAGAAAAAACTAGAGCTGGAGGGCCTCATCCAAGCAGTGCAAACAGATTTCCAAGGTCAGGAAGCCCTGAGGCAGATGCTTCTGCACAAGGCACCTAAGTATGCCAATGATGACGATGCCGCCGATAAGCTCGCGGTCATGATCACCGATTGGATTGCGGAGGAGTGCAGCCGGCACCGCACCTACTTAGGGGGCAGCTTCCATCCAGGGCTCTTCTGCTGGGTCATGCATGAACGGCTCGGCAGGGAGATGGGAGCCTCAGCCGATGGCAGGCCTGCCGGGTTTCCACTGGCAGATGGGGCTGGCGGAGCCCAGGGCCGGGAGCTATTGGGGCCGACTGCGGTGGTGAATTCCGTGACCAAGTGGAACCACTCACCCATGCTTGGCGGCATTGCAGTGAACTTCAAGTTCACACCGGATGGCCGCCATAATAATCTGACAGCTGTCATCAAGCATATGATACAGACTTATATGAAGCTCGGCGGTTTTGAGGCCCAGGTCAATGTGGTGAATAGGAACACCTTGCTGGCTGCACAAGAGAACCCTGAACAATACAAGGATCTTGTCGTTAGGGTGGCCGGCTACAGCGACTACTTCACCGGATTAACACGAGAGATGCAGAATGAAATCATCTTAAGAACGGAGCATTGAGTGCAGAGAAGGCTGCTGCACCGGTTCAAATCACAACCTACGATTATGTATTCCGTTCCCAAATCGGGTTGAAAAGGTTGATTCCATGCTATTTTCCCAGGTAGCTGCGATGGAGGGGAGCCCTAGATGGAATGAACTGATTGCGAGACAAGGGCCCCTCTACACAGGAAAAGACGACATACGAACGGACTTCTGTCGGGACTATCATCGGCCAAGGATATCCTACCGACACCCGTCCACTGTTCCGGGTACTGGACCGGAGAGACCATTAATCAGAAATTGACGCTGTACAGAGGCCCAAAAGCTTGCACTAGCTGAGCAAGCATCATTTTAGTATCACTAAAGCCCTGCCGGTCAATTCTCGGCACTGATAGACCGAAGCTCGTTGGCAAGAGTAAGCCTATCCCAAGGGAACCTAAAGCCGAGTAAGCGGCAGCCATCTAGCGAATCTTACTCAGCATGGATATCATAGTAGATACTGCGGTAAAGAGCCTGTTGCACCAGGTGTTGAAACTCCGGAT
>LSQX01084644.1_pt1 | contig 19049 bp, 11 predicted proteins | sample 654561 | NCBI WGS metagenome assembly LSQX01 (sample SAMN04489861, study PRJNA283612) | anaerobic digester metagenome | isolation source: 4 biogas reactors fed with cattle manure at either 37C or 55C with and... | place: Denmark: Kongens Lyngby | collected 2014
GTTTTTTGTTCTTTTCGTTCTGCGCAGTCCTCCGAGCAACTGCTACAGATTTGGTTGCAATTTTCACTCATAATATTAACTCCTCTAATCGTCACTTATTTAAAAAGTAACCCCATGATTTTGTTATACACACTTTTTATCGCTGTTCCTGATTTACAGTCAATGTCCACAATGGTCTGACCGTTATTAATAGCTTTTACTGCGCCAAAGTCAAATGGAATCCTACCCATAAATGGCAATCCTTGTTCTTCACAGAATTTCTCTATTTTCTCGGTGTTTGCAACATTGGTGTCAAATTTATTTACGCATACTACAGTCTTAACTCCAAATCCCGACGCTGTGTTTATGATTCGCTCCATATCACTAATGCCCGATATGGAAGGCTCGGCTACAATCAAAACTATATCTACACCGCTAAGGGATGCTATAACAGGGCAGCCTATGCCGGGAGAACCGTCAATAATAGCCAGTGTGGTATCGGGTGTTGTCATAGCCTTCATCTGTTTTTTTACCTTCGTTACCAACATACCGGAGGTACCGCTTCCAATTTTAAGCTGTGCGGTTGAAAAAACTTTATCTTCATTTGCATATAACATCAACTCACCGGCTATAGCTAGTTTTAAAGAAACAGCGCCTGCCGTACAAACAGCTTCGCAAACCCCGCAGCCTTCGCAGGCAAAAGAATCAACCCTATAGCCTTCCTCAAAGGAAATTGCATCAAACCTACAGTTTTCTCTGCATCTATCACATAGGGTACACAAATTTGAATCTATCTCCGCTTTTGGCAACCCATAATAGTCTGTTTTTTCCGGATTTGCATTCCACTTGGTTATAAGATGCAGGTTAGGTGCATCCACATCGCAATCTGCATATGCCTTAGCGTCAGTTAGTTTTATAAACGCACTTGCTATGGTTGTCTTTCCTGTGCCACCTTTACCACTAAGGATTAGTAATTGTTTCATGGTACACCTCCTTTGTCACTGTTTCCAGCAAGGAAGAAAATAGTGCACTATATTTTTTACTTTCCCTAACTGCAATTTCTGCATTTGAATTTAATATTCCAAGTTCATTGTCAAATAGTATTCGGTTTAAAATCTTTACGTTTCTTTCTATACAAAACTTTTCAGCAGGATTTTCACCTTTCAGACATTTATTAAGAATCACTCCAAAGGGCTTACCGAATAGCTTAACCAATTCATATACCATAGCCAGATTATGAACACCAAACAGTGTAGGTTCAGCTACTAATATGCAATAATCCACATCCTTTATACTTTCCATTACGGTACAGGCACTTCCGGGTGGACAGTCAATAACAGTCAGTTGGTCAGAACTGCGTTTACTCTCTCTCAGAAGATTATTAATAATAGGAATACCGGAAGCCTCGCCGATATTTAACATTCCTGTTTTTATAGTCACATCACCAGATATACCTTTTTGTATTTTCCCGACAACCTTTTCTTTCTCAGTCAAAGCCTTTTGAGGGCATATTATGACGCAACCACCACAAGAGTGGCAAACATCTTCAAAAACTATTATTTTATCTCTTATATAGGCAAGAGCATTGAATTTACAAAAGTCTACACATTTTCGGCAGCCGTTGCACTTCTCGTTGTTAACCGTTGGAATTTTTACTGATATTTTTTCTTCATGAACATCTTTAGGCTTAAAGAATAGATACCCATTTGGTTCTTCAACATCACAATCTATATATGTTGATTTTTTCGCTGTTGATGCTAAATTTACCGAAATCAAGGTTTTCCCTGTGCCACCCTTGCCGCTTAGCACAGCTATCTTCATATTAATTTCCTCCGTGGCCATGAAAACCGGGATGAATTTTACCCAACAAAGAGAGTTTTCCGGCAATAAGAAAATCTATATTTTCCTTTGCAGAAACACCATCGGTTTTATATATTTTAATATCAGCAGTTTTGAGCACATTAGCAGCATTTTCACCTAAGCGAGGTGTTAATAATGCACTTATCTTATTATCCACTATTGTTTGTGCAGCTTTAATTCCTGCGCCACCTGTGCTTGTTGCTGCACTATTATCAATAAACATACTTTCATTAGTATCTGTATCATAGATGAGGAAGTACGGAGTGCGTCCAAAGGATACACATACATTAGAATTTAAACTTTTCTCATCCACTGGAATTGCTATTCTCATCAGAATTCTCCATTCTATTTATTTTTTTCTTCTTCGCTTGCAAAACCCATTCCTCGTCTTCGTCTATGACATCCACGACCACAACCATTTCCTAATCCCTCGCAAAGACGATATTCGCCACCTTCAATTAACAGTATCTTACCGTTTACCAATGACTGAGCTAACTTTTTCCTTGCTTCGATATAAATGCCTTGTACAGTGCTACGAGCAATATTCATCTGGTTGGCGCACTCTTCTTGAGTAAAGCCTTCCAAATCAATTAGTCTTATGGTTTCATACTCATCAACCGTCATATTTACATAAGCGTCCCCATCTGCAGGCGGGTCCAGAGGGCCAAATCTATTGCTTTCGGGCAGACTACACACCTTTCGCCATTTTATCGGTCTTGCCATAATGTTTTCACCTCGATTCTAATCGGAAAAAACCAGAGCGTCCTCCAGTTATCTCCGATGACCATTATAGGTTCTCTAATTGCTTATCAATAACCTTGAGCCGATCTTGTAATATGGTTTTCTGTTCACCCAGCAGCTCTTTTTGCGACTTTGAGGAGGTCTGGTTATCTGCAAAACCTCTACCAAGGCCACGACCAAAACCGCGCCTGCAAGCAAGTCCTAATCCTAACAATCCCATTCCAAGGCTGGCACCATACTTTGCTACATTAGAACCCGTGCAAACTCCTAAACCTCTTCCCGTCATTGAACCAGCCCCCATTGGTCCGGTTCCATCCCTTCTTGGCATGCTGGTCACCTCCTTATAATTTGTGACATATGCCATCTATTCTTATTATATACCCGTTTATGGCATATGTCAATAACTTTCTGCCTTTTTATTTATAATTTTGTGGTCATTATAATCTTGTGTTTCAAAAACTCTACTTAACGGGAGTATACTTGATATATTAAATTAAGGAAAACCTATAGTGTTTTATATATTATCGCTATCTCAAACTTTGACTATTAGGTCATTCTTCTAAATCGTCTTCATAACATTCAGTGTTTTTAATTTCATGTTCAGAGTGATACGTCATTAAATCCATATTGTAATCCTTTGTAGCCGGGAGGGAAGCATACACTTCATAGCCTTTTTCCTGATATGTTTGCAATAAACTTCTTGTTTTCAACTTGCATTGCTTTTCATCGTAAACCCCGTAAACATTGTTCTTTCCTGTGCGGTCATTATCAAGACAAAAGGTTATTTTTTTTATGTGAGAGTGTTGCTCTAAAAATCTATCGAGTGCAAGTTCAGATACACCGCCCAATGAAATTCTGTTGTCCTTTTGCCAATCCAAACTGCATAGTTTAAACAGGTTTGCATGGCTCATTAAATCAATGGGAGCTTCAAAAACATACACCTTATCACTTGTACCAACCATTTCAAAACCGTATTGTTTGTCGGAGCCGATAACATCCTGACGAAAGGTTGAATTGGTTGTTATACCCCTCATACTTGCATATTTAATATTGCCTATTTCGTCAAATCCACAAAAAACACAATTATATATAGGCTGTATGTCCTTTAAATATCCACTTTTTAAGTAGGGTGCTAAACTTTCTTCATCAATCTTTAATACTCCTATATATTTTAATTTTTTGTTATAGTCAAAGCCAAGCATAACACCTTTTTGGGTCTCCTTTTCTTCCGCAATCATTTTATTACGCTCTAAATCAACAAATGTACTGCTATCCACTAATTTAGCATTTTCATATATATCACTTTTTGTTTGAACCTTTACAAAACACTCTCTGCTTTCATAAATTTTACCTTGATGCATTAAATCAGCAATAATTTCTTTGTCAATTCCTCGTGTTTTCATAAGATAAGAAAAAACTCTTCTTGAGTTAGTATTAGGTAGTGGAAGTATAATTTTTTTGTTTGCTTTATCAGGCATTATAAATTTCGTCTTTGTATATTCAATGTTTTGTGTGTTTTCATTACAAAGCATTAAAACTGCGTCTACAATGTTCATTTGTTCAACCTTCGTCAAGAATCCCAAGATATTGCCGCCCATATTCTGTGAATTCCAACACCAAAGATTATTACTGACCACAAAGCTGTCATGATCTTTCATATGAAATTCATTGCCACATCGTTTAAATTCATAGCCCCTTTGCTCCAAAAAAGGCATTAGCGGAATCGCCAATGCCTTTTCAAACTGCTCCTGTGTAAAACGTTTTTTAGGTTTATTTTTTCTCATAGAGCGCCCTCCCTGTTCCAATTTTTTACAGTTAAAAACAAACTATCTTCAAAAAACTCTTGACATTTTTTAATTACAGATGTAAAATAAATAATATAATTACAGTTGTAAAACAAAGGAGGTTTACTATGAATGAAATTATTAAGAAAATAACTGAATCAGAATTTGAAATCATGAATGTTTTATGGAAAAGCGAAAAATCTTTAAACTCTTATGAAATCCACGAACAATTGGAAAAGCAAATGTCATGGAAATATCCAACCGTTACTACGTTGCTTGGGCGGTTGGTGGAAAAGGGTGCACTTTCTTATGAAAAGATAAGCAAAGCATATTACTACAAACCGTTACTTAATGAGTTGCAGTATAAGAAGGCACAAACAGATGAACTAATCGGAAAGCTGTATAACGGTTCCGTCAAAAATCTTATTGCATCGCTTTGTAGTGATAAACTACCTACTGAAAAAATAGAGGAGCTGATAAAGATATTGGAGAGTGATGATAATGGTTGAATTTCTATTTAACAAACTCATCATAATGTCTGCCACAGGGGGCATTGTAGGCATTATACTTTTTGGCATCAACTTCTTAACAAGAAAACACTTTAGTGCAAGATGGAATTATTATATGTTACTAATTCCCTTGCTTTTAATGACCATACCATTTTCATTTGATATACAACTACAAACTCCTAAAACAATCCATTCACCCACTATAACAGCAGAACCTATACAAGTACAGCAGCCAGCAGTAATTGTGTTCGATGAAACAGTTACCCAACCACAAAATATTGGGCCTGTTATAAATACAAATACAAAATTTGATGCGCAGATACTTATAAACATACTTCCGTATATATGGCTGATTGGATTTTTAATAATTGTATGTTATAAATTGTTTGTATTGATGAAATTCAAACGAACAATAAGACACTCCGCAATCGCTCCCACAGATGAGCAACTTCTATTGCTTCGCACAATGTTTGGAAGAAAAAATGTTAGACTGGAAACCTTTGATGGTATTGCAACGCCATTTATAATGGGAATATTTAAGCCTACAATTTATATACCTAATACAAAAATTGCGGATTATAATTTTTCACTTGTGTTAAAGCATGAGTTAACACATATCAAAAGATTTGATTTGCTATATAAAGCATTTGTGGACTTTGTAAGTTGTGTCCATTTTTTCAATCCTATTATTTATCTTATAAAAAGGCAAATGCATAATTATTGTGAGCTTTCCTGCGACGAGGCAGTGGCGCAGGGCCTGGACATACAAGAACGAAAGAGTTATGGCAAAACCATACTTAGCTTTATGCAAGAAGATAGCTTTAAACTGCAATCTACCACTTGCCTTTCGGAAAGCGAAAGTATTATCAAAAAAAGATTGGAGCTTATTATGAAAACAAAGAAAATAAATAAAATGACGGTGTTAATCGGGAGTGTTGTAGTTTGTGCTTTAGCCATTGGTGGCATTGTATTTGCAAGTGCCCTTAATAATAAAAATGCCGCCGAACTATCAGCAACATCTGATGGAAGAACAAATATATTGATAATGGGAGTTGATGGGCAACGTTCTGATTCTATTATGCTTTTATTGCTTGATCACACTAATAAATCCCTTTCGATGTTATCAATACCACGTGATACAAAGGTTTTGTCTGAAAACGGATATGACAAAATTTCAAGCTTGTACAATAAAACTAAAACCGAACAGTCAACTATTGAAGCAGTAGAGCAAATTACAGGATTGCCTATAAAATTTTATGTCGCTTTAGATTATAATGGTTTTAGAAATATAATAGATATATTAGGCGGTGTGGAAATAGATGTACCAAACGATATGTACTATGAAGACCCTTATCAAAACCTTAAAATAGCTATACCAAAGGGCAGGCAAGTTTTGATGGGTGAGGATGCTGAAGGCTTTGTTAGGTATAGGGTCGGCTATTCTGGTGGGGATTTAACTCGTATTAAAAATCAGCAGGTGTTCATAAAAGAATTGTTCAAACAAAAGCTTAATGCAGAAAATTTAATGAAGTTACCTGATTTATATCCGCAAATCACAGAACATGTAAAAACAAATTACACCCTTTCGGACATGAAGAAACATCTTTCAACAATTAAATCACTTACTGATGAAGGTATACAAGCATTCAGTTTGCCGGGAACACCCGGAGTTGATACAGATTCTATTTTCTACTTCATATACAATGAAGATGAAACACAAACCCTCATACGAGAGCATTTTAAAGACGAAACCCAACCCCTCATGCTTGAGCCTTTTAAAGACGACAGCAATGTTAATGAACTTGAAGTTTCAGTAAAGAACATCACAACTGCGGAGAGTGAAACCAGCTATATAGATGCAAACTATTCCGCATTTCTTATGAATATTGACACTGGTGAAATAATTTCACAAGCATCAGCCCCTCGATATTCAGAAAATCAATCAGATAACAAAAACACTTACGAACCCGGCTCAACATTTAAGATTATAACATTGGCAATAGCCTTGCAGGAAAAAGTAGTAACATTAGATGATATTTATGATTGTACGGGAAGTATTAATATAGAAAATATTAATATCCGTTGCCATAAGGCAGAGGGACACGGAAAGCAAACAGTTATGCAAGGTATAATTAATGGTTGCTATCCAATGCTTTGTGATATTGCGCTTAAGGTTGGAGAAGATAAATTTTATAGCTATATGGAAGCACTTGGTATTACTAATAATAGTACAGGCGGTATATTTCATGAACATAAGAACTTTGGTAAGCTCGAGTCAGCTCTTACGAGTATAGGCCAAGGATTTACAGTATCACCTATACAAATGGCAACAGCATATTCTAAGCTTTTAAATGGCAAAAGCAATATTGTCTCCGAGGAAACAGCAACCCAAATTAAAACTTTTTTAAGCACTTTAACTTCTACAACTATGACTAATGATGTTTCGGTAGGTATAATTAACGGTATAGGAGAAAAACTACCTCGCGGTTCAGGTAAATTTGTACATTCCTCAATTGCCCTAGCACCAGCTGAAAATCCACAAGTAATAGCCGTAGCTGTTTTAGATGAACCAAAAAACAATGAAGATGCATCAACAATTGCTCTGAAAATGCTTGATAGATTCTTTCCCAATAAAAATTAATTAAATGTATTAAAGTTAGGTTGTAAGATACATTCTATTCTATGCTGCCTTGATTAAGTCTAAACGCACTCAAGCCACCCAAAAGGATATGTTCATTAACACCAATTTGAACTTACACAAAATCTGAAAAGCACCCCCAGTTATAACCTTGTTCCAAATTGGAACAAGGTTATAACTCTAATTCTTCATTCTCCATTGCCGTTTCATGTATCGTAATATCAATACCTTTCTCATCATTTTTCATACGATAAGCAACATAGTTAATATCCACAATGTTTTCAAGGGTGCTATTAAAACTGGCATCAAGATCTTTCTTTAAATCTGGCTTATACCTTTCGGGATTCTCTGCATCATAAACCTCGTGATACATTCCCATACTGCTAAGTGTCCAATCAAGGATTCTTACTGCACCATTTTCCTTATCAAGACTAAATGTATATTCAGGCTCACGCATTAAGTCACCTTCTTTGATATAAAACAAGCATAGTGCGTATGTATTGCCATAAAGGCGTTCTATATACATATCATCGTGATGTTCAGCTTTGAATTTCATATAATCATATTCGCCGCTAAATATTTCTGGGAACATATAACGGATGAACTTGAAATTTTTCTTTTCAAGCTGTGAATAGGGCAAGGAATCAACAGCACTTTTTATTTGGGTGTTTTGCGTATTGGGCTCTTTTTTTTCACTATGGGACGGTTCCGTCTGAGTTACTTCGTCAATTTCTGATAGATTTGTTTTTATATCTTCTTTATCAATGCTTTTTTTCTCTTCTAAATTATCATTATCCTCCGCAACAATATCATCTTTTTTAGACAAATCAAGTTCCTTGTCGAGTTCAGCTTGACGAGCCAATTTTCCCTTTAAACTATCAGCATAGGTAAAAGGTTTTTTATATTCTGCCTTTGCAGCCTCACAGTCCTTGCGAATAGCATCAATTTTATCTTCTGTTTTTTCAATGCTGGACCCAATACCTTTGAGTAAATTATCCAGCTTTGTGGTGTTACCAGATGGGCTGTCCGATAAGTCGGCGGTATATTTGGCATTCCCGTGTAAAACAAGACTAAATTGCAAACCGCTGTAGGTCTTTTCCTTTTTAATTTGTAATTCAAAGCCTCTAAATACACCAATGCTTTTTTGCGCTTCATCTGCCTTCATGGCTTTAGCAAGAAGCATAATGCGTTTTCCTGCCTCTTCACGGTTGTCATAGATTTTTCCGTCAACAGTTATCGAAAATTCTTCTGTTTGATTGGTGTTATACACCTCACGGTCCTTTAACAGACATTCGAGAAATTGTTCCCCTTCGGCAATGGCCTTAGGATATGTAAAAGTAAATTTGTCTTGCAGTGAATACCGTTGATTGTCATAATTGGCTTTAAGTAGCTGCATCCTTGATATTTCAAGGTCTAAATCCATTTTTTCTTTAATTCGCTCATCACCTGTTGCGATAGCCTTAACCTCTGCAAAAGACAACACAGTTTCATCAATGTCTTCGCAGCTTCGCTGTATCATATTGCCTGATTTAATTTGAGAAATAAAGCGTTGCTTATTTTCCACTAATTGCCACATATAGCTATCAAATGTATTTTGAGTTACATAGCGATAAATAGCCACCTCATCATTCATATTACCTTGTCTTAACGCCCTACCTTCGCGCTGCTCAATATCAGCGGGTCTGTAGGGACAATCCATATGATGGAGTGCCACAAGCCTGTTTTGAATGTTTGTTCCGGTTCCCATTTTACTCGTAGATCCAACTATGATACGCATTTCGCCACTGCGCATTTTGGAAAACATATCTTCTCTTTGTTTATCATTTTTAGCATCATGAATAAAACATATTTCATTTTCGGGCATACCACGGACAATAAGCTCTTGTTTCAAAGCGTCATAAACATTAAACTTTTTTTTGCCGTTTGGTGTGCCTATATCACAGAATATTATTTGTGTTCCTTTTATATCATTGCAGTTTGTGTATTCATAAAAAACCTTGTCGGCACATTTGCTGACCTTTGAGTTAGGGGTATTTTCTTCATCTGAGTCGATAAGTCGTGGGTCTGTTGCAAGAAGCCTTGCTTCGTTGGTAATTTTGAGCATATTATCTTCCCAGCTTTTTACGATACCACTTCTTATATTATTTGCCCTTACAACATATTCCATCATCTGCAACAATACAAAGTCGCTTGGATTGCACACAACAATGTCACATTTACCCCCTCTTATTTTGGGTATTGGAATATCAAGCATTTCATCCGTTACAACATCCGCAAAGTTGTGATACATTGTAAGCAGTTCGGGCAGATTTGTAAATTTAGCAAAGCGATTGCGATAACGGTATCCTGTTCCTTCAGGGGCCAATTCCAAGGAGGAAACAACCTCTCCAAACTGTGCCGCCCAAGCATCAAAATGCAAAAGTCCTCTTTCTTCAAGCTCCTTATAGTCTAAATACCTCTGCATAACAAACATTTCTGTCATAGTATTTGAAAGAGGTGTACCTGTTGCAAACATCAGACCTTGGCCGTTGTTGATCTCATTAATATACTGACACTTCATAAGCATATCGGTAGCTTTTTTTGCCTTTGTTTGGGTAATTCCCGCAACATTTCGCATTTTAGAGAAAACAGCGCAATTTTTATAATAATGAGCCTCGTCTACAAACATATAGTCAATCCCAAGGCTTTCAAAGGTAATTAAATCATCTTTTTTGCTGTCATCCGCAAGTTCTTTAATTTGAGCCTCCAAGTTTGCCCTCATTTTTTCCATCTGCTTTATAGTGAATCCATCGCCTTTTTCATGCCTTAGGGTTGCAATTGTTCCTAAAATATCATTGACCTGTCTGTCAAGGAGCATTATCTGACGTTCCTTTGACATTGAGATTTTCTCAAATTGAGAATGACCGATAATAACGGCATCCCAATCACCTGTGGCAATCTTGCTTACAAATTTCAAACGGTTTTGCGTTTCAAAATCACGCTTTGTAGCAACCAATATTTTAGCCGAGGGGTACAACCTTAAAAATTCGCTTCCCGTCTGACCCGTCAAGTGATTCGGTACGACAAAAATACTTTTCTGTGCAAGCTGTAATCGTTTAAGCTCCATACAGCTTGCAACCATCACAAACGTCTTTCCTGCCCCTACCTTGTGGTCTAAGAGTGCATTTGTACTGCTGTATAAGGCTCTGGCAATGGCATCTTTTTGATGAGACCTCAGTTCAATGTCAGGGGACATGCCGTCAAACTCCAAATGGCTTCCATCATATTTTCTAAGACGAATATTATTGAATTTTTCGTTATATAAATCAACATATTTTTTACGTCTATTCGGTTCTGCAAAAATCCATTCCTTGAAAGCATCTTTTATAAGCCCCTGCTTCTCACGAGCAAGTACACTTTCATTTTGATTAGGCTTATACGTCACCTTGCCCTCATTATCCTCGTGCCTGTCATAAACCGTTGCACTCCGCAGGTTTAAAGTTTCCTCTAAAATTTCGTAGGCATTCATTCTTTTTGTTCCAAAGGATTCGGTTACTATAACGGAATAATTATCCTGTCCCTTATTTCTTATAGAAAAAGCATTGGTAAATCGGTTATATTCAATGTCGACACCTCGACTTCCGTTTTGTGCCCAATAGGGAGTATGAAAGGTTTCATACATAAATTCCTTATAATCTTCGATATCAATCCAAGTTACCCCAATCTTTACATCAATTTCACTTGCATCCAACATAGGCGGCTGCACTTCTTGCAGCATTGTAACATTATCAGTAAAGAGTTCTGCATTTTGCTCGGCATATAGCCTTGCTATATGTAGTTTGCGCCTGACATCTCCCGATAAATATTCATCTGCAATTTCCATACAGTGCAGTTCATCACCGTAAGTATTAAAAAAGTCTGATATGCTCATATTACTTGGCATATTATACGTCAGTTTTTCGGGGTTTATAAAAATTTGCCCTCTAAGCTGATTAAAGATTTCATCATATGAAACCTCATACAATCCACACATATACTTTAAGTCAACCCTGCCTTTTTCGCATAAAGATACCTTTAAGGCATCGGTTGCAGTATCCACACTTGTTATAGGGACTTTGGGACGTATCGTCTGTTTTGTAAACATATCGGCTTTACTATAAGCTTTTGTTTCCTCGTCATAAACCTCCAATGAACACAAAAGGGGATAGTCGCTATCATCTCTAAATACTCGATTGTTTGCCTGTTCACTTAAAAAACCATTTTTCTTAATATAGGAATCATAAGCTGTAGCAAGTAATTTCTGCTGTAATTTAATTGCTTCATCGGGCAATCCGTAAGACTGTGCATCAATCAGTTTTCTTGTTATATCTCTGATTTCACACATTCCCTTAATGCGTTCTAACTTCTTGCCAGTATAATCCATTTTCCTCATAAATGAATTTTCTCGATAATATAAAGCATCGTGTGCGAATACAAATGTAAAGTTTCGGACATTGGGATCTGCGGGTATTGTTTCTGCCGAGGCATCATCCTCATGCTCATAATCGGGAATAACAGCATCCAAAACCTTAATTGCTGCTGATAATTCCTCCTGCAAATCAGAATTTTCAATTGGTTTAAGAAGTGTTTGGCTCTTTTCACCAAAGCGATTATCATATTCCATTTTACCAAGCATCATATATGGGTTTTGGGCAAAATAGCTGTTTACGGGAATACCATCCTCGGTTTCTCCAATTTCTGTCCAATATGGTATTTCAGATATAATTCGCTCTCGTTTTTGAAGGAAAATAATATCTGATGTAACCTCGGTATTTGCTATTTGTCTGAATGTATTGTTTGGAAGCCTTATTGCACCGATTAGGTCTGTCTTTGCAGAAATATGCTTTCGTAGATATGAATTTTCCTTATCAAGTGTACCTTTTGATGTAATAAAAGCTATAACACCACCGGGGCGCACCTTATCTAAGGTTTTTGCCAAAAAATAATCATGAATTAAAAAGTTATGCTTGTTATATTGCGGGTCATGCAATTTGAAATCGCCAAAAGGCACATTTCCTATGGCAACATCGAAAAAATTGTCGGGGAAGTCGGTTGTTTCGTAACCCTGTACCTTGATATTGGCAGATTGATGTAGCTGTTTCGCAATTCTACCTGATACTTCGTCAAGCTCAACGCCGTATAATTTGCTGTTTTCTCTGATTTCATTTGGCATTACGGCAAAAAAGTTTCCTGTACCCATAGCAGGTTCTAAAATATTGCCACCTTTAAATCCAAAGCTTTCAAGTGCATCATAAATTGATTGAATGACCTTAGGAGGAGTATAGTGTGCGCTAAGAGTTGATGCTCTTGCACTTTCGTATTCTTCCGCACTGAGCAAATCTTTTAATTCCTTATACTCGTTTGCCCAAGCAGAACTTTCAGGATTAAAAGCGTCTGCCAATCCACCCCAACCTACATACCTACAAAGCACCTTTTGTTCCTCAAAAGTAGCAAGGCGATTTTCTTTTTCAATGCTACTGAGCATTTTTATTGCTTCAATATTTGCCCTGAATTTTGTTTTTGGACCACCTACACCTATTTCATCATCTATAGTGTAATGATAATCAATACGTGGAATATTGGGCATTGTGGGTTCGGGTTCTGCTATCTCATAATAGTGTTCAATTTCCTCGTTAGGCGTATTAATAATTTCATCTGCATTTAGGATTTCGGAATCAGGGCTTACCTCAATATTTTCTATATATTCAGTTTCATCAACCACAGGGTTAGGTAGCAGGTTTTCAGGTTGCTCTGCAAATTCACCTTTTTCAAGTTCTTGCCAAGGTACTTCTTCAGTTGAAACATATTTATGCAGTGCAATATTATTTTTAACATCACCAATGCGTATTTTCCCCACATCGGGCATATTCTCCAATATCTCATAAGTCTTACCGTTCAAGCTGATAAAATCACCATAATTATATTTAAAGTACGGAAAATCATCTATTGTTTCAGGTTTATTTTTGACGGAATTATCCTCGGTAGGTTCGCAATATAAATCTTTATCAACAAGCTCAGCTATCAGCTTAGAAACCTTAGTCCAAGTCAATAAGCCTTCAAAATCAAAACCGTAATTTTGAGCAGTATATTTAATTCCATGTCCGTCAGCACTCCAAGAGCCCCTTCCATCGGGCAGCACAAGGGTTGAACCGCAAATTCCGTAAGCTTGCTTTAGGTACTTGATACGCTCTTTATCGCTGCTGTTTTCTTTGAAAAAGGTATTGATTGCCTCTTTGCCTCCGGCAATTAAGTTACCTCTCATAATAACTGTATTAATAATTTCAAGTTCAAGCTCGTTTTCATCATCTTCATTGTCAGTTATTTCATCTTGAAACAGAGAAATTTGTTCAGATGATATTATTGGTTCGTGAAATGGTTGTGCTTGTTTTTGAATATTTTCGATTATCTTATTTTTAGTCGGAGTAGGAGGTGTGTCGATTTTTTGCTTATCATCCTTTTTTTGCTGTATCCAAGCCTCTTTTTGTTCCTTGATAATCAAATTTAATGTACTTGCAAATTCACCCAATATTTCTTGCGACATAGCACAAACACCGTTTCCGAGATGATACAGTAGATGTTTATTGTTAAAATCACTTATTTCATCAAAGGAATCATTAAATATTTCGGTATCAAAGCCGCAACGACAAAACACCATATATTGAACGCTCTGTAATAGCAAGACATTTATTTTAACAGTTAAAGTTTCATCATCCAAATCAGCAAGCCCGGAGCCTGCCATGTTTTTTCTAAAGCCTTCATAATAAACAGACTCAATGTCAGCCATTCTATTTATTGTATGTGTCGCCGCAAATTCGTCTATACTGTCACATCTCAAATTATATTTGTCATTCAATTTTTCAAGTAGTGGCACTGAATTTTCTCCCGTCAGCTGCCATAGGCGGGGATAGGTATCAGGAGTTCCATTTGTATCGGAAACGTCAAACAAATACCTAAGTTGCAGTTTAGGTGCCGCCGTATCAAATACTGCTATACTTTTTGCACCACGATTTACCCATCTGCCAACCTTTTTGTTCCAAGTTTGCAAATCCGCAACCATTGTAGCATCAGGACGCTGAGAATATATTAAAATTGAATTATCAAAACCATATTTATAAATACCGGATGCGAATTCTAAATAATTCTGCCATGAGTTGCTGTTCTGCACTACATCAGTAGTTATCTTATCGTAAAGCTCCGATACCCTTTTTATTGTACTCAATCAAAATCCTCCTTCCGTCTAAAAATACAAAAACGGCACTTACCATAATCCGATAAGTACCGTTATTCATTTGGTTGAGGGGCTTTTGCGTGTCTAAATTAAATATTATTAATACTGTACAAATTTCAGTCAAAAAAGGTACGAAATACCCCTCAATAACAAAAAATAAGGAGCAAGGAAATTAACCCCTGCCCCGAATAAATTTGCTGCTACCATATTCGGTTGTAGTAAAAACAGTAATTCCTTTATAGTTGACATTTTGCCTAAAATAATAGAGACACAGGGATATCATATGATATGACATACCGTGCCTCTAAAAGTTAGTATATAAAAAATTACATTCTACCAGCCTATTTTGACAGTAGATTATAAAGTGTCTGTGCCATCTCTGCTGGTCGGCTTTGGATAAGTTTGTTCTTATCTTTTATTATGTTGCTTTTCTTATTATGCTTTACTCTATAATCCCTGAAAACCTCTGCAGCATGGCTGCCACTTCTGCACGGGTTGCGCCACCCTGCGGGTCAAGAGCGCCGCTGGGTTTTCCTGTTATAAGACCTTTGCCGCATGCCCACTGCATGGCACTTATGGCATACTCGGAAATATTAAATGAATCATTGTATGATAAGATATTCGTATTCTCGCCTACGGACACATCTATGCCGCTAAACTTAGTATACCGCCACAAGATAGCCGCAACCTGTTCACGGGTCACTTCACCATCCGGCGCAAAGGCGTTGCCGCCAACCCCGTTTATAATGCCGTTTTCCACTGCCCATGAAACACTCGTGTGGTAATACGCATCATCACCAGATACATCACTGAAGCCTGTGCTTTTATTTGCTTTTGGATTGCCTGCAAGGCGGTGAAGCACTGTTACCAGCATCCCTCTTGTCATAGACAGACCCGGTGAAAACGCATTATCCGCTGTGCCGCTGAAAAGCTTGTTTGTGTGGACATATTCGACAGCGGTATAGAACCAATCGGATTTGTTTACATCAGTAAAGGGATTATTCCACTCTATATCTGGTTTTAATGGTTCCTCGGGAGCTTGCGTGTCTGATTTTTCCCAAGCGGCATAAAGGGTAAACCCGCTTGTTACCGTCTTATTGAAGTCATATGTCTGAGTCAAACCGCTGTCGGTGAACCAGCCGTCAAAGGCAAAGCCGCCCTTTGACGGATCGGAAGGTTTTGTAACCTTGCTGTTTCTCGACAAACGCTGGCTTGGCACGTTGCTGCCGCCGTTTGTGTCAAAGGCAACTGTATAATAAGTGATTGAACTGCCGCCGGAGCTTTTTTTACTCCACTGCGCATACACCGTCATAGAATTGGTAACCACCGTAGTCGCCGTAAAGGCTGTGCCGTTTCCATCTGCCTGTGTATTCCAGCCTTTGAAGTTGTAACCTGATCTTGCAGGAGCCGTTGGCAGCGTATATACATTGCCATCTGAGGTTACCTCTTTCGCAATCGGGCTTGACTGTGTGTCTCCGCCGTTTTTATCAAAGGTTACCGTATAGGTTGTGGTCACATCTGCAAGGCGGCTGATAACTTGGGTGGTTTTTTCACCCTGTGCGGTTTCATTGGTGTTGGTGATAATCACATAATAATACCGTGTACCCAGCGTATCTGTTGGCGGAGTGTAGGAAGTGTTTGTTGCACCGTCAATCGGCGTGCCGCTTGAAAAATCGTCTGTGGTATTGCTGTACCACTGGTAGGAAAGCACACCTTCGTCACTAACCTTAGCCGATACGCTCAAAGTGACCGAAACGCCCGGCTCTACGGTTTCATCTTGCGGATGCGCAATGATACTGGGTGCTTGGGCATTTGGATTGGTGGAAACGAAAGACTCCTCGTTTGCCCAAACGGTGTTTGTTCCGTCTGTATAGATATAATGCCCAAACACGGCTGTTTCGCCGGTATGCTCATTTTCGCCCACTGGCAGGGATTCAATCCGCAGAGGTGTATAAGCAGTGATTTGACCGTCTACCATCACAAATCCTCCCGCAGCCGGATCAATTAAATCCCACTTGCTTGCACTGATTGCCGTACCGTTTATGCCGTTTGCGAATACATTGCCGTCCACTGTTACAGAGCCGCCGAATGCATAGATTGCCGAAGCACCTTCGTCCGAGGAGGTGACATTCCCGGATACACGGACACCGGCTCCGGCAGATGCATTCACTGCAACGTCCGGGGCAGTAACATCGCCAGCAATCCAAGCCATGTATGTGTCATCGTAATTTCCGCCACTTGCAGATATACCTGAAGCACCGTTGCCGGTGACAGTAACACTGCCTCCAACCTCTAAGAACATTTTTTTCCCATTCACCGATGCACCTCGACTGTTATTGCCGGAAACTATAATATCACCGTTTACAGTAACAGCTGTGTCCAAGTCGCTTGACGCATCTGCATATACTCCGAAGGCGAGTTCTCCTGTTGCAGTAACATTGCCGCCGACAATGACGCTGCCACCGTCGAAGCACTGGACAGCATGGGAGTCCTTGCCTTCTGCACCGGCATTGACTTTGATTTCCATAATGCCGCCGTCGGCAGTATATACAGCCGTTCCGCCATTGTTGGAAATTGCGTTATGCACTGTGACTTCCGCAAGCTCACCCGCATAAACACCATAGGCGACACCCTCCGGTGCAAACACATTAAGCTCACCGTCTCCGGTCAGGCGCAGACTGCCGAAATGCACATTAACCGCGGCAATCTCTGCGTGATTTGACATGGGATTGATGTTCGGCTCTGCCGTATTGCTTGGCATCACTCCAAGATGATATCCGTTTAGGTCTATCGTCACGCTGCTGCCGTGCAGCGTAATGGGCTTTTGATATTTAATCTCTGCCGTCAGCTTGAGGGTATGCGAGTTCCAGCTTCCGTCCGCAACTTTATCCAGAGCGGCCTCAAGGTCCTGTGCGCTGCCCACCTCGTGCTCCGTCACAGGTTCAGGTACGCCCTCTCCTGTGAGGACGAGGGTGACAATGTCGGCAAAGGTGCCAAGGGTGTAGACTTCTCCCTCTATTTCCTGGTCTTGAATAACGGCGCAGCTGTACTTATTCCCGTTCATGGAGGGTATAAGTATTGGGAGGGTATATGTTTTTGTTGTTGCTCCCGTAATTTCCTCATATTGCTCCCCAATGCCGGTCTCATCTACAAACCATTGGTAAGAGGCTCCTGTTTTCTCCTCAACTGCAAGAGTAACATTTCCAGTATAGGGCAACTCGTAAGAGTTTGCCATGCCGGAAATTATGATTGCTTTATCATCTGGCAGACTTGGGGAGGATTGGACTGCTCCTTGTTTAATAAGGCCATGATACTTGACAACACTAAAATGCTTATCCCTATTACTTGTACCAATCCATTTGCGATGATCTTTCCCATCAGAATCGACTGGGACGTAATTCCATTTACCTACTGATTTATAATATTCATAGATGTTGGTTGTAAACATTGTATTATCTTTAGGCAAGGAGCCTACATTAACAAAATTGCCTTCATCTTTGTCGAACAGAATGTCATACAAAGTCTTTTCTCCACTATAACTACTGTATAATTTTTGCAAATCCTCTATTGACACTTGAGCGGACTTAACTAAAGTAGTCCATAATATGGCACTGCTTCGTTGCTTCCGAGAAAGGATATGGGGCGTTGTTGTCATACACTTTATGTATTCGTTGGTGGTTATATCTTCGCCTGGATAGGGATCTCTCATTTGAGCTACATCAACTCGTGGATAAAACGCATATAAATCTTTACCATCCACGGTGTCACGAAAAATACGCAAATCGGTGTGCTCGATTACAGCGCACCGCTTATTCATAGCGTTTACCTTTTTGGCATTATCCTTCAACCCCTTCAAATCCCCCATGGCTTGCAGGAGGATATTTTTATCACTTAGGTTGTCACCCTTGTGCGCTTCAATCATCGTATTACAGGCGATCTGACCCATGGCATTGTATAATGTGTAGACATCAATGATGTAATTTCTGTACTTGTTCCGCATGTCATAGCCCTGATGTTCCCATAGGTTTTGATGCAGTTCTAGCTTGTCAAAAGCGCCGAAGACATTATAACCACCGGTCAACACCATCGTTATCTTATCCCCCAGGGCATTAGCTGCGGCGATCACTGTCTTGCTGTCGGTATCAATATTCCTATTTGTACCCCTATAGAGATCTTGCATAAATAAATCTGTTAGCTCTGCATTGTAAGCCAAGTTCGTCTGAAAATCCAAAAGCCGATCGTATGGTGTTGAGTAATCGCTGAAGAATTCAGCGAAGCTATCCAAATTTCCC
>LSQX01071867.1_pt1 | contig 19039 bp, 16 predicted proteins | sample 654561 | NCBI WGS metagenome assembly LSQX01 (sample SAMN04489861, study PRJNA283612) | anaerobic digester metagenome | isolation source: 4 biogas reactors fed with cattle manure at either 37C or 55C with and... | place: Denmark: Kongens Lyngby | collected 2014
GTGTCCGCAGGACCGAACTCCACTCTCGCAGCACCCTTTTTGAAAGCATCGAGGATGGGCTTCGCACCCTCCGCCTGGACTCCCGTAATTTTCGGCATCCTGCTGATGAGCCCAATTTTCAGAAGGTCGCTGAATCCCTTGTACAGCCCGCCTATGCAGCAGCCGTCCCCCACGGAGATGAAGACCCTGTCCGGAGGATTCCATCCGCTCTGTTCGGCGATCTCGAGAGCGCAGGTCTTCTTGCCCTCCACGAGGTAGGGGTTGATGGCGCAGTTCCGGTTGTACCACCCGTATTTTTCGATGGCTGCCGTGGCCAGCCGGAAGGCGTCGGCATAATCTCCCCGGACCAGCACCACCGTCGCCCCGTAGACAAGCAGCTGGGTCACCTTGGCCGCCGGAGCCTTCTCCGGGACAAAGATGAAGCTCTTCAACCCTCCCACTGCGGCGAATCCCGAGAGGGAGCTGGCGGCATTCCCCGTCGAGGCACACGCCACAGCTCGCTGTCCGAGCTCGAGGGCTCTCGCCACTCCAACCGCGCTCGCCCGGTCCTTGAGAGACCCCGTGGGATTCCGTCCGTCGTCCTTCACGAAAAACTCCCGCACACCGTACTCTTCCGCGAGGGAAGTACACTCGTAGAAAGGAGTCCATCCCACGGCGAGAGGGGGTATATTTTCCTCCGCTTCGACGGGAAGGATCTCGCCGTAGCGCCACAGGGAGGGAGTTCTCCCGGCCAGCGCTCCGGCAGTCAATGTCCGGGCGGCCTCTTCATAGTCGTAGAGCACATCAAGGGTTCCGTCAAGCCCGCATGCCGGGCAGGTGTACTCAACCTCGCCAGGGGCATAGGACGCCCCGCAGAGGACGCACTGAAGCTTCACCGGTCTTCCCATTCTATCTTCCTCCTTCAGAGACGGTCACTCCGGCCGATTCGGCACTCTCGCCAGTTCCTGCTGAAAGAAGCCGCCGGGTCATAGCGTAATATCCGCTGCAGGCACCCAGAAGTTCCCTCATCTCGATATATTCGTCCACTCCGTGGACCAGCTCTCTCCGCGAGGGACCGTAGATGACCGTAGGGAGTTTTCTCTCCACGGCGAAATGGCATCCGTTAGTGCCAAATCCGGGCCGGTCCGAAACCGCCGAAGGGAGCCCCTCTTCAGCAAGCGCTCCGGAGAGAGTCCGAAGAAAGTGAGAATCTCCTGGCAGGACCCATGCGGGAGCGTAGTGGTTTCCCCTGATGGGAGCCCCGGTGTAGCACCGGTCCTCCATCACCGGGAAGGAGACCCGAGCCCGGAGCCCGGGAATCTCCTCCGAGGCACGGGTGATAAGAGCCCGCAGTTCTTTTGCGGTCCCTTCAAGGGTTTCTCCCCGAAGAAGCCTGCGGTCGAAGAGTGCGGTGCATTTTTCGGGAACGGCGCCGCCGGTTCCGGCAGGGAATGTGTTCAGGCTGGTAAGCACGAGGATTCCCTCACCGAGAAAAGGATCCCTTGGAGGGCAAAAGTTCTGTTTCAGAAAGGCAAGAAGTGCATTCATGGTATCGGCGGCATTGACGCCGTATTCAGGGTGGGAGGAGTGGGCCATTTTGCCGAAGGTGTCGAGCCGGATCTCCGCCCTCCCGCGCTGTCCACGCTCCAGAAGAAGAGAGGATGCCTCCCCCACGATAACACAGGTCGGGTCAACGGTATCTGCGATCGCCCTGGAAGCCACGTTCTCGAAGGTCTCCTGGTGAACGGCGGCGGCCACGGAAAGCTCCCCTTTCAGCACTCCCGGAAGATCTGCCCTGAGAAAAGCGCCGGCCATAATCATGGCGGAAAGGGCGCCTTTCTGGTCTGAAGCGGCTCTGCCGTAAATCCGGCCATCCTCTATGAAGGCGCCGTAGGGATACTTTGACCATTCGGCAGCATCCCCCACATCCACGTGATCCATCTGGGATGTGAGCAGGACTTTCTCCCCATCCCCGGGAAAGACCATTGTGCCCACCACGTTGCCGTAAGAATCAGTACTCACCCGGTCATATCCCAGAGCCATCATGACATCGGACACGAAGCGGGCAACATCCCCCTCCCTGCCCGAAACAGCTGGACGGCGAAGGAGCTCTCTGCAGAGCTGGATAAGGTCGTTCTGTCTTTTTCCGTCCACGGCACAACGTCCCCCCTTGCGCTAACAGAACAAAGATACACCAGACACTATTATTTTCAAGAAAGAAAAAATGATATAATCCATCAGTATTTCCTATATCAAGTCAGGGGAGGCGAATTTTCGTGAACCTCCATCAGCTGAGAATCTTCTGCGCCGTCGTCGAGGAAGGGTCCTTCCGGCAGGCAGCCGAGAAGCTTTTCCTCTCCCAGCCATCGGTAAGTCAGCACGTGGCATCCCTGGAAAAGGATTACAGCATTCACCTCTTCGAACGGAAGGGACGGAGCATCTCCATCACGCCGGAGGGCAGGGCCCTCTATGTCCTCGCCTCTGATCTTCTCCGACAGGCGGACGGAATACCGGCCCGGTTCCGGGACATGCAGGCACTGCGTTCAGGCAGGCTCGACGCAGGCGTATCGCCCTTCGCCGGGTACTATATCCTTCCCCGGGCCCTGGCCGATTTCCGTACCGCCTTTCCGTCCGTCTCCGTATCCGTTTCCTCCGGAAATACGACGGAAATTCTCTCCGACCTCAGGAGCGGTTCTGTTGAACTGGTCATTCTGGGACGAAACTTTCCTTCTTCACGGGAACCGGACCTTACGTACCGCATCCTTGGAGAAGACCCTCTCGTGCTTGTGGCCGCACCATCCCACCCGTGGGCACAGCGCGGGCAGGCATCCTTTGCGGAAACCGCCGGGGAGACGCTCATTCGATTTGCCGGGGACTGTCCCCTTGGAACCTACGTGGATGAATTCCTTCTCCGGAACAGGATCCGTTTCGGCGGACAGGTGGAGACGGATGAAATCGAGATGGCAAAGCACTTCGCCCTTCAGGGAGTCGGCGTGGCAATCACCAGCTCCCTCTCGGTACAGAGGGAGCTGGTCCGGGGCGAACTGGTTCCCGTCATCCTCGACGGGCTCGAGGAATTATCGTGGGAGATTCAGTGTCTGTATTCCTCATCCAGGGGACTGTCCTACGCAGGCTGGGAAATGGTAAAGCGGCTCGAGGAGCAGTGCCGCGGCCTCCTCAGGTAAAGTCTGTCCGGATGATCGTCTTTGTTATGATCCCTGCCGCAGGAGTTCTTCAAGAAGGGCTGTTTTTTCCCTGAAACTGCGGAGGGTCTGCTCCAGGGGAACCGGGGAGGTCATGTCCACCCCGGCATCCCCGAGAATGTCCAGGGAATAGCCTGAACTGCCCCTCGAAAGGAAGCGGATATATCGTTTCCGCTCCTCCTCCCCGCCCTGCAGGATATTGCTGCTCAGGCAGCCCGCGGCGGCGAAGCCGGTGACATACTTGTAAACGTAAAAGGCGCTGTAAAAATGGGGGATTCTGGCCCACTCCACCGACAGAGCCTCGTCCACGGTCATCTCGGGTCCATGGTACCGCTCGTTCAGCCCTCTCCACACAGTGCAGAGAAGCTCAGCCGTGAGCGCCTCCCCCTTTTCGGCCAGTGCATGGGTTTCCCTTTCAAACTCTGCAAACATGGTCTGCCTGTAGACCGTGGTGCGGACCTGGTCGAGGTAGTGGTTCAGGAGAAAGACCTTCTCCTCCTTCGAGGCCTTCTCCAGCAGGGACTCGAGGAGAAGAGCTTCGTTGGTCGTTGAGGCAACCTCAGCCAGGAAAATGGTGTAGTCGGCATAGACCTGGGGCTGGCGGGCATGGGAGAACCATGTATGAAGAGAGTGTCCCGCCTCGTGGGCAATGGTGAACACGTCCCTGAGGGTTCCGTTGTAGTTCAGCAGAATATAGGGGTGGGTTCCGTAGCTTCCCCAGGAATAGGCGCCCTTTCTCTTCCCCTGGTTTTCGTAGACATCGATCCACCGGGACGAGAGGCCGGATTTCAGAACACCGCAATATTCTTCGCCAAGAGGGGAAAGCCCCTCCGTCACCATTTCCACGGCCTTCCCGTAGGGAATCCTGGTTTCCGGCTCGTCTGCGAGGGGCACGTTGAGGTCGTACATCCGGAGGGTCTCCAGACCGAGAGCTTTTTTCCTCAGCGCCATGTAGCCGTGGAGGGCGTCGAGGTTCCGGTTCACCGTGTCCACAACCATGTCGTAGACGCCGGGAGAGATGTTGTCCCCGTGGAGGGATGCCTCGAGAGCCGAGGGGTACTTCCTGGCCCGGGAGAAGAAGATGTCGGATTTCACGCTCCCGGAGTACAGGGCGGCGAGTGTGTTCCGGTATTTTCCGTAGGTGGTGAAGAGTCCCTCGAAGGCGTCCTTCCTCACCCTCCTGTCCTTCGACCGGCTCAGGAGGTAGTATCGTTCCTCGGAAAGCTCCTCTTCGTTTCCCTCATCGTCAATGATCACGGGAAACGTCATATCGGCGTTCGTAAGAAGTGAAAAGGCATTCTCGGGAGTCCGGGCCACTTCCTCTGACCGGGCGAGTATTTCCTCCTCCCGGGGAGAGAGGACATGTTCCGCTGTCCGGAGAAGGTCATCGAAGTAATGGCGGTATGTTTCCAGGCCGGAGCATCCTTCGATGGCGGACTTCACGCCCTCCTCGCCTGCGGAAAGGACCTCAGGCCTGTAGAAAGAGAGAGCCGCGCCGTACGAGGCCAGGAGGGTTCCCGCCCTGTCCGCTTTCGCCTGGCGGGGAGCATCGGATGTATCCTCGTGGCTCTTCATTACCGCGTAGGCGTAGATTTTCCCCATTCTTTCCGATGCTTTTTCCTCCAGCCTGAGAAAGTCAAGCAGAGACTCCGGAGACTCGAAAAGTCTCCCGCTATAGCCGCTGAGCCTCTCCATTTCTTCTCCGAGAACGCGGCAGGATTCTTCCCACGATTCGCTTGAAGGAAATATGGCATCAAGGTCCCATGTGTACTCCCGTGGAATTTCATTTCTGGGGGGAATCCTGGCGGAATGACCTTCGTCCGCCGGAAGGGTGCCGGAAAAAAGAAAACAATGGTTCATGGGTAAAACTCCTTTCGTAAAAAAATACTCCTTTATAAATAAAGAAAGGTTCGCCGGATTCATTGACACCTTTTTCGGGAGCATTTATTATTTTCACTAAGCGAATTCGAAGGAATTCTAGCCTATATTAACAGGAGTGTGAAATAAAAAATGAAAAAGCGCGTTCTTCTTCTTGCAGCCATTGCGCTCGTCTTTGCCATGGGCGGTTCCGTATTCGCCGCCGAGGCCGTCAAACCCGACCAGCTCCGCTTCATGGCCGGCCCTCCGGGCGGCAACTGGTTCGCACTCGGCGGCGCCCTCGCCGACCTCTGGACCTCCAAGCTGATCCCCACCACGAGCATCACGGGCGGCGCCGTAGCCAACATCATCAATACCCATAATGCCAAGGGCGAGCTCGGCTTCTCCAACACATCCATGGTCGCCGTGGGCCAGAAGGCGAGCGACGCTCCCTTCAAGGATCCTACGGGCAACACCGTCATCATGGCGAACCTCTACACCCAGTACACATACTTCATCGCCAGGAAGGACTTCGTGGAGAAGCACGGCATAACATCCCTTGACGATCTCATCGCAAAGAAGACTCCCACCCGGTTCGCCACCCTCAAGACCGGCACCGGCTCCGAGTTCATCGTCAACGGCATTTTCAAGGCGGGCTTCGGCATCGCCGACTACAGAAAGGAACTCAAGGACTGGGGCGGCTCCGTTGAATACGCCTCCTACTCCGGCGGAGCCGACCTCCTTGCGGACAACCATCTCGACGTCTTCGCCTTTTCAGTCGGCAAGGTTGCTTCCATCGTCATGCAGATCGAGAGCCAGACGGACATTGTCCTCCTCGGCATGGAGCAGGCCACCCTCGACAAGGTTGGAGAAGCCTACGGCACCGTCACCTTCACGGTGGATCCGGGGATATACAAATCCGTGACCGACAAGACACCCACCGTGAGAGTGGTGGGAGACTACACCTGCGTCGTGGTCCGCGGGGACCTCGACGAGCAGCTGGTATACGATCTGTGCAAGGTAATGTACGAGAACCAGGAATCACTATCAAAGGCTGTGGTGGACATCAACGAACTCACCCCGGCGACGGCCATTCCCGGCGGCGCCATTAAGAGCCACCCCGGAGCTGTCCGCTACTGGAGCGAAGTTTCCAAGAAATAGCATTCCATCCTTTCGCATAATGAACCGGAAGGCGGGCTGGTTCAGCCCGCCTTCGCTTTCGTTCCGGCCGCTTTTTGCCTGTTACCGGCATCCCCTGTGTTTTCAAGGAGGGAATTCATTTCATGAGGAAACTCGACGGCATCGTGGCAAAGAGTTTGTACGTCTACGTTCTTGCCATGGGCCTTTTTCACATTTACACTGCTGTGTTCGGGACCTTCGAAGCGTACCTGCAGAGAGCCATCCATCTTACCTGGGTCCTTCCCATGTGTTTCGTGCTCTACCCTTTTGCCGCAAACAGGAAGAATAAGGGCATTGAAACTTCCGTGCCCTGGTATGACTGGATTTTCGCCGGCCTTTCCGCTCTGCCGGGCATTTACATCATGCTGAACTACGATGAGATCATGATGCGGATGCAGGGAGTGGACGACCTTACAACCGCCCAGCTCGTTCTGGGCACATTGCTGATTCTCCTCCTGCTCGAGGGAACGAGGCGGATCGTGGGCCTTCCTCTGGTCATCGTGGCGGTCTTCTTCACGGTATACACTTACTATTGCGATGCCCCCTTCCTGCCCCAGCTCCTCAGAGGGGTCCCAACCGAGTTTCAACGGCTCATCGAGGGGATGTACCTCACTGACGAGGGCATATTCTCATCCTCCCTGGGAGTCTCCGCAACCTTCGTCATGATTTTCCTTATCTTCGGAGGATTCCTTGAAAAAAGCGGTGTGGGTGAATATTTCATGGAGTTCGCCCAGGCTTTCACCGGTACAGCCCCCGGAGGTCCGGCGAAAATCGCCGTTCTCAGCTCCGCACTTTTCGGCTCAATCTCGGGATCGGCCGTGGCTAACGTTTACGGTACCGGATCCTTCACCATTCCCCTCATGAAACGGATCGGCTACAAACCCCACTTCGCAGGGGCAGTCGAGGCGGTTGCCAGTACGGGAGGGCAGATCATGCCCCCGGTTATGGGCGCCGGGGCTTTCGTCATGGCGGCCCTTCTCGGCGTGCCGTTCAACACCATCATGATCGCCGCAATGCTGCCGGCATTGCTCTACTACGGCACGGTCCTTCTGATGGTCCACCTGACGGCTCTCCGCGACGGTCTCAAGGGGCTTCCCGCCGACGAGCTTCCCTCAATCAAATCGGTGATGAAGAAACTCTACATGATGTCCCCTATCGTCCTCCTGGTGTACATGCTTCTGGCGGGATACACGCCCATGTACGGCGCCATCGCAGGCATCTCCCTCGCCTGGGCGGTTTCTCTTTTCAACCCGGGGAAAAGAATGGGACCGAAGGAAATTCTCCAGGCCATTCATGACGGATCGAAAAACATCCCCCTTATCTGCACAGCCTGCGCCTCGGCCGGCCTCGTCATCGGCTCGGTAGCCCTTTCAGGCATCGGCTTCAAATTCGTGGGGGCGGTTCTCGCCCTCTCGGGGGGCATTCCTTTCCTCGCCCTGATCCTCATCGCCATCGTCTCCCTTGTCCTCGGCATGGGGCTCCCAACAACAAGCGCCTACATTCTCGGCGCGGCCCTCGGGGTTCCCGCTCTGGCCAAGATAGGGATCATGCCCCTGGCGGCCCATCTTTTCGTATTCTATTACGCCATCATCTCAAACATTACGCCTCCCGTCGCCCTGGCAGCATACGCCGCGGCATCCATCGCGGGTTCACCCCCGAACAGGACGGGCTTCGCAGCATGCAGGCTCGGGATACTCGCTTTCATCGTACCCTTTGCCTTTTGTTATGATCCGGGGCTTCTCCTCAAGAGCACCTTTATGGGCAATATCATCTCCATCGTCAGCGGTATCGCCGCCATGGCAGGGCTTGGATTCTCAATCAGCGGATTCACGAAGCGAAGACTCTCCCTGCCCGAGAGACTGGCCTTTGCCCTTTTCGGCCTCCTCGCTCTCCACGGCAGCCTGCCCATCGCCCTCGGGAGCACATCCGCGGTCATCGGGCTGTTCCTCGTCCTTCGCGCCAGGCCTGAAACGTCCAAAACGGTTTAGATGCTCAAAAACACAAGCAGCCCCGGCCTTTTTTTCTGACCGGGGCTGCTTGTTCAGTGATCCGAAGGGGGAGCTTCAGACCTATTTCTTCAGAAACTTCCTTCCCTCCCCGTAAGCACTGCCCACAAGGTTTCCCAGACCGAAGTACTTCCCGGTGCGGGGGGCAAAGATCAGGGGGCGGACTTTTTCAGGGTCCGGATATCCTTTTTCGTCGAGATATTCCTCCCCTGCCCAGGTTTTGACCACTTTTCCCACAAAAAGAAAATGGGATCCGAGATCAAGGGACTGTACGACTGTACACTCCATGGAAATGGGGAACTCCTCAATCATCGGAGCGTCGGCGATATCTCCCCTTCTTGGGGTGAGCCCCGACGCAGCGAATTTATCGACATTGCCGCCCGAGACGAGGCCAAAAAAGTCAGCTTCCGCAGCCTGGGCTTCAGAAGGTATATTTACAGTAAATGCGTTCCTTGAAATTATTCCCTCAAGGGTATGGCGGGACTTCGCCACTGCCACGGAAAGACAGGGAGGCTCAGAATTGCAGACACCGCCCCAGGCAACCATAAGTCCCCCGGGTTTTCCGTCGGCTCCGTATGCCGCCACTACGAGGGCGGGCGCAGGATACAAGGGGGTGGAGATTCCTATGTCCTTTTTCATTGCACACTCTCCTTTACCGGTAATATTGTCTTCATTGTACACCTGCCCCGGCCTCTTCCCCATTTCTCACAGAAAATCAAAAAAAAGAAAGAAATCAAGAGGCTGCATACTAAATCGTGTCCTATTTCCCGGTATTTCCTTCTGTTTTCCCTTTTTCACCCTTGTCTAACCAATACTGACGAATATAATAGTGACCATAAGGTCAATATAGATCAGAAATATGGAGGTGGACAGAATGACACGCAGATTCCTTGCCGTACGCCCAAATGACATCAGCCAGCCTTTTGCTCCTTTCGCTTCAGTGGACAGGATGATGAGGGACATGCTCCGTTCCTTCGGTGAATTTTCCTCCGACATGGGATATTCCCAGGAGACCGAAAGGGTTCCCGCAGTGCCGAGGGGGGATTTTTACCGGAAAGACGGAAAAGTCTATGCTGAATTTGAGCTTCCCGGTATTGACACGTCAAAAGTGGAGCTGAATGTTTTCGAGGACCGACTGACCCTCCAGGCGGAAAAATCCGACGAGAAAACGGTGGACGAGAACGACATTCTCCGGTCGGAGCGATATTACGGAAAAGTCTCCCGGTCCATCCAGTTCCCCATGGAAGTTGATCCCGACACGGCGAAAGCGGCGTTCAAAAACGGGGTGCTCACCGTGGAGGTTTCGGAAAAAGTCCATGCGGAAAAGATGAAGAAAGTGGCCATAGAGGAAAAAGCATAGGAAGCGGACGTTGGAAATAAAGGAGCGCCGGGTCAGCCGGCGCTCCTTCGGTTTTTATCTTTCGGCGTTCGGGAAAAAGAGCTGTTTTCCGAGAAGCTGGAAGTCTCCGATAGCTTTCTGGGTTGACGGTGAAACCATCCAGTCGATGAGGGCCACGGCAAGGTCGTAGCGAATGTTCTCCCACTTGGCCGGATTGACGGCGATGACACTGTACTGGTTTTTCAGGGAGTCGTCGCCCTCGACGATGATCACCAGGCCGCCCTGCTCCTTCCGGGAGTCCTCGTACTTGATGAAGGTTCCCCTGTCGGTGAGGCAGTAGCCTTTGCGCTCATCGGCGATCATGAGGGTTTCAAGCATTCCCTGGCCGGTCTGGATGTACCACTTTTCCTTGTCGGGTTCCGGAATCCCGGCGTTTTTCCAGAGGGTAAGCTCCGCCACGTGGGTTCCCGACTTGTCGGCCCGGCTGGCGAAAGGAGCCGCTGTTGCGGCGATTTTCTTCAGGGCGGGAGCGGCGGCCATCCCCTTGATTCCCGCAGGATCGGAAGCGGGACCCACCACGATGAAGTCGTTGAACATCACCAGGCGCCTGTTGACCCCCCATCCTTCGGCGACGAATTTCTTCTCCACCTCGGGGGCATGGACCAGAAGGACGTCCACGTCGCCGTTCCGGCCGTACTCGAGAGCCTTGCCCGTACCGACGGAAACCCACTGGAGCTCGATGTTCTTTTCCTGCAGCAGCAGGGGGGCAAGGTAATCGAGAAGCCCCGTGTTGTCCGTGCTGGTGGTGGTGGCCATCCGGAGAACCTCGGCTCCCGATGCAACCCCGGCAAGGGCAAAAACGAACAGGCAGACAAAGAGAACCGACCGCATTTTTCTGATTTTCACTATTATTTCCTCCTTTTATGTGGTGTGACTGAACACGAAGCAATGTAAAAAAGCCGTTCCAAAGCCATGGACGGCAGGGAACGGCTCCGGAGAGTCCGTTATCTCCTTGCCGAACACGGGAGGACCGCCTGTTTCCGGGCGGACCCTGACGGCCCGCCGCCGTGGGAATATCCTGTAGGCGGACGGGCTCGGAGATACGTCTATTCTTTTGTTTCCATGATACCACGGAAGGACCTGTTTTGTTACCTCACCCGGCGTCTTTCGAATATCCTGTCCATCTCCCCGTGGCTGTTCCTGAAAAAATCGAGGATCTCCGGGCTGAAATGGCGGGGTTCCGTCCGGCCGTCGCCGGACAGGATGATGCGGACCGCTTCCTCGTGGGGCAGCGAATCCTTGTAGACCCTGGGGGACCGCAGGGCGTCGTAGATGTCGGCGAGGGCAACCACCTGTCCTTCCCAGGGAATTTCGTCCCCCTCAAGACCCAGGGGATACCCGCTGCCGTCCCATTTTTCATGATGGGTCATGCAAATCCGCCTGGCCGCGGCAAGCCATTCCGCTCCGCCTATAAGCTCTGCTCCCCAGCGGGGATGATTCCGGACAAGAGCCATCTCATCATCAGTAAGGGGGCCGGCTTTCCCGAGGATGGACATGGGGACCCGGAGCTTCCCGATATCATGAAGGCGTGAGAAGATTTCGATGTCGTCCTGCTCCTCTTTGGATTTTCCCAGGGCTTCCGCGGCGAGGCGCGAATAGGCGCCGATCCTGTCCATGTGATCTCCCGTTTCGAGATGGTGAATCTCCGTGACGGACTGGAGCTTTTCAGCCAGGTATCTGTAGGATTCCTTGATCTCCCTGCGGGCGTCCTCCACGTCAAAGAGACCGGCGAGAGCAGATGCCACAGGCATCAGCGTTTCCATGAGTTCGTCGTCCCTCGGCCTGCCTTCGCCTGCGAAAGCCACTTCAAGAACACCAACGCTCCTCCCCCGGTGCACAAGGGGGACTTCCACTTCTGTCGCCACCTCAGGGTGTACCATGCCATACTCCGGCTCGAGAGACACGTTTTCCACCCATACGGGCCGCTTCTCCCTGAAAGCCCGCCCGGCCACGCTTCCGTCCAGCGGAATGGCGATATCCAGGAGCGCGGCGGACCGGTAGCCGCTGATGGCCAGGTTTCTCAGGGCTCCGTCCCTGTGGTGGGCCATAAGGACCCCGAAAGCACCGGCACTTTCCCTTATGCTTTCTGCGATCATCTGAAGCTTGCCGCCGCTGTCGCCTGTACCCGAAACGGTCTCCATGACGTTCAGCGTATTTCTCCAGATTTTCTGTCTCTCAGTGAGTTCCCTGTTCACATCGGTGAGATTGTCCTGTATGGCCAGAGCTTCTTCGGTAAGGGCCGCTATTTCCTCTCCCTGTCTTCCGATGATCTTCAGGGCATTTTCGAGGCTTCTGAGGAATCGCCTGAACTCCGCCACCCTGGATTCCTCCACGGCTTCTCCGATTTCAGCTCCCAGGACCTGGACGTTGAAGGCCGTCTCCGTAATGTCCCTGTTTCCTGAAAGGCGCTCCGCAATTCCATCCGCAACGGCGGAAAGGGAGGCAAAGGACATCCTGAGCTCATGCACGGTCGGGAACAGCAGCACTGCCGCAAGAAGGAGAATGACGAATCCCCCGAAAAGATGGAGGACGGCGATGTCCCGTACGAAACGGCTGAAAACCTTTTCGGGGAGGATCATCCCGAAGGTAAAATATTCCCCGGCAGGTGAGTGAAAGAGCATGGCGCTTTCTTCTCCGAAAGGGATTACAGCAGTTCCCGGTTCCCTGAGAAGAAGAGCCTTCGCGGGAGTGGACAGCGTTGAGGGGACGGCCGCCGAGGGAATGGCGATGCTCTCCGACAGATCCCATTCAGGAAAGGGCGAGGCAAGGAAGAAACCCTTCCTGTCAACGAGAAACCCCGCTCCTTCACCGAACATCTTCCGGGAAATCACTTTTTCCCGAACATGGGCAAGGTTCACATCGAGACCAAAAACTCCGATAAGATCGCCTGAGGGCGACATTACCGGCGACGTGACGCTCACGATGAGTTCACCAGTAATTAAATCCCTGTAAGGAGAAGTGATGACGGCGCTTTCTTTCCTGAGGGCTTCCACGTACCACGAGCGGATCCTGGGATCATACCCTGCCGGGGGAGCCCAGCCGGTTGCGTCAATAAATTCCCCCGTCTCGAAGCCCATGAAGACGTCCTGTACTCCGTGGCTCCCGGCCGATTCAAGGTACCGGGCAAAAAGCCCGGCAGGGGAAGCTGGTGCGGCAGAACCGGGAAAAGAGCCCATGGAAACCGCCAGTGCCGAGGTGAGAGACAGGAGTTTTGAGAAATATTCTTCAAGGGAGAGAGCCGTCTCCGAAACCAGGCTCCTACCGGTTTCCTCGACCCCCGTCCGAACGTTCCGAACGGTAAGGGAATAGCTGGCCGCAGTGAGAGAGAGGGAAACGAGAAGAAAACCGGCAAGGAGGACAATCATCTTCCTGCCCAGGGACATCAGGCATCACTCCTTTCCAGGCAACCGTGCAACGCAGGATTCCGTAGAAATCAGAAAAGCCACCCTTTGATGATCTCTTTTGCCTCCCTCATCCCCTGAACGCCGTAGGTTGTTATGAGCCAGAAAGCAACCGTGTAGAGGAGAACCGCAGCCATTCCGAAAAAGAGGGCTGCCAGGAGGGCCAGGCCGTCCCGTTCTGTCATCGCCACTCCCACGCAGAAGATCACCATTGCAGGGAGGGTGTTTGTCAGGGGAATGGGCAGAATCATCAGGCCGCTCATCAGCAGGAGGAGAAAGCAGTATCCCTTCGTGGCGGTTCTTCCGAGAAGCATGGGCATCCTGGGCCGGATGAACCGTTCGACGAAAGAGAAGAAGGAGGCAGTTCCGGAAATCATTTTATCGGCTGTACTCCTTCTGATGATTTTTCGGGAAGCCCACTCCGGAATCCAGGGGACAGACCGTCCTGCAAGAAGCTGCAGGCTCAGGAGAAACAGTACAATACCGAAGGGCGTACTGTATCCGGGTGCGGGAACCGGCAGGGCGCTCGGCAGGGAGAGAAGAACGAAGAGAATGCCGAACCCCCTATCACCCACTGCAGAGACTATATCCCCAAGGGACATGTCTCTTCTCCCGTTCACAGCAAGGAGCCTGCGGATATCACCCGACAAGGTGCCCGAACCGTGGTCATTCATGATGGAGAGTATCATCCTTTCCATTATCCCCCAAATAGTGTTACGTGCACGTGGTATGGAATTCTAACACAGGAAGAGCCTTCTTTTTCACCTGACCTATATTGACGGGCCCCGTTTTTTTGCTATACTGTCGTCAGGCTAATTAAAAAGATTACAACATAACAATTAATAACCCGCATCATTTTCTCCTCCTCGGGGTATAATGGGAGGAAACTATACCGGAGTGGTCCTATTGAACCAGCGAGCCCCCGGTGAAAGACAAGAAAGGAGAGATACCATGCAGTTCACGGAACCTGCGGATATACTTGACCAAAAGACCAATGACGAGGCGAAGGCACTCAAAAGCCTGATGGAAGAAGTCGAAGCCGTCAACTATTACAACCAGAGAGTGGCCGCCACCCCCAACGCTGAACTGAAGGAGCTCCTGGCCCACAACAGGGATGAAGAGATCGAGCACGCCGCCATGCTCATCGAGTGGCTCCGCCGGAACATGGAAGGATGGGACAAGGAACTCAAAACGTACCTCTTCACTTCCGCTCCGCTCCTTGAAGTAGAAACCGCCGGCGATGCCGGAGGCGGAGAAGGCGGCACCCCGGGCAGCCTTGGCATCGGCAGCCTGAAGTAGACACTACCTTTCCGAAGTACAAAGGAGGTCAAGAGAATGGACATTCTGAGAAGATCTGCCTCTCTCATCACCCCCGAGGCCTGGGCGGAGCTTGACGGGCAGGCGAAAAAAGTTCTTGCTGCAAACCTTTCCGCCAGGAAGTTCGTGGATGTGGAAGGCCCGAAGGGCTGGTCATACAGCGCACATCCCACCGGCAGGCTCGACGTGGCGCAGAAGCAGCCGAAAGACGGCGTCCAGTACGGGGTCAACCGTGTTCTTCCGCTTGTCGAGAGCCGGTTCACCTTCGATATGGACATATGGGAACTTGATAATATAACCAGGGGTGCAAAAGATCCAGACCTTTCCGCCCTTGAGAAAGCTGCGAAAGAAATCGCACTTTTTGAGGAGAAGGCTGTTTACAGCGGGTTGCCGGCCGCTGGGATTGAGGGCCTTTCTGCCGCTGCAGGGAAACGTTCCGTCAAAATCGGCGGTGACGATGGTCAAAGCCTGGTCAATGCTCTTTCCACCGCCATTTTCAATTTCAGTCAGAACGCCGTCGAAGGTCCCTATGCCCTTGTGGCTTCCCCGAAGGTTTGGAAAACAATTTACACCAGTGTCCCTGGATACCCGATATCCAAGCACGTGGGGAATCTTGTGGACAGGGTCATTCTTTCGGGCCAGGAAGATTCTTACCTCGTATCTCTCCGCGGCGGCGATTTCGAACTCGTCCTCGGCCAGGATCTTTCTCTCGGCTTTGAGGAAAGGAACGGAGGGAAAGTCCGCTTTTTCTTCGCAGAGTCCTTTACCTTTAGAGTCATCACGCCTGAGGCAGTTATCACCCTGAAATAGGGAATCTCTATATACCGCAAGTCTGAAAGCGGTCCTCTGGACCGCTTTTTTAAACCACTTCACAAGTATGGAGGAAGAAAAAAATGGAAAAGACGATGAAAGGCCTCTCTGAAGCATTCGCCGGAGAATCCATGGCGAACAGGAAATACCTCGCCTTCGCCGAACAGGCTGAGAAAGAAGGCTACCCCGCGATCGCCAGGCTTTTCAGAACCATCGCCGAAGCTGAGACTCTCCACGCCCTCGCCCATTTCAGGACCATGGGCGGCGTAAAATCCACGGCGGAAAACCTCCAGGCTGCCCTTGACGGCGAAACCTATGAATTCACCGAGATGTACCCCGCCTTCATCAAGGATGCCGAGAAAGAGGGAGTGAAGAACGCCGTCCGCTCATTCACCCTGGCCAACGAGGCTGAAAAGGTCCACGGCGAACTGTACAAAAAGGCCCTCGCTTCCATGGAAAAGGGAAAAGATTCCACGTTCTATCTCTGCCCTGTGTGCGGCTATGTTGAAGAAGGGAACGCCCCGGACATCTGCCCCATCTGCAAAGCGAAGAAGGACGTTTTCGTCACCGTGGCATAACATGCGCGGGGCCTCTCGGGAGGCCCCTTTTTCTTTCTCTTCCCGGCCTGTTTCTCCCCTCTTTTCCCCCTTGTTTTTCCGTAAAAAACACCTATAATCCGCAGATAACAGCCCCTGATAATTCCGGGGCGGACTCCTGGAGGAGGAGAGACAAGGCGTAGCTCTCACCGGCGGGTTTGTCCGCAACCTGATGCTTCCTCGGTCCGCACCGGATGTGCGGACTGCAAATCATCCTCCGGGAGGAGATTGTCCATGAACGAAGAGTACGTCGGCGACCCTGAAGTTCCGTTGCGCCCCGTTTCGCGCATTTCCGTCGTCTACAACCTGAAAAAAGCCGCCGGGGCAGGAGAGCCCGACGACAAGTACGAAGAATACGATCCCCTGAGTACCGTTGAATCAGTGGCGGAAACCATCGCTTCCTTCGGTTTTTCCGTATCGATGTGCGAACAGGATGAGGACTTTTTTTCCCGTCTGCGGGACCAGGCGCCCGACTTCGTGGCCAGTCTCGCCGAAGGACGGGGCGATGCCCGGGGGAGGGAAGCCCAGGTTCCCTGCATTCTCGAGAGCGAGTCCATCCCCTTCTGGGGATCCGACGCGGTCTCCATGGCGGTGGCCCTCGACAAGCTCCTCACCGCGCGCACCCTATCCTCAGAGGGGATTCCCGTACCTTTTTCCTTCTCATTCCGCGGTGAGGCAGACCTGTCCATACTTCCGGACCTTTTCCGGCAGCGCCCCCGCTACGTGGTCAAGCCCCGCTACGAAGGCTCTTCCAAGGGCATATTCTCCGACTCGGTAGCCCACTCACCCCGGGAAGCGGAGGACAGGATACGCCGGATCTGGCAGCGATACGCCCAGCCCGCCCTGCTGGAGGAATACCTTCCCGGAGCGGAGATCACCGTGGGCATCACAGGCAACAGCCGCCCTGCTATCGCCGGCATGATGCGGATTTCCCCCGTACATCCCAGGGAGGAGTTCCTCTACTCCCTGGAAGAAAAGCGCAACTACCTGGAACGCATCCGGTACGACGGTCCCGAGACTATTCCCGCACCTCTGCGGGAACAGCTCGGCCGGTTCGCCGCCGGGGCCTTCCGGGCACTTGAGCTTCGCGACATGGCCAGGGTGGACTTCAGGCTTGACGGGGACGGCATCCCCCGCATCATCGACGTCAATCCCCTGCCCGGTCTCTCGCCCCAGTACAGTGACCTTCCGATCCTGCACCGCCTGAGCGGCGGCAACTACCGGGACCTGGTCCGCTCCATCCTCGCAAGCGCCTTATGCCGGAGCGGACTGGCCTTTTCCCCCCTTCCCGTAGGGGCAGACGCCTCATGAAAACCGAAACCGCCCAGGAACCTCCTCAAAAGCAGAAGCTCATCCTCGTGGCCGCCGCCGTTGAACCGGAGGCGCGCTCCGACGTGGCCGACGCCCTGGAGGCGCGGGCCTGGGTATGCCGCGCCCTCGAACGGGCAGGATGGGCGGCGGAAGCCTGGGACATCACTCCCTCCCTGCTGGCCTCCCCGGAAGGGGTGTCCGGGCACCTGGAAAAAACGGGGGCCTCCTGCGTTTTCAACCTTTTCGAAGGTTTCGGCAACGACAGCGGAGCGGAGCACCGCTTCCGCTCCCTGCTGGAGAAAGACGGCACCCCCTGCACAGGAAATTCTGCTGCAGTTCTCGAAACCTGTCTATGTAAGGATGCGGTTTCCTCCCTGCTCAGGGGAAAGGGCATCCCCGTTCCTGAGGGAAAGACCCTCCTTCCCGGCGGTTCCCGTTCGCTCCTGGACGACCTCCCCCTTCCCCTCTTTCTGAAGCCTCTGCGGGAGGACGGAAGCGTGGGCATCGACGGGAACTCTCTTGTGACCGACAGGGACGACCTTCCCCTGAGGGTCGGGGAAAAACTGAAGCTCTTCCCCGGAGGGATCAGGGCGGAAGAATTCCTTCCGGGGAAGGAATTCTCGGTCTCCTGCATCGGGAACGGCCCCTACATCGTTCCCGCCGTGTCCGTCATCGACTACGGCAAATGGAACGCCGGGCGCCCCTTTCTGGACTACGGCTCGAAGTGGGACCCGGACTCCCCTCTGTACGACCTTACCCCCGAACCTGCTGGGGGAACCATGAGGGAGAGAGCAGAGAAACTGGCCTCCGAGGCGGGAAAGACTCTCGGCTGCAGGGGGTACTTCCGGGCCGATTTGAGGGAAAAGGACGGCACGCTCTACGTGATCGACGTCAACCCGAACCCGGACATGGGATCGGGCGGCGGGTTCCTGAGGCAGTGCCGCGAAGGCGGCATGGAAAAAGAAGACGTGGCGGTCCGCATCGTGGAGCTTGCCATCGAAAATGGGCGGGGAGGAAAAGAACAGTGGTGAATCTGCTGGCCGAGCGCTGCCTGGGCGCGGCAAAAGCTACCGGGGCATTTGCCCCCGAAGAACTGGACGTTCTCGAGGATGTTCTGATTGAATGGTCCCTCCACCCGGGGAAGGATTATGTCCTCCTCACCGAGTGGAACGGAGGCAATCTGGCGGGTTTCCTGGTATACGGCCCGACCCCCATGACCAGGTTCGCCTTCGACCTGTACTGGATCGCCGTGGACCCGGCGTACCAGAAGAAGGGAATAGGCAGGATACTGGAAGAAAAGATGTGCTCGGCCCTGCTCGAGCAATCTCCCGGCGCGGTCGTGCGGGTGGAAACCGCGGGGCGGGACGATTACCTCGGCCAGCGCCATTTCTACCTGGCAACGGGTTACAGGGAATGCGGACGCATTCCAGACTTTTATTCGGAGGGTGACGATCTTGTCCTCTACTGCAAAAAAATCGGAAAGTAACGGAGTCCCCGGAGAGGTGAGCGGGGAGGAAACCCGCCCTCCGTCTCTGAGGACGAAAAAGACCAGGGAAGGGGCTCTTCCGGCACTCCCCCTCTTCCCCTCGAACAGGCCCTACCTGGAAGCGCTCCGGGAGTCCGCCGGGGAAGAGCTCTGGAACGACTGGCGCTGGCAGATGAAGGCCAGGATAACCACCGCCGGGGAGCTGGCAAGGATCCTTCCCCTTTCGAAGGGGGAATCGGCCACGCTGAAGAGGAGCCTGAACTCTCTCCGCATGGCTATAACTCCCTATTACGCCTCCCTTATCGACGGGAGCGATCCTGACTGCCCCATACGGAAGCAGGCCATTCCAACGCTGAAGGAGACCCTGATCTCCCCCACCGACCTCCTCGACCCGCTCCACGAGGACGTGGACTCTCCCGTGCCCGGGCTGACCCACAGGTACCCCGACCGGTGCATCCTCCTCGTCACGGACCAGTGCGCCATGTACTGCCGCCA
>LSQX01208497.1_pt1 | contig 19035 bp, 17 predicted proteins | sample 654561 | NCBI WGS metagenome assembly LSQX01 (sample SAMN04489861, study PRJNA283612) | anaerobic digester metagenome | isolation source: 4 biogas reactors fed with cattle manure at either 37C or 55C with and... | place: Denmark: Kongens Lyngby | collected 2014
TGTGCTACCATAAGATTGGGAAAATTGTCCCAAAATATGTCTTAATATGAGAGGGGATAGCTCGTGAAGGTTGGTGCATCAGAACTTCTGGTCATATTCGTTGTAGCATTATTAGTGCTTGGACCTGAAAAAATGCCTAAGTATGCAAAGATGGCAGGAAAGTTCCTAAGGTCTGTAAAGGTTTATGCTGATAAAATGGCAGAGGATATCAATGAGAGTATCGTTGAACCTTTGGAAGAAGTGCAGGAACCATTAAAGAAAGCAGCTGAACCTATAACAAGTATTTCAAAAGATATAAAAAAATCAGTTGATACTATTGGAAAACCAGAAAAAAAAGTAAGCGTTTCCGAAGCACAAGAAAGCAAAGAAAGCAAACAGGAAGAATGTGAAGAAAAACAGGAAACGCATGAAATAAAGGAAGCGAAAGAAACACAAGAAATAAAGGCAGAGCAAGAATCATAAAAAAATTACAGAATTATTTTAGGAGGTTATTATGCTTGGCAAAGTTTCAACACAGGAATTATTGATAGTGTTATTAATTGTTCTAGTGATATTTGGTCCGAAGCAGCTGCCCAAATTGGGAAAAACATTTGGGAAGACCATAAAAGGCTTTAAAGATGGTATTGAGGAAGAATCAAAAGAGGATTCAGAAGAAAATTAACCTTGGTGAAATAACGTGTTAAAAAGAGCAATAAAGAAAAAGGGTAAAAACTCTAATGGTGAAATGGGTGTTATTGAACACCTGAGTGAATTAAGAAATAGAATCTTTATTGTGGTAACTGTCTTTTTAATTATTACAGTTGCCAGTTTTAACTTTTGTGACGATTTGGTGGATCTGCTTGTCAGAAGGGCAAATACTATAGGCTATAAAATGGTATACATTTCTCCCAGTGAACTGTTCATCCAATATGTAAGGATGTCGGTAATTGGAGGATTGGTACTTTCTTCACCGGTTACACTCTTCCAAATCTGGCTTTTTGTTAAACCCGCCCTTAAAAAAAATGAAAAGACCATAGTGTTTTTATTCCTTCTGGCGGGTTTGGTTTGTTTCATCATAGGGGCTTATTTTGCTTTCATGGTAGTTGTACCTTTTACACTGAATTTTTTTATTAGTGTGGACAAGTTGCAATCCGTACAGGCTACCATAACCGTACAGAATTATTTGAACTTTGTAATTACAACCTTGATTACCTTCGGTGTAATATTTGAAATGCCGGTTTTGACTGTGCTTTTAAGTCAACTGGGACTCTTGAAGCCGGAATGGCTGGTAAAAAGCCGCAGAGTGGTTATTGTTGTCGTGTTCATTGTTGCAGCCGTTATTACACCGCCTGATGTAATTTCACAAATACTGGTTGCCATACCCATGCTGGCATTATTTGAAGTAAGTACATTATTATGTAAAGCTATAAGTAAGCGCAAAAAAGATCGTGAAGACGATGACGAACCGGATGTTGATAATTAAAAAATTAAGTATAAAATATTGTGCTGTCTCAAATTTAATTTTAAATAGCCTCCTCAAAAAAATATCTAAAATATCCTTGATAGGTTAGGACATTTTGAGGAGTGTTTTTATTAAAAGGTTATTTTTACATACTTTCGCACTTGTACTCCTTTATTTCACCAGAAAGCTTTTTTAGGAACCATTCTTGTTTGACAATTGTCATTTGTTGTGATAGCATACTAATATCTGGATAGTTTTATTTTAAACAAATGGAGAGGTGATATAATATGAGCAAAAAAATCTCACGAAGAAATTTTATTAAAGGAGCAGCTGCCGGAGCTGTAAGCGTTGCAGCATTCGGGCTTGTAGGTTGCACACAGCAAACTACTCAAACACCAGATCCAACACCTGCACCTCCAGAAGCTCCTAGTCCTGCATCAAATCCAGTTCAAAATGTTATTACGCCACAGAATGCAGGAGCATATCTTAATCCACAAGATTATAATTACACCAGTAACTCAATCACTGACTTTTCAAAAACCACTTTATTCTCTGATTGGAAGTTGGGCCCACTAACCCTCAATCATCGTATGGTTAAATCTGCAGCAGGTTCTGATACCTTTGCAAATGGCCTCAACGAAGAAGCAATAACTTATTACACGAACTTTGCCAAAGGTGGAGTTCAAATGATCTGGTGCGAGAACTTCGGCAATGTACTTACTAAATACCCGGTTACAAGGAAAAAAGACTTATTGACTTATCCTGTACATAAATTAGTTGAAGCAGTTCATGCCGAGGGAGCTTACATTGGTTATCAGTTTGACTCCATGGGGGCTACTATAGGAAAACAAAATGAAGATGGATCCTTCGTTCAAGCAACAGCAGATGATTTGACATTGGATGATATAGCTTCATTCCAGCAAGATATAATAAATGCAGCCAAAATACTTCACGATGCAGGATTTGATGGATTTGAAATAAATGCAGCCGGCAACAACATTGGACAAGCATTCTTATCCCGTAATCGTAACCATCGTACAGACCAATACGGACCGCAATCATTTGAAAACAGAGCCCGCTTCATCACTGAGATAATACAGGGAATCAAAAAAGAATGCGGCAAAGATTTTATAGTTCAGGTACTTATGAACGGTATTGAGGAGAATGATCAAAACTTAGGAGACAATTCCCGTTTTACTACAGTTGCAGAGAACAAAGAAATTGCTAAACTGTTGGAAGCAGCTGGTGCAGATAGCCTGCATGTAAGATTGGGTCCTGCAGGCATGCATGTATGCCAGTTTGCATCAGATTTGTATTTCACAGGTTATGGAATTGAAGGCACTACAGGATACGGCACCCAGTTTGATTTCTCTCGCCATTGGGAAGGAAAACTGATTGCAAACCATTCCGGTTGCGGAATGATGCTTAATGTTGCCAAAGAAATTAAAGAAGCTGTTTCTATTCCTGTAGGAACTGTTACTTATATGGATCCGGCCCACGCTCCAGACTTCTTTGAAAAAGCACTTAAAGACGGCATGGTTGACTTTTTGATAATGAACCGTCCGTTGATTGTAGATACAGACTATGTAAACAAGCTAAGAGAAGGCCGCATTAAAGAAATAGCACCTTGCACCCGCTGTCTGCATTGTCACTTTGACACAGATGAGGAAGGTAAGACTATTGAGCACTGTCGTGTAAATGCATGTGTTCAAAGAGCATACCGCGATAGCATGCCAGAAGGTTATGAACCACTTCCTGCAAATGGTAATAAAAATGTTATGGTTATAGGTGGTGGTCCGGCAGGAATGGAGGCTGCCCGAATCGCTGCTCAACGTGGATATAATGTTACTCTATACGAAAAGAAAGGAATGCTCGGTGGCCTGCTTCCATTTGCATCAGCCATAAAAGGTCCTCACGAAAATCTTAACATCCTTCGTGATTATTTAGAATATCAGTTACAGCTTAAAGGTGTAAATGTGGTTACAGGTCAGGAAGTAGAAGCTAATTTTATAAAGGAGAAAGCACCGGATGTAGTGATTCTTGCTGTTGGCGGAAAGCGTGGCACTTTAGGTTTGACCGGAACTTCCGGTACTAATATTGTTTCCATTGATGATATCGCTTCTGCTGATATTGGCGAAAAAGTTACTATTGTCGGCGGCAATGTACAGGCAGTAGATGTTGCTCTCTATCTAATAGCTCAAGGCAAGCATGTTACCATTGTTTCTCCGGATCCAAAAGAAAAACTTGCCAAAGGTCAGTCGTCATGGGTTAGAACATTTACCCTTCCTATGCTTTATGCTCGTGGAACCCGTGTATGGCCTAATGCCAAGATTACTGCTGTGAAAAACAAAGAGATTACAATTCTTGCTGAGACCGGAGTTGAGGTAACTATTCCATGTGATACAGTTATTGAAGCAATGGATATGTTGCCCAACACTGAAATAATAGAAGGATTAACCGGAATAGAAACATATGCAGTAGGTGACTGCAGTAAACCCTGGAACATTGCAAACGCCATTGCAACCGGCAATCTGACCGCACGTAAAATCTAACATAATGAATATAAGATGGGCAATATAATAAGACTATTTGTCAATTGTTGGGGTGGTTTTACACACCCCAACTTTATTATTGAACCGTCCTTTTTAGGTACCAGGCACTCATTCTGAGTGCCTGGCATCTAAATATATTGACATTCATAAGAATTTTATAATATTATTTAATAAATAAAGAGCATGATCTGGTTGTGTACCTGAAATAATTTTTCGAGGGGACTCATATGATTATAAAACACCTTACGAAACAGCAGCGCCATTCTATTGAGGTGAAAAACAGAATATATGAAACTGCTGCCAGGTTATTAAAGACCTATGATTATAATTATTTGACCATAAGGCATATTTGCAGGGAAGCAAAGGTGTCCATAGGTACTTTTTATCACCACTTTGAGAATAAAGACGATCTTCTGGCATACTTTTTCACATACGGCATAAAGAATTATTTAGACCAAAATGATGTGGAAATTAACGATGATGTTGTACAGAATATGATTAATCTTTACGATGTCTACTTGTCCTTTTGCCTAAAAAATGGTATTGAGTTTTTATCCAATTATTATTCAACAAAAAATAAGGCTCTTAATATAAGAGGCAAGAATGACCAACAACAGGTAGCAAAAATGCCCATAATTCTAAGGGCTATTGAATATATCAGCAATGCAAAAAGAGACGGATTCATAAAGGAAGAGTTTTCTCCTTATGAAATTGTGCAAGATATATCAGCCATTATGAAGGGTATAATATTTGAATGGTGCCTGACAAATGGAGCATTTGACCTGAAAGAGGAAGGGTTCAAGCTGATGAGACGCTATTTTCACGGTTTGTTAACGGAAAAGTATTTTAATACTTTCAATAAATAAAAGCAAAACCTTGTACTGACGGCACATACAGCATGTGCTTTTTTTATGCCAATTTTTAAGTGCTAAAATTATTATTTGCCAAACTAAGGTATACATTTAAACTAAAAAAAATTTTGTTGACAGAAGTATACGTTTATATTATATTATAGTAGTTAATTATATAACGAACATGTTCTAAAACATGTTTATAATAGCATCTTAAGGAGGACACATGAAAAGATTTATAAGCATTTTATTGGTACTAGTTTTAGTATTCAGCTTGACAGCTTGTGGTCAAAACACAAACACGGGCAATGAAAAACCTGCAGGCGAAGAACCTGCAAATGAGACGCCTGATACTGAGACTGAAGCCGGCCTTAAATTTACACCCGGCAAATATACAGCTTCTGCAATGGGCATGAAAGGTGACGTTACAGTAGAAGTTGAAGTGGATGAAACCAGCATTAAATCGGTTAAGGTAGTTGATAATGTTGACACCAAGGGTATAGCAGATGCAGCGATCGAAGTAATCCCTGCAAAAATCGTTGAAGGACAAACTTTGGCGGTTGATACCGTAAGCGGAGCTACAATGACATCCTTCGGAATATTAAGAGCTGCTGAAGCAGCATTAAAAGATGCAGGCGCTGACGTATCCCTGCTGAAGGTTAAGACAGATAAGAAAGAATTATCACAAGGACCTGCTCAAGATTATGATGTTGTAATAGTTGGTTCAGGAGCATCCGGTTTATCAGCAGCAATCCAATTAACAAAAGACAGCGACTTAAAAGTTTTGGTTTTGGAAAAGCTTGCTTATCCCGGAGGTTCATCCAGGGTTTGCGGCGGCGGAATCTGGGCAATCGGAGGTTCTGTAATCAACAAGAATGTAGGAGTAGATTATACTGCTGACGAATATATTGAATTTATGGAAACATTAGGTGGGACAACCCTTAACAGGGATTTGATGAGAAACATTCATAAGGTTTCAGCTGAAACATTTGATTACTTAGTAGAAAAGGGACTCCTGGTTAATGTTACAAACAAGAGCCTTGGACACCCGGCATCCAATTTCCCTGTTGCCTGGTCCAATGTAAATTCAACAGTGAAATACAATGAAGGTTACGGCGGAAAATCAATAATGGACTTTATATATGAGCTGGCATTGGAAAACGGAGCCGAGGTAAGACTTAATTCAAAGGTTACTTCACTGGTTGTTGAAAACGGCAGCGTAAAAGGGGTTAATGTTGAAGGTCTTGACAGCAAATATACAGTAAATGCAAAGAAAGTAGTTCTTGCAACCGGCGGATTTACAAGAAACGTTGAAATGATAAAAGAGCTTGCCCCTGACTATGCATCAGTATTTGCCTTTACGGGAGCAGGAAGTACCGGTGATGGTATAACAATGACAAGAGACTTGGATACGGTTATTGTCGGCGAAGGAATGATGGGACTTACAGGTTATAATCCAAATTACGGCTATTATGGCGCTGAAGGAGCTATAGCCAGAAAGGGACAAATATACATTAATAAAGACGGTAAGCAGTTTGGAGCAGAGAAGGCCTTCTATGGTGAAACCTTAGCTTTATTCAATAACCAGACAGACCACATGGCTTATGCAATCTGTGACCAGAACAACAGTGATGTGGAAGGCTTTGAAAACGGAGTTAAAGCAGGCATAGTTACAAAGGCTGATACTATTGAAGAATTAGCAACCAAATTGGATGTAGATAAAGATGCCATGATTCAGACCGTAAAAGAAAACGGATTAGAATATGGTCCATATTATGCAATGGAAGTTAGACCTTTGTTCATCGGCTCAATACCGGGACTTAAAGTAACAGAAAACACAGAAGTTGTAAACAGCAAGGGCGAAGTAATACCCAATTTGTATGCAGTCGGAGAATTGACATTCGGTAATACCTTTAATGACTATTATCCGTCATCCGGAACAGGAATGGGTACATCAATATATACCGGAGCAATTGCAGCAAGACATATTGTTGCGCAACTAAGCAAATAATTACCTCCTTATTGTACCAGGCACCTTCCCCCCTGGTGCCTGGTACCAAAAATATATAATATATATAACGCTTTGTAGAAATTACAGAGCGTTATTTTTTCTGTCAAAATGATTTGTTTATTGTATTTTTTTGTTATATCCATATATATTTGGTTTGCTTTTCAAACACATTTTATTTATACTATGAACAAGTACAGGTGTCCGGCACCGGAAGGATTGGTGGTTGAAAAATGATTTATGTTGCTTTGCTTCGGGGTATAAACGTCGGCGGGAAAAATCAAATTAATATGAAGAATCTAAAAAAATGCTTTGAAGACGCAGGTATGAGGAAGGTAACCACATATATTAATTCAGGCAATGTGATATTTGAAGATACCGACCATACTAAGGGAGAAATAACAGCATTATTGGAAAAAGCTATTTATGAGGATTTTTTATTGGACATAAAGGTCTTAATCCGCAGCATTGATGATTTTGAATTAATTGTAAAAGCCTTGCCTGACCATTGGAAAAATGATAATGATATGAAATGTGACGTAATGTTTTTGTGGGAAGAGATAGACAATGAAACACTGATTAATGAATTAAGAATTAATCAGGATATAGAGACTGTCATGTATGTGCCGGGAGCTTTAGTATGGTCTGTTGATAGAGAATATTTGACTAAAAGCAGCTTATTGAAGCTGGCAGCTTCAGCTGTTTATAAAAAAATGACTATCAGGAATGTAAATACCACCCGTAAGCTTTATGAAATCATGAAAGAAATTGTACAGGGCATAGCGTAATGAGTGCCAAGTACTTGAAAATTGCCCAAAGTTATAATTGTAAAACTTTAGAAATCTGACATAATGATACATGTAAGCCTTTAACTACTATTGGATAAATGAAAGGGGGATACAAATGAAGGCTGTAAAAAGAACAATTGCTTTGATATTATTCTTAATTCTGATAATTGGGAATCTTGCTTTTGCAGATGACCTAGTGATAATAAAAGAAAGAAAGCCGTTAACGGATTTTGAAGGGCACTGGGCAAGAGGAACTATTGAAAAATGGTTGGCTGCAGGAAGGGTATCCGGTTATCCGGATGGCAGTTTCAAGCCTGACAACAAGGTAACCCGAGCAGAGTTCGTAAAAATGGTTAACGGTATCATAGACTATAATAAACCAAATGATATAACCTTCAAGGATGTTCCGGCCACCGCGTGGTTTTATGACTACATAAGAGTAGCCCAAGCCATTGGGTATATTTCCGGCTATTCGGCAGACCAATTCGGGCCTGATGACCCCATAACCAGGGAGCAAGCTGCGGCAATACTGGCACGCATTCAATACTTGAGAGGCAATGCGGCAGGAGCCAACAGGTTCACCGATAAGGGCACCTTGTCAGCATGGGCCCTGGAAGCTGTGGGAGCTGCAACCGAAGCAGGCTTTATATCCGGTTATGTTGATGGAAGCTTCAAGCCGAAAAATAATTTAACAAGGGCCGAAGCCATAACCATGCTGGATAATGTGTTGGAAAATTCAAAGAATGTCATTGTATACAATGATGGCACTGAGCTTAAAGATATGGTTATCGAAGGCGATTTAATTATTGCCAAAACAGTCGGTGAAGGCAACGTATATCTGACAAACCTTGAAATAAAAGGTGATATTCAGGTTTACGGCGGCGGTCTGAATTCCATATACTTCAGGAATGTAAAAGTTGCCAGGATTGAAGTTATAAAGGACAAAGTAAGATTGGTTTTCGAAGACGGATCAGTAGTTGAAAACATTGAAGTTGGAGAAGAAACGGTAATTGTCAATGAGGATGGCCAAATCCAAACAATCACTGTAACTGATGCAGAAGGTGTTGTATTAACAGGTAATTTTGAAGAAGTTACGGTAAGCGGTGTTGAAAATATCACCCTTAAGAATGCTGAAATTGCCAAATTGATTGTCGAGGAAAAAGTAACCATTCTCGGCACCGGTACGATTAAAACATTGGAAGCCAATGCCGATGGCATCCTGTATGAAAAGAACGTTAAAATAGATAAAGTAGAATTAGGCGAAGGCGTTAAGGATAAGCCGGAGGTTATCAAGGAAGAAACCACCAGCAGTGACAGTCCCGTAGGTCTTCCACCACAGACATACAAAATTTCTGTTTCTGCAGTTATAGACGGTGTTGAATATAAGCCCTTGTTTACTACATCAAACTACACCGGAACTAAGAACATATCAGAATTCTTAAAAGATGAAGTTGTTGCTATATTAAATACAGAAAATTCAAACATTGCCCAATATTTTACAAAATTAAACAATAAACTTGGCAATTTAACAATTAATGGAACACAGGTAAATACTCCTGATGCAGTGGCAAAAATCAAAGCTAACTTGGCAGGTACAGAAATCGTTAAAGGTATAAGTGATAGTATATTTGATGATTCTGTGTTAGATGAAGCCGAAATGAAAGCTATATTAAATGCTTTCAAATTAAGTGACCTGGATAAATTAGATTCTATTAAGCTTGATAGAACAATTGAATATAACGGGACTATCACAGACCCGGAAATCAAAATTAAGGGTCAAGATAAAAACAGGGAAGAATTAATAGAATTCTTAACAACTGCAGGCAAATTAAGCATAAATAATTTCTTCAAGCAATATGGACCCACCGTGACATTAGAGATTATAGATGGTGAAAAAACAATATCGTTTACTGTATCCAAGGTTTAATCAAGATAAACCTGTAAATGAACAACAAAGATTAGGATAGGACGCATTTATTGCGTCCTAAACATATTAAAGAATGCGGAGAATGTTAATGAAAAAAATTATGCGATATATAACATTATTGATAATAATTGCTTTATTATCAACACATTATGATGCATTTGCTGCTGATGAAACCCCGGCAATTGTGTTTTCCGATTTAGACGAAACTCATTGGGCATATGAAGGGATATATAAACTAGTTTATGAAGGAATTATTGTCGGATATCCGGATGGAACATTCAAACCGGAAGGGAATATTACAAGGGCTGAATTGGTTAAAATAGTTAATATGGTATTTGGATTCACGGATAAACAGGAAACTACTTCTTTCTCAGATGTCAAGCCTGAAGACTGGTTCCACGATAATGTTCTTATAGCCCAGCAAGCCGGCTACATAGTGGGATATCCTGACGGGACATTTAAACCAAACGGCCTGATTACCCGAGAAGAGTTTTGCAAGATACTGGATGCAATAAATAATTTTATTGAGCTTCCCCTAAGCACCCCACCTGCAGACGAAGTATCCCCATGGGCGGTGGAATATGTCAACAGGGTTCTTGCAAACAGAATTATGTTCCTGGATGAAAACAACAATTTCAGGGCTGTTGAAAAGGCTACAAGGGCGGAAGTATGCGAAACCCTGGCAAAATTCATAATTGAGGATGCTGAAGAAAAATTTCCTTCTACGGGAGGGTCATCCGGCAGGTCATCAGATAAAGATGAATTAACCCAGAAAGAATTATATGAAATAATGGATAGGGTTATATTTGAATTGAGTACTGATGTTATTAATAATTTAGAAACTGAAGAGCAAAAAGAGATAATAAATGACATCATAAACAATATGATTGCATATAAAGAAAATAATAACCATGACTACAGAAAAGCTGCTGAACAAGCATATGAAAAATATAAAAAGCTCAGTGAAAATGAACGAGAAACACTGAAATATGAAGTTCAAATACGTAATGCAACTAAGGATTTGTTGATTTTGCAGGAATTCTTCTTCCCGGATGTGGAAATATAATTCTTTTACGGTGTCTTTCATGGTTCCCGTTACTGGTGCATGGCACCAGGGTGACTGGCACCAACATGATTGAGGAGACAGTATGAGAAAGTCTATTAAAATTTTATTGGTGATTTTGGCGGTCATATTAATGGCAGCAGGTGCCCTTGTTGTATGGCAGTATGACAATATTTCTGCCCTTATTAAGGGCTTGAGCAGCTCTTCCGAAGATTTGGCCGTTAAAATCGATGAACACAGGAACAAAGTAAAAACCGAAATAGAAAAGTATGTTCCAAAGCCCATAGAAGATATTTCTGCCGAAGATGAGAAAAAGTTAATATTAGGTGAAATCAGCCCGGAAGAAGTTGCTGAAAAATATAAGCTTCCCCTTGAATACATGAAGGATGATATTAATAATAAGATTCCTGACAAGAAACCGGCTGCATCTGTCAATGAATCACCAAAACCTTCAGTTAATAAACCCGTTGACAAGAACAAGTTAATTGAAGAAGAAATAAGTAACAGCCTGGCTCAGCTCTATGCCCTGAAAGCCAAGTATGTTAATAAATTAGGTGAATTGGAAAGAGAAGTTAAAGAGCAGTATTTAAACCTTCCTAAATCGAAACAAAACAAGGAAGGGAAAAAGGAACTGGTAATGGCTAACATCGATTATGTGGCAAATCTTGAAAAAACATGTGATTCAGAGGTAGACAAGGTAGTTGCGGAACTGGAAAAGAAATTGAAGGAACTGGGAGGGGACCTTGAAATAATTCAAATAATCAAGGACGCCTACGACGAAGAAAAGGAATTGAAAAAGTCATATTATTTAAGTTTATATAACGAATAAGTTTACTTGCGGCACCGCAGGCAGGCGTCGTTAAATATAGGGGGAAGAGATGGATATTACGATTATACATGGACAGGCTCACAAGGGAAGCACATATCATATTACGGATATGATAAGGGAAAGGATTAGCTCTGATGATACAGAGTAAAAATTACAAACCGGGTTAATCTGATATCTGAAGATATAAAGAACGACATAAATAATGTAAAGCCTAATGTTAAAACGAAATTTTTATTTAACGTACTGAGAAAGATGCAAATCGGGAATGATTACAATATGACTGACAGAAGCCACTGGGAGAATAACGGGTGGCTTGGCAGCCAAAGACCTTGGAAGTAAAATGAGGGATAGCAAGATGATGATTGATAATCTTCGTTCAGTTATCACAGAAAATGAAATCGTTGATTTTATTAAAGAATTAGTGGCAATACCAAGTCATGCCGGTATTGAAAATCAAGAAACAAGGGTTGCCGAATGCATACATGGGCTCTTTGTTAAGGAAGGAATAGAATCTGAAGTTGTTCATGTTGCTGACGGCAGGTCTAATGTCATTGCCAGGTTAAAAGGCAGTAATAAGGGGAAAACATTATTGTTGACCGGTCATTTGGATACCGTTCCTCCATACGATATGCCCGACCCCTTCGCATTGAAATATGACGGAGAAGTTTTGACGGGGCGTGGTGTGGTTGATATGAAGGGGCAGTTGGCTTGCATGATTTACAGCATTATAGCAATCAAGAGAGCCGATATAAAGTTAGGGGGAGATTTGATTTTTGCCGGTGTCATTGATGAAGAAGAAAAAAGCCTGGGAACCATAGATTTAATTGAAAAGGGCATTAAGGCGGATGCTGCAATAGTTGGCGAACCCACGAACTTTAATATATGCATTTGCCACAGAGGCTTGGAATGGTTTGAAATCCAATTTCATGGCAAGACCGTTCACGGGGGAGCCCAAAAGGAAGGGGTTAATGCTATTTTATTGGCCTCAAATTTTATACAAAAGGTCCAGGAAAAATTAATACCTAAAATAGAACAAGAAACCCACCCTATTATCGGGACCTCATCAATGAATTACGGGACTATAAAGGGCGGAACCCAGCCAAGCACGGTTGCAGGTGATTGTGTTCTTAAAATTGACAGGAGATGGGTTCCCGGCATAAAGTATGGTGATATTATAAAAGAATACCGGGATATTATTGACGAACTGTCACAAGAAGATAAAAACTTCAAGTGTACCTTTAAAGTCATGGATGAAAGCGTGATGAAGGATGGCTATGTGCATGAACCCATGGAAATTGACATCAATCACCCGATTGTAAACATCACTAAATCCGTTGCAAAAGAAGTTTTAAACAAAGAACCTGAGCTTACATATTTTCCGGCTTGGACAGACGGAGGGCTATTAAGCACCTATGCCAAAATTCCGACTATAGTATTTGCGCCAGGCAACTTAAAAAGTGCCCACTCTTCCAATGAGCATTTGGAAATAGAACAAATAATGCCTGCTGCTTTGATATATTCATTGATTGCTGCAGATTATTGCCATTAAACAATGCCAAGCACCAATGAATGGTGCCTGGTACCGTAATTTTGTTGTTTTATGCTGTAAATTTCAGTATAATGGAAATGATATATAGCGGTGCTATTCCGGTGCCATGCACCACAGTCGGTGCCTGGCACCGAAGAAGAAAAAACTATTAGAGGAGATTATACATATGACTGATTATACAACAAACAATTCATGGCAGAGCGGTGAGAAAAAAATGGAGTGGGTCCAGTCATACATGCCTGTACTCACATCAATAAGGGATAGATTTATTGAAGAAAAACCCTTTACCGGCCTGAGAATAACAATGTCCATACATTTGGAGGCAAAAACAGCTTATCTGGCTACAGTGCTCAGAAGCGGGGGGGCACAGGTCAGCGTTACGGGCTGTAACCCCCTGTCAACCCAGGATGATGTAGCGGATGCCTTGAGAAATATGGGTTTTGAGGTTCATGCCAAGCATGGGGCAAGCCCGGAGGAGTACGTTGACCACCTTAAAAAAGCTCTGTCAATAAAGCCTCATCTCATTATTGATGACGGGGGAGACCTAATAGAGCTCTTGCATGGAGAGTGCGGAGAGCTTGGTGATTTACTTATTGGCGGGTGCGAGGAGACCACAACGGGCATTCACCGCCTGAAGGCGCGAGTTGCTGCCGGGAAACTGAAATACCCGATGATATCCGTCAATGATGCAGAGTGCAAATACATGTTTGACAACCGTTATGGTACCAGCCAGTCTGTATGGGATGCCATAATGAACACCACAAACAATATTGTGGCATCAAAGAATGTGGTAATAGCGGGCTTCGGCTGGTGCGGCAAGGGAGTGGCCATGAGAGCAAAGGGGTTGGGAGCCCGGGTTACGGTTACGGAGGTTAATCCCATAAGAGCCCTTGAAGCAGCCATGGAAGGCTACGAAGTTAAGACCATGGATGAGGCAGCCCCTCATGGAGACATCTTTATATCAACCACCGGCTGCAACAAGGTTATTACCCGCCGCCATTTTGAAGTTATGAAGGACGGAGTCCTTTTAGCCAATGCAGGGCATTTTGATGTTGAGGTTGATAAAAAGGACCTTGAAAGCTTGGCAGTTGAGGTCTTCCCAAGGAAGAACAACATCACCGGATACAGAATGAAGGATGGAAGGATTTTGAACCTCCTAGGGGAGGGAAGGCTGGTAAATTTAGCAGCAGGTAACGGCCACCCGGCTGAAATTATGGACATGAGCTTTGGTATTCAGGCCCTTTGTCTTGAATACCTGGCTAAGAACGGCAGGGACCTGGCACCGGGTGTCTATGATGTACCAAAGGCCATTGATGAATCGGTGGCAAGGGTAAAATTGGCATCCATGGGTCTTAAGACGGATAGCCTCAGTCCTGAGCAGGAAGAATATTTAGCCGGATTTTAAAGAAGTGCAGGGAAGGGATGAATCAAAAAAGAGGAGGCCGGTTTTGAAGACACTGATTAAAAATATAAGAATCATCACCATGGATGATGAAAGACCCTTCATTGATTGCGGGGATATCATTATTGAGGATGACAAGATTCTTGATATTGTCGAAAACGGGAGGAGCGAAGGTTACAGAGCCCTTGGAACCGTAAAAGATGAAAACCATGAAAGTAATTCAGTACACTATGACAGGATAATAGACGGAAATAACAAGCTTGCTCTTCCGGGTTTCATCAATGCCCATACCCATGTGGGGATGGTACCCTTCAGGAATTATGCAAATGACCTGCCCTTGGAAGAGTGGCTTTTCAATAAACTCTTTCCCATGGAGGATAAGCTGACGGCAGATGATATTTACTGGGCCTCCCAGATGGGAATTGCCGAGATGCTTGCTAGCGGTACCACCTGCTTTGCGGACATGTACATGTTTGAGGATGTATTGGCTGAAGTCGTAAAATCAACGGGAATGCGGGCAGACCTTACCAGGGGGCTTCAATGCTTTGATGATAATTTCAATATAAAAACCGACAGGAGGGTTTTGGAATCCATTGAGCTCTTCAACCAATATCATAATGCCGCAAACGGCCGTATAAAGATTCGTTTTGGTCCCCATGCGGTTTACACCTGCACACCCAGGTATCTTGCTGAAACTGCAGCCCTTGCCAAAGAGCTTGGTGTAGGAATACACATTCATTTATCGGAAACCAAAAATGAAAACGAAAATTGCATGAAGACCTACGGCAAGTCACCAACAAGACATTTAGCAGACTTGGGAGTATTTGACTTGCCTGCTCTAGCAGCTCACGGGGTTTATTTGTCGGATGAGGACATTTCAATATTAAGTCAAAAAAAGGTTTCAATAATCCACAATCCTGCAAGCAATCTAAAACTGGGAAGCGGGATAATGCGAGGAGCCAGGTTGCTTGAAAGCGGCATAAACATAGGGCTTGGAACGGATGGTGCTTCCAGCAACAATGCCTTGGATATGATGAGGGAAATTTATCTGGCAGCAGTTTTATCCAAGGGAGTTTTCGAAGACAGCGTCGGCATCAAGGCCTATGAGGCTTTGAAAATGGCAACGGTAAACGGAGCCAAGGCCCTCGGCTTAAGAGATGTTGGCATGTTAAAGGCAGGTATGAAAGCAGACATAAGCTTGATTGATTTGGATAAGCCCCATTATTACCCGCTGAATGATACCGTATCAGCCGTGGTTTACTGCGGAAAAGGGTCCGATGTGCATACGGTAATGGTGGATGGTAAGATATTGTATGAAAATGGGGAGTATAAGACGATAGATATAGAAGCAGTAAAAGACAATGTAAATCGAATTACAGAGCGGTTGTTCAGGTAATGATTTCAAAGTATATAAAAATTCCGGCAGTTTAGTGCCGGAATTCTTTAATATCTGATTATTCTGCACCTACACTGTTATTTACAGCAGCAGGCACAACGTAGCATATATTATCGCAGCAGGTTACGCTTATGCCGCCATTAATATAGTCCAGAAATAAAAGATTGTTTTTAACGTCAAGTACTGTGCCGGCAGTGCCGAAATAAGTGGGACATTTAAATTTAACGAAAATTGTTCTTCCCCTGTAATCACATATGGTATTGCAAATATTGCAATCTTCATAATATTTACTCATGAGCCTTCTCCTCCTCCTGCAAAGTACCCTGCACAGATTTCAACAGGTTGAGCCTTTGCTCTGTCATAGTGGCCACGTCGATAATATCCTTGGGCTTTTCGGCTTGGGCTGTCGTTGCCTCAGCGATTGCCGGAGGGAACAAATATACTTCAAAGATATTATCACAACAGGTGGTAAATATCACTTCACCGTTTATGGGCGAATCAAAGAGTTTTATTACGTTATCTTCAAATGAACATCTTGTAATATATCCGTCCCTGTAAATGTGATCATTCGTATCGCAATTGCAAACTGCGCCTATTCTTAAATATTGTCCTATATAGTTTCTTAAAAAACGACAAAATGGACAGTTCATGAATCAATTTTCACCCTTTTCTCAAATATCAGCCGATAGTACAAACTATCAGCTACAGTATTATATGTCCAACTTTGTATTTTGTTAATTCTACGGGTGATTAATTGGTAATTTTGTGATAAAATGTTTATGCGATACGGGTGCATCAACAAAAGAGGGAGGAGTTTTTATGCAGGAGTTTATTAAAGCAAATTCCATAAATGAAATAACAGAAGGATTACCGAAAGATACCGTGGTAGGGGAGTTTGCGGGAAGGGACAGCGTGGCTGCAATTATTAAAGCTTTAGAGGATGATTCCATTGACAAGGTCCTGCCGGTTGCGTCATTTTCCCCGACTGAATACGGTGATTTCAAAAGCCTGGAATCCAATTATCACATGATGGTTGTGAGAATAAGAGACCTTTATGGAGATAATAAACATATTTTCCCTCTGGTATACTACAGCAATTTTGACTTGTGGAGTGTGATAAACGGAAGGCTACTGACCACCATACTTAATAAATTTGGTTTTTATTCTCCATGTATAGGCTGCCATGCTTATCTGCATTTACTTAGGACATTAATAGCCGTGAAGCTTGGTAAAAAAGTTATTTGCGGCGAGCGTGAAATCCATGACGGAAGGATAAAAATAAATCAAGCTTCACATTCTATAGATAAATATATTAAGATTGTACGTCATTTCAATGTTGAACTTTTGACTCCATTACGACATATGGAGGACGGGTCTCAGGTTGAGAAGCTCTTAGGCTGGGATTGGAAGGAAGGCAAGGGTCATCAATCATGCGCCTTCAGCGGAAATTATTCCGACATAAAGGGAAATGTAAAATATGATGAAAACAAGCTAAAGTCATACTTGGATAATTACATATATCCCGTTTGCACTAGCCTGGGAGAAGTTCTTCTTCAAAATGAACATGCGACAAAGATAGATATGATGGATAAGTTAGCAAGTTTGACTTTGTGAAAAAAATTGATGCCAGGCACCTGAAACAGGTGCCTGGCATCTAAAATAACATCACTTATTTATTTAAAACTTTCAACTATTATTATGCTGGTCAGTTCTGTTACGAACTCAAGTTCCTTAATTTTTTCCAAGGCAGCGTCAATATTTTTCCTCTCGGCAGCATGGGTGATGAACACTAAGGGAACGGTATTGTTGCCGTTTTTTTGTCTTTGAACCACGGACGCCAAGCTGACATTATTTTTTCCGAATATGGTCGCAATACCTCCAAGGACGCCCGGCTTATCGATTACTTCCATGTTGAGGTAATACTGCTTGTAACCCTTGTTTGAAACAACAAGCTTATTCTTATCTTTATCGCAGGCAGGCTTGTCTGCAATATCCACTGCTTTTGAATCCGCATTTTTCACTATATGAATTATATCTTCCAAAACAGCGTTTCCCGTTGGGAGGGAGCCTGCACCTTTTCCGTAAAATAGGAGCTCACCCACTGCATTTCCTTTCAGATATACGGCATTATACTCATTCTTTACCGTAGATAAGGGATGACAGGCCGGTATAAAGGCAGGATGGACGCTTAGCTCTATTTCGTTTCCTTTCTTTATTCCCGCTGCTAAGAGTTTAATATTGTAACCTAATTCCTTGGCATATAGGATGTCTTCCTTGGATATTTTGGTTATGCCTTCCTTGGGTATATCCTTTACATGGACTTTTTGCCCGAAAGCCAGGCTTGACAGGATGGACAGCTTGTAGGCAGCATCATTACCATCCACGTCTGAAGAAGGGTCGGCTTCTGCAAAACCAAGCCTCTGGGCTTCTTTCACGGCCTGGTCGTAATCCAGTCCGTTATCGGTCATCTGGGTGAGGATAAAATTCGTGGTTCCGTTTAGGATGCCGAAAACAGATTCAAATTCATTTGTTGAAAGATTGTCCCTTATTGTATTTATTATGGGAATTCCGCCGCCAACGCTTGCCTCATACATGAGCTTTACCTTGTTTTTCTCGGCTAAGAGCTCAAACTCCTCTCCATGCTCTGCAATAAGGGCCTTGTTTGCTGTAACCACGTGTTTTTTGTTATTTAAAGCTGCTTTTATATATTCGTAAGCAGGATTGATTCCTCCTATTAATTCAACGATAATGTCCGCATCCCCGTTTATTACTTCATATGGATCCCGGGTGTACACTTCCCGGGGCAAGTTGACATTTCTTTTTTTATCAAGGTTTTTCACAAGAACCTTGGTTATATTTAAGTCCCTCCTGACAGTCCCATATACTTTGCTTTTGTTGAAATCCATGATATTAACAAGTCCGGTTGCTACGGTGCCCATGCCTAATATTCCTAACTTTACCGGTTTTAATGATTCCATATCTCCCTCCTGTTGTTCATAAAATAAATACAAATGTCTTTAAAATAAATACCATATTAATATAGCACAAGTTTTTGCTATGTTCAAGAGAAATTTTTGCAAATATGGCGCCTGCCACCAAAAAAAGTCACCAAAAAAAGAAAGACCTTCTATGGGAGGGATTTTCTTTAAAAAATGTCATCCTGAGCGAAGCGAAGGATCCCATTTAAGGATGGGATTCTTCACTGCCTTCAGAATTCTCACGTGTTATC
>LSQX01110938.1_pt1 | contig 19033 bp, 13 predicted proteins | sample 654561 | NCBI WGS metagenome assembly LSQX01 (sample SAMN04489861, study PRJNA283612) | anaerobic digester metagenome | isolation source: 4 biogas reactors fed with cattle manure at either 37C or 55C with and... | place: Denmark: Kongens Lyngby | collected 2014
TTTTTGTCAAAATTACAAAAATATTTTGAAGTTTTTCAAAACATTTGATTTTCAATGTTTCAGAGTAGTATTTAAAACTTCGGCAACTGAACGATGCAAGAATTATTGCAGAAAATTATATTATTTTTGTAAAAAAATAAGCAGATGAAAGTAGCAGTTGCACAGCTGAATTTCAAAATCGGCGACTTTGAAGGAAATTCAGAAAAAATTATTGAGCATATCGAAAAAGCAAAAAAGGGTGGGGCAGAGCTTGTTGTTTTTTCAGAGTTGTCGGCAACTGGTTACTATCCATTTGATTTACTGACCAAAAAAGAATTTATTCGAAAAGCGGAGAAAGCGCTGGAGAAAATTGCAGCATCCTGTGCAGGAATTACAGCAGTTGTCGGGGCGCCCCGTTTGTGCAGTATGAAGCACGGACAGGAGCTTTATAATTCGGCTTTTTTTCTTGCTGACGGAAAAATCGTTTTATCGCAGGATAAAACTTTGTTGTCTGACCATGGCGCTTTTGACGAGAGCCGCCATTTCAAACCCAACCAAAACTTGCAGATTGTTGAGTATCAGGGCGAGCGTTTTGGCATCACGATTGGCAACGAATTGTTGCAATACGTTTCGGATGATCACAAAGTAAAAAACATTAATCCTGACAAAAGCCTGCTTTTGAAGGAGTTGGTTGAGCTTAATCCCGAATTTCTAATAAATATTGCTGCAACTCCGTTTGCCTGGGATCAGGAAGATGAGCAAAAGCAGAAGTTGTGTGCAGCAGCTGAAAAGCATGGGTTTCCTGTTTTACAGGTAAATCAGGTGGGTGCAAACGGAGAGCTGATTTTTGGCGGCAATTCTGTCTTAATTAGCGAAAATGGCGAAATTGTTCATGAACTGAGCAGATTTGAAGAAGATTTCCGAATCATTGATACCAAAGAAGTTGACTCAGCTCAGCCTCAGGAAAAAATGGAAACCATTGCAAAAATCCACGATGCATTAGTTTTGGGTATCCGCGACTATTTCCAAAAATCGGGATTAAGTAAAGCAATTCTCGGATTGTCAGGCGGAATTGACTCCGCTGTTACGGTAGTTTTGGGAGTGCGTGCTCTTGGTGCCGAAAATGTCCGGGCAGTTTTGCTGCCTTCGGAAAATTCGCCGAATCACAGCGTGGCAGATGCCCGTGAATTGGCTGAAAATCTGAAAATTCACTATGATATTTTGCCTATCCAGGAAGTTGTTGACGGATTTGGTAAAAAGCTCTCTCCTCTGTTTGAAGGCTTAGCGCCCGATGTAACCGAAGAAAATATTCAGGCACGGGTGCGGGGAACTCTGCTGATGGCTCTTTCCAATAAGTTTGGACATATTCTACTGAATACCAGCAATAAAAGTGAAAGCGCCGTGGGGTACGGCACTTTATACGGCGACATGAATGGCGGTTTGGCAGTTTTGGCAGACATCTATAAAACGGATGTTTATAAATTAGCACGGTTTATAAACCGTAATGGAGAAATAATTCCTGAAAACAGTATAACTAAGCCGCCTTCGGCTGAGCTTCGTCCAAACCAGTTAGACAGCGATTCGCTACCTGATTACGATGTTCTCGATAAAATCTTATTTCAATATATTGAACAGAATCTTTCGCCTTGCGAAATTACTGATAAAGGTTTTGACAGCGAATTGACCAAAAGAGTAATCCGAATGGTAAATTCAGGCGAATTCAAACGTTTTCAGGCTGTGCCGGTTTTGTGCGTGAGTTCCCGTGGTTTTGGCTTCGGCAGGCGAATGCCCTTAGTTGCAAAATTCCCTGACAACTGCTCAAAGAGTTGAGCAAAAAAGCGGTTAAAATTTCAGCTATTTCCCGGGAATCGGGTTTTCTTCAACCATTTTCAGCGCTTCTTCAATCACTATTTCGCCTGTCATTTCACCTAAAGATGTGCGGCTGATGTATCTGTATTTTTCAAAACTGTCGAAATCCTCTTTTGTCAGAATATAGCCGATGGCTTCGTTGGTTAAACCAAACAGAAACGGTTGTTCGGTGTTCATCTTCCGTTTCAGATAAAAACCGATGTTGGGCAACGCTTCTCCGGGAATGGTGAGCACCTGCGTTTCCCCGATATTCAGCAGGTTCATCCGGGTGGTGAAAGCGCTGAAATCATCCCGGACTGCTGACTGACTCAAAATTGGTGAATATTTGATTGCCTGCTTCATCAATTCCGATTCAATGGGAAATTCAACAACTTTTGAAGCGCAAAAAAGCCCGGGATTTTCCTGAACAGGCGCCGGTTCGATAATCCGCAAAGCTTCATCAGCCAGAAGTTGCCCGATGCGGATGCACTCATTCCAGTCGTTTGCTTCCGTATTGCTTTCACGGCGATTGTCGGCTGTAACCATGCCACCCTGTGCACTGTTCATAAAAATAGCCATTCCACCCGCTTTTGACTCAATCTGTTCGTAAAGCGGACCGCACAAATCGGGACTGATCAGCTTGCGCTTCGTACCTAAAATTTCAGGATGAGTAGCGTAATTTACCAACGTGGCAATATTTTTCCCCTTGTTTTTGCCCTGCGATGCAATAAATTGCATCACACCGCAACGCGGGTCATAGAGCTGGGGAGCATAGTAGTTGTATGCAATTTTTCCTTTTGCTTCGCCCACGGCGGATTTGAGCAGAGCCGGCTCTATTTTTGAGACCGCTTCGTTTACGGCATCAGCAACCTGTTTTACGCACCAGTCGAGATATTCAAGGTCGGCGCTGACCTGCCCGCTTTCATCAGGGAAAGCATAAGCATCCGGCGCACTATGGGTGTGGGTAACGCCAATAAGAATATTTTCCGGCGCTATTCCCTTGATTAGCGCCCTGGAGCGATCGCCCAATGCTGCGGGCCAGCCTAAATTGTCAATACTCACAATGGCAACGCGGGTTTCCCCTTTTTCCAAAACCAAAGCCCTGACAAAAAGATCACCCTGAAACCCTGTCGGAATTTCAGGAGCGCCCATTCCGCCGGAAATAGGGATGAGCTTGTCGGGGGTAATTTTTCGCAGGGCGGCGCCGGCTTTGAAAGTTTGTGCTGCCAAATTATAGCCTGAAACAAAAAGTAGAAAAAGAGTAAAAATGAAAAGCTTTCTCATCTGATAAATAAATTTGAATTAATAGATATAAATCGGGTTTGTATATAGCCAGAGAATTCGCCTGCTATTCAGATTTACGTGAATCTCAATACGATAATTCCCCTTCTCAATGGGCTTGTTCCACACATAAGTGTAGCTCTCTTTTGTAGATTTGCCAATGACTTTGCCGTTGCGAATCCGTCTGAACTGCCCGGGAAGCGGGGAGATGACATGAAGCGAAGCAGCCTTTTAATATTATTCTGAATATTCTGAAATTCATTGTTTTATGAGATTAATTAGCTGTAACAATTTCGCAAAGCTGCCTGATTAAATCCATGGTGTAGTCTCCCATATTCGGTCCAAACCAGCTCATAACCCGTGATTCGTATTTGTCAATATAAAAATAGCGCCCGGGAATGATGTAGCCCAAATATTTTCCGTTGAAACTGGTGATATTGGCATCAAAGCCTTTGGCTTTGAGTTCGTTTTTGATTTGAACGGCATACTCACCGCTAAAATCTGCCGGAGTTGATACCCAGACCATATTTCCGAGTCTCACCGCCTGAAGGTAGCCGCTGTCGGTATAAGGCATCAGTTTATTGCTGAAAAAACCGGAAAGATTGCGTTGTGTCGAAAGTCTGATATTGAATTTGGGTAAAGGCATTTCCATGGAAACCAATGCAATGGATGTACTTTTTTCTGTAATTATTTCGTCAAGTCTCATAAGAAGACTGTCAGCCAGGGATTCACCAATGTTTCTTGCTCTTTCAAACTCTTTTCCATCTCCTGCCGGTCTCTGGCTGCCCATGGAGCCTGCGAGAAATAGGGCGTAGTCCACTGATTCTTCCATTTTTCGTACCCAGTAGCCGGGATATTCGGCACTGATTTGCATATTCTCGCTTCCTAAAATAGTAGGATGAGCAGAAAAGGAGCCGATAACTCCCGTTTTTCCATCTGTCTGTTTCAGAAAAATGTAGCTGAAATCGTCATTTTTGGTTCCCAGATCGCCAATCAGCCGGTTTTTAGTAAATCGCCCCGCTTCAAAGTTTCCTGAGGCAATTTCTGCCGGCATTAGATTTTCTGCGGCTTTCAGAACAGCTTCTGCAGTTTTCAGTCCGAGCCATTTCGGTAGATTCGGGTTCTCTTTTCCGGCAAACTGTCGCGCAATAAACCCATAACCCCAGGCGCCGAGACTGGAATGCGTGTGGGTTGCTGAAAAATAGAGCTGACTGCGGCTGATTCCGTGATTTGAGAGTATTTCCACAGCATAATCGACAACATTTGGCGGCATAATCAGCAGATCGGCGCTCACAAAAAACAGGGTTTGACTGCCCGTCTTCAATGCTGCGACTTTAACAAAAATGCTGTCGTGGATACCTGTTGCCGGTTCTCCCTTACGCCCGCCATAACCCGCAAGTGGTATCTGTCTGAATTTTCCTTCTTTGTAATCGTCCTCCGGCTGATTGAGCAGGGGAGTGATGCTCACCGTAGCAAATCCCGCCTGAATTGAATCATTGATTATAGCACAGTGGTTTTTCAAACTGTCAGTTTTCAACAGGCTTTTTTCAAAATATTCACTTTCAAAATAGGGGGTGTGGTCAACTGGTTTTGTGAAGATAAAATAGGCTGAAACCAACAGTAAAGCAATAATTATAGTGTACTTACCCGCTTTTTTCATTCAAATCTTTTCTTTTATAAAATCAAAAAAAGCAGGCAAAATTTACCTTGCCTGCTTTTATATTTTTATTTAAGTAACTTAATAGGGCTTGTTTGTTCCCTGCAGCAGCCACATTTTTGACCAGGCGCTGTTTTTTGTTTCATCTTTTCCGCGATATTCGGTATCTTCCAGTCTTTCAACAGCCGCTTTCGCATTTTCTTCATTTTTGGCTATTTCGTTGTCTGCATGGTAATACCATCTGATTGGCAACACTTTTCTTTCTGCAATGGGACCGGTTTTTAAATCGGGCAGTCCGGTTCTTCTCCAGTCAAACCATGCTTCTTGAGTTGCTGTCCAGCTGGCAATCCATTTTTGCTCTATGATGCTTTCTATACCGTTGTATGGTGCGTTTGCGATGTAGCTCTCAAATTTGTCTCCCACACCCCAGGCATTGAGCGATTCCCTGACACCGGAAGCGTAATATTCCGAAGGATTTCCGCCAATCATGTTTCGTTCGGCAGCTTCTGCAAGAATCTGGTTCACTTCGGCAGCCGACATCAGTCGCATTAAAACTAATGGATCAGCAGTTTTCTTATACCTGTCATTTAAGTGTGAAATATAGGGATTAATAGTTCCCTGTGCCGGATTTGCTTCATTCATGTTTGCAATCTGCACCCTTGAGTGGGAAATGGGTACGCCAACATAATCGCCAAACTGAACTTCCATCGAGTTATTTTCCTCAAAATCCTGGACTTTATCCAACGAAACTTCACGTTTTCCATTTTCAATTCGGTCAACCCCTGTACCATCCACAAGAACCAGTGGAATATCTGCTTTGTTTGCCCAGAGCGGCAGACGCGGATCATCATAGCCCAACATCACATCTACAAGCGTTCTTGCCATTTTTACCCGCATGTATGCACCGTCAGGTGAGATGTCATAAACCGTGTTCAAGCCATTGGAAGTTCCGGCAGAAGTACCGATAAAGCTGACATTGGCATCATCGGCAGCTGATGTAATTATCGGGTATTTGGCAGGGTCGCCCACAATTTTTGCTATGCCGTTTTTTGCAACATCAGGTTGCTTTGCCTGAAGTCTCATATAGTATCTCAGCGCTAAAGAGTTTGCAAATTTTTGCCATTTTTCAGGATTGCCTTTGTAAAGTACATCCTGTTTTGACACAACATTCCTATATTCGGCTGAGCTTTTTGAAAGTAGCATGTTTGCAGTATCCAAATCTGCAAGAATACCTTTATAGATTTCTTCCTGCGGATCAAAAGCCGGTTTATAGTGGTCAGGTCCCTCCTTCACTTTCAGTGCTTCTTTATAAGGAGCATCACCCCAAATATCGGTGATCAGTCCGAAAGTGTATGCACGGATTACCCGGGCTACTCCTTCATGGAATTCATATTTATGCTCAACAGCCTTTTTGAAATATTCATCATTGTTGATTAAAATACTGTAATATCCATTCCAGCTGTGAGAAAGCACGGTCCAGTCATAATTATTATAACCGCCTGCCCATCCCGTTTTTTGGGTATGCTGCATGATGCCGGAGATATCTCCGAAACCGATGCCGTAAACGGTCTGTCCTAAGCTCACTGTAACCGTAGGCAATAAAAAGTTGAGATCAGCTACTTCCGGATCTACTGCATTTGGGTTGATATTCAGCTCGTCAAGGTCTTTGCATGAAACTACAAAACCAAATACTAACGCCAATGCTATACTAATTTTACTTTTAATTTTATACATGTTATCTGTTTTTATCGGTTAAAAGGAAAAACTTAATTTAAAACCAACTGGAACAACCCAGGGTTCGGCATTGTATCTTTCAACTCCCTGCTTGAAGGAGCCACCACTTGTGGACTGATAGGCTCTTTCCGGATCTACACCCATACCTGAATTTTTTGTCCACAGCATAATGTTACGGCTGTAAACTGAAAAATTCAGATCCTGTATTCTCCAATTTTGGGTAATTCTACGGGGCACCTGATAATTCAGTGCAATTTCCCGTAGTTTAATGTAATCGGCATCAAAGAGATTGGCTTCACCCAAATCCCAGGGATAGCTCATTACATAAGGTCTGAACTCGGTTCCTTCGTCTCCAAGATTTTCCTTTATGAGAATAAAGTTCCCCTTATCATCGTATTCACCATAAACTCCCGGTACAAAAACTCCGTCATTGGTGCCAATGCCCGTGAAGAAATCATTGTAAAAACCCCCAAAATCTTTGGTTGGTCCGCCAATAGGGCGCGGGTTATCAGAGTAGATAAATCTGTCTGCATTTGCCAGTACCCATTCACTTAACGCTTTGCTCGGAACTTCACCCAATCCTTCCGGCGGAACGATCAACTCGTTTAACCAGGTGTTGGAAACAACTCCTTCGGTAAGGTATCTCCAGGTTTGAGAAACATACTGACCACCTGACCGCCAGTCAAAAGTCATACTCAGTCTGAAATTTTTATAGGATAATGCACTCTGTAGCCCCATAATAAAGTCGGGATTGTAATTTCCGACAAGAGAGTAGTTATCTTCAGCTTCCCATTCGGCATCTTCACTGCCGTATGGCAACAGCGGATAGTTGTAATATTCTGAGTTTACATCAGTCACCCTGCGGATCTTCCGTGTATAAAGGTTGCCTAACAATCCATCCTGTCCTAATGACTCATCTTTAATGTAAGTCATATTTTTAACCCTTGCTTCACTCCAGTGTTCCATAAAATCAACACCTTCCGTAAGCTCCATCAACCAGGTTTTATTGGTTGAAAAGTTAAGATTCAAATCCCATGTCCAGTCGCCTGTTTTAACCGGTGTAACACCTAACATCCATTCCCATCCTTTGCTGGTGAGCAATCCGGCATTTATATTAACCCCTGAAGCGCCGGAAGAACCTGCCAGCGGTGCAAAGAAAATCTGATTGCGGTTATCTTCATGATAATAAGTTCCTTCAAAACGCAACCGGTTGCTGAATGCGCGGATATCAAGTCCGACTTCATAGGAAGTAGCCTGTTCCGGTTTTAAACTTGGATTCAGTTCGCTGAAAGGTTTGCTCAAACGGAATGCGTCTCCCCACTGCCCCGGATTTCCATAAGTTGCATACAAACTGTAAGGACTGGTGTCATTACCAACCTGTGCAACTCCACCCCTGATTTTAAACAAATCAATATTTCTTCCCATGTCAATCATGTTGTCAATAAGGAAGCTGAGCGAAGCAGACGGATAGAAGTACGAACGGTTTTCCGGCGGCAATGTACTCGACCAGTCATTTCTTGCAGTTGCATCAAGATAGATCATATCATTCCATCCTAAGTTTGCCAGGGCATAAACACTGTTGATTGCTCTTTGCGATCTTGAGTTGGAATAGCTTAGTGCGTTGAAATCAATATTCTGAACGGTATAAAGATAAGGAATGATCAATCCTGAACCCGCTTTTGCCGAGTTGCTGAAAGATTCACCTCTGGAATAGAGAAGATTACCTCCTGCTGAAGTGGTAAGTGAGAAATCGCCCCAACTGTTTTTATAAGTTGCCAGCATGTCAGCATTGGTTTCAATGCTCCCACTGTTGGATATACCGTAAGTTCCGTTATTCGGCTCTTTGGAGTATCCCGGATCCATTTTGGTCTCTCTCACCTGATCTGATCTGTTCATTGCGTAACGGGCCATCAGGCTGAATTCCGGAGTAATTTCCCATGTAGCCATCACATTTCCGATTAACCGGTTGCGGTTAAAACTGTTATTGATACCATAAGCCAGATAATATGGATTTTCAAAATCACCACCAATCGTTTTCACCTCGTTGGCACCCAGTTTATAATCCTTTAATGTCAGAATATCCACATTTGGTGGAACCCATGCTGCCCACTGCAATGGGTTGGTTCCGCGCTCCTGTGTGGCAGGACGATTGTCAGCCCAGTTTTGGGTATAATTGATGTCGGTGCTGACAGTAAATCCTTTTTTTACTTCTGAAGTGGCTGACAGCGTGATATTATTTCTGTTGAGGTCGGAGTTTGGCACTAACCCCTTGTTAGTCATGTTTGACAATCCGAGTCTGTAGCTGACTTTTTCCGTGTTGCTCGAAATAGAAACGCTGTTTGTTGTAGTGAAAGCACTTTTGTTGATGAAGTTTTTATAGTTGTTCGGATAGGAAACTAACTCGGTTGGAATAGGTTTTCCGTTGGCATCAAGCGGTGCCAGAGATTGAACCTGCCAGTATCCTTTATCCAGCTCTGGTCCTGCACCGGCAGCTTCTGCCGGACTAAACGGAGGAATAATTCCGTTTGCGAAGTTATCCGGCGTGTAAGTCCGTGCGCCAAATCCGAATCGGGTCTGAACATCTAAATAGCGCGAAGGAATATCAAAAACGGTATTGGAAACCACGTCAACTTTCATCCCCTCTTTGCGTGATGCTTTTTTTGTGGTGATCAGAACCACGCCATTACCGGCACGTGTACCATAAAGCGCGGCAGCACTAGGTCCCTTCAGAATAGAAATACTTTCAATACTTTCCGGGTCAATGTCTGAAATGGCACTTCCGTAGTCAACGCGGTTATCGTTACCGAAACCGCCAACGTTACCTACGCCACTGGACATGGGCACACCGTCAACTACATACAGCGGCTGGTTATCTGTACTCAGTGAAGTGGCTCCACGGATAATCATACTGACCGAAGAACCTGCTCCGCCTGTGGAGTTGATGGTTACTCCGGTAACTTTACCTGCCATGGATGTCAGCAGGTTTTCGTTCACAACTTTGGAGAGTTCTTCGGAGTCAACTTTACCGACAGAGTAGCCGAGTGATTTTTCTTCACGTCTGATCCCCAATGCTGTTACTACAACTTCGTCGAGTGCTTCAATGCTCTCTTCCAGCACAATATTTATTGTACTTCTGCCCTGAACAGGTATCTCCTGTGTGGAGAAGCCGATAAAAGAGAAAACGAGGGTGGCGTCGGGTGCAACATTAATGTTGTAATCCCCGTCCATATTGGTAACGGTACCCACCGAAGTTCCCTTAACTACAATACTGACACCGGGAAGCCCCAGACCGTCCGCAGATGAAGTAACCTTACCGGAAACTCTGGTACCGGCTTGTTCCACCGGGTTAATGTTTGCGAGCGTATTGGAAAAAGTGAAAAGCAAAAAAGCAAAAGATAAAATAAACGTTGTTAAATCTTTGCCTTTAATCATAAACAAGTTTTTTATTTTCATATCAAATTTATTTACAGATTTTATTTGACAACTTCAAAACTGAGTACCAATGCATTTGTCTGAATTGGGTAATAACTCGGGTCCAAAGAGGCAAACATGATCAATCTCATGGAGTTGTCTTTAATTTCCTCAACAATTACCCTGCGCTCATAACACATGAATCCAATGAATTCATTCCCTGAAAAAGAGAGTGTGTTCACTCCTTTAAAGGTTAAGTCATTTCCTCCTAAATAGACCGATTTAACGGAGAAATCCACATTTTCGGTAAATGTGAAAGTAGCTCCGGCTTCAGGAGTGAATTTAGCCATGGCAAACGGATAATTCTTCGGATCACCGCTCTGCTTTACTATTCCTGCACCACCGGTTGTTGCCAACTGATGAGCTATGGATCCGAAAGCTACGCCACTGCCTCCCATGCTATATAGTTCATGTGTGAAACTTCCATCAATATTAAAGGTATAAGTTCCTTCATACGCTTCAGGCAATCCAATCTGTCCGAATGCTCCGTTGGGAATGGGTTGCATTATCGGGGAAAGATTTGCATCAGCATTTGCCAGTTTATCTTCTGGCGGATGAACGGCAGTAAGTTTCCATTTTTTGCCGTTGTAACCGGGTTCATTGGGATTACCTGTAAGGTAGTTAATTGCTTCCAGGTCAAGCGCCAGTTCAATGTCGTCTGAAACTTTGTTGCCATTGGAATCAGTGGCAACAAGAGTGATTTTGTAATAACCACCCTCCTCGTAAACATGCACCGGGTCTTTTTCGGTGCTTGTATTTCCGTCGCCAAAATCCCACTCCCAGCTTACAGCGCTGTGGGTTAGTGCGGTCAAAGCAACCTGCTTCCCGTCAATGCTGTGATGGATAACAGCAGAGAGCGGAAATTCGGGCCGCGCCTCTTCATCTGCGCATGATGGTAAAAGCAGCGCCACCAGCGCAAAAATAAATGTTAAAAAAATCAACTTCTTTTTCATAGAATTTTAAGATTAAAAGTTACTAAAAATGAATTTCATGACTATCTTTTTAAATTATTATAAAAAGTCATATAAAAGTTACAATTTTATCAAAGGATTTTTTCTGAATTTGCAACAAACATTCTTGTGCTTTTCGAATAATTTTCTCCGTTTAAATCCTTATATATCAGGTCAACATAAAATGCACGAAAACCGGTTTCAGGATATTTGACTGAAACAATTACTTCATCTGCGGGTTCAGTTTCAACCTGATTTTCAATAAATTCATTATCGCGAAAATCACGGTCTTCCGAATCGCACACCCATAACGCTACGTTAGTGAGTTTATTTTTGTCGGCTTTAATTTTAACGGTTATTCCTTCGCTGCCTTCTTCAATCTCCCAGGAGAGCTTGGGATACTTTTGCTTCTGAAGGGTTTCTCCCCAAAATGCACTCAGCGCCTGCAATGCCTGCTTTTTGTCTCCAAGCCCGTGACCTGCATTGGGAACATAGTGGAGATAATTTTCACCGGGAATTTCATAAATATAATGTTTAATGGCATCGGCGGGCCAGTATTCATCATTTGTTCCGTTAAAAATGAGCTTCGGCATGGTTAGCTTGCTCCTGTAAGAAAATGGGTCAATCATGGCAACAAGCTCTCGTCCGTCAGGCGTGTCAACGTCCTGTGCAATTCCAAGCTTCACGTAATCTTCAATCTGGATACTGTAATCGCCCCACGCTTCTACATGATAGCTGATACTTTTTGGCATGTTCAGCATGTCGATTACCATGGGTGCAATGGCTTCAACGCGTGAATCGCTGGCGCCGGTCAGCCAGGTTGTCCAGCCGCGCTTTGAGGCGCCGGAAACAAGGAATCGGTTGATTTTGTGGTTTAAATTCTCCTGTGCAAAAGCCTGAACCGCATCCATGGAGCGCACTGCGCTTTTTACCATGGGGAACAGCAGGGGCCAGGAATAATCCTTATCCTTACGGTAGTTGTGAAGGGTAAGTGAAATCAGGGCATCTTCGGTGAGATTATCATACAATGGTTGGTTGGGTACCTGCGAAACTACTGCCACAATAGCACTGTTTGCCCGGGCAACCATTCCTAACGCCTTGGTTGTACCGTCGTCCGGTTTTTTCCAGTTGGGCATCTCATTTTTGTTGCTGCCGCCGTTGATGAAAAGCAGTGCGCCGTCGTAGCTCACTTTTTCGGGAACAATAACCGAAACCTGATGTCGCCAGGTGTGTTCCCGCCACTGTTGCGATGTAACGAGCAGGTTGTAAACCTTTACTCCTTCGGCTTCCTGAGAATCTTTCAACTCCCACGAAAAGGTCTTGTCGCCATTTTCCAGATAGGCTTCAAGCGCTGTTTCGGGTGTGATAACTTGCTGCGGCTGGCATGCCGCTAACGTAAGAATGATAAGTAATGAAAAACTCAAATGCTTAATATGTCTCATGCTTTTTTAAGAGGTTAATTGTTTAAATTTGTTCGTATAATGCAATCTGCAATTTTAAAGGTCTTACTTTTAAAAGTATTCGGTTTTTGACTCTCCAAATTAAATGTTAAAATTAGTGAAAAGTGATTCATGTTACTTAATGAATTTTGGTGAATTTTGATGATAAATTAACTCATTATTTAATTATTTAATTATTTAATTATTTAGATTTTTCAGTGCAAATTTAGGTTAAAAAAATAAAAAACCTAAGTTTTTGAAAAAAATATGTTAGTCACTCCCTGTTGTAAAAAATTAAGCGAAAGCGGGATGTTGGTGAAAAAGCTCCGGGGTTCGTAGTTTCGGGTTCCAAGAAAAACAGAACACGAAGACACGAGGACACGAAGAATTGAGAAATGAGTAGTGAGATGTGAGACTTTTAGTATTGAGTATTAAGACAAATAGATAAAAAAGAAAAAGAGATTGGCTCTATTGGCTATTGGCTGTTGGTTGTTGGTTGTTTGTTGTTGGCTAAAGGCTAAAGGCCAATAGCTAAAAGCTCTGCATCAATCAGCGGGAGAAAGAAATATATGCAGAATGTCACAGTATGAAATCTGCTTTCGGCTTAACTTGAAATTTTTAAAATTAAATATTAAGTTTGAACAATAATAAGGCAAAAAGTTTTTGTGAAATATAGCATCAGTTCAATTGTTTATTGTCAAAAAAACAGAAGTCAGCCGCGAAAAGTGAAAACAAAGAGCTCAATATAGGGTTGATAACCAGGAGTAAAGCAGGGTTTTTGATAAATTTGACTTTTTGGAGGGGAAAGAGATAACAGCACTTATAATTTAAAACTGTTCAAATACTTAATTAAAATGCAGAAATCACAAACAGCAGCCCGGACATCCCACAGAATTCTCTTTTTTAACACATTGGCTTTTACCTTAAGCTTTGCCGCCTGGATGATAAACGGAGTATTGGTTACATTTCTGGTAAACAACGGGATTTTTCAGTGGAGTTCCGTGCAGATAGGATGGTTGTTAGGAGTTCCCGTTCTTGTAGGCTCCATTTTACGACTGCCCGTCGGGATGCTCACCGACCGCTTTGGCGGCAGGTGGATAATGAGTCTGATTCTCGTTGCTTCTGCAATTCCCATGTTTTTGCTCTCCGGGTCCGGCAGCTATTCATCCTTTCTGATTTTCAGCTTTGGTTTCGGAATTTCGGGCAGCAGTTTTGCTGCCGGAGTGGCTTATACATCTTTATGGTATCCAGGGGAAAAACAGGGGACGGTGTTAGGAATTTTTGGCGCCGGAAATATTGGTGCGGCGCTTACCACAATGCTTGCCCCGACACTGCTCCGGCATTTTACGCGAGATGGTGTTCATCTCGACGGCTGGAGAATGCTGCCCAAATGGTACGCCTTGGTGTTGCTTGTTATGGCGATACTTTTTTTTATCGGAACCGTGAATAAAAAACCTGCTGAAGTCAAATCCATGGTACAACGTCTGGCGCCGTTAAAAGCAAAAAGGGTGTGGCGCTTCGGACTCTATTATTACTTTGTGTTTGGAAGTATTGTGGCATTGGCTCAGTGGCTGATTCCCTACTACGTCAATGTTTATACGCTTTCCATTGTTGCTGCCGGATTTATGGCTTCCGCATTCAGTCTGCCGGCAGGCGCTGTCCGTATAATCGGGGGTTTGCTCTCCGACAGGTATGGCGCCCGAAAAATTTTGCTCTGGGTTTTTGGATTAAGCATTGTTTTTTTGTTTTTTCTTTTTGTGCCCAGAATGGAAATTCAGGCTCCGGGACAAGGTGTTATGTCGGGCAGGGATGGCGAAGTAACAGCGGTTACCGACAGTCTGATTATGGTTGATGAAGCAGCTCATCTGCTGAATAAGAAAATAACAAACGACTCTGATATTAAAATCCGTTTTGGCATCCACAACGATCAGGAAGGATTTTTAATTTTGCCAAATGTTACCGGCTGGCAGGAGCCGGTGGTTTCCGTTGGCGACAGGGTAGTAAAGGGACAGCTGCTTGCAAGGGGAATCACTCATATCTATTTTCAGGCAAACAGGTGGATTCTTTTCGGCTTTGTGTTTCTCATCGGAATTTTGATGGGATTTGGCACTGCGGCAGTTTTTAAGCACATATCGGATTACTACCCCAATGAAATGGGCACGGTTGGCGGTATTGTGGGCGTAATTGGCGGATTGGGCGGTTTTTTTAATCCAATTGTTTTTGGATATTTGCTGAGTATCACCGGATTGTGGACTTCCTGCTGGGTTTTTCTGTTTATTATCGGTGGTGCCTGTCTGATAATTCAGCGCTTAGCAATAGCCCGAACGCGAACAAATAAGCAATGATTTCTGTCAATGATTATAATATTTCAGAACAGTTTTAAATTTTTAAAAAGTTGAGCATTGAATCCTGAAACTGCGCATAACCGTCCCGGAGAATATTTCGCGAGAATAAAAATGTTAATCGGCGATTTATCGCCCGGTTATTTTGCCATGGTTATGGCAACCGGAATTGTGTCAATCGCCTGCCATTTCATAGCAATGCAATTACTTGCTATTTCCCTGTTCTGGTTAAATCTGGCTGTTTTCATTATTTTGGGCTGCTGCAATTTTTTAAGGATTTTATGGTTCAGAAAAAGAGTTTTAAACGATCTGCTTGACCATGTGCGGGGAATGGGTTTTTTTACCGGCGTTGCCGCCACTTCAATCATCGCGGTTCAGTTTATCGTTTTGTTTGACAATTTTCAGATCAGTCTCATACTTTGCATAGCTGCAATTGTTTTGTGGATGCTGATTACCTATACAGTCTTTACAAACATCACGATAAAGCCCGAAAAACCGTCATTTGCTGAAGGAATAAACGGTTCCTGGCTACTGGCAGTGGTTGCCACACAAAGTCTGGCGGTACTGAGCGCCAGATTGTCAATGCACTATACGGATTATAAGTTGATTCTGAACTTTTTTGCATTTTCCATGTGGCTGTGGGGTGGCATGATGTATATCTGGATGATTTCGCTCATTTTTTACCGCTATGCTTTTTTCAAATTTTCGCCGGGAGACCTGACGCCCCCGTACTGGATTAACATGGGCGCCATGGCAATTTCAGTTCTGGCTGGTTCGCTGCTGATTATGAACACACCCGACGCTCCTTTTCTCTACTCCACGCTCGCTTTTTTGAAGGGTTTTACGATTTTTTACTGGGCTACCGGAACCTGGTGGATTCCCATGCTGTTCATTCTGGCAATCTGGAGACATGTTTATAAAAAATTTCCGCTCAAATACGACCCGCTCTATTGGGGTGCAGTTTTCCCGTTGGGAATGTACACCGCTTCCACTTTTGAAATGGCAAAAGCGATGGACCTTGATTTTTTGCTGTTCATCCCGAAATATTTCATCTACATCGCATTGGTCGCATGGGCTGTAACCTTTTGGGGATTTATTCAAAAACTTATTATTCAACTGTCGAAAGATTAGCAATGAGCTTGTAGTAAGGGAGTTGCTAAAAAATAAAGGCTATTATGGCAGTCTTTCCGCCAGATACTGATGCCAACTGTTCACATACCGGAGACTCAGCGCAATGGAGCGGATTGGGTTTCGGATAAATTGACGGGGCGATGCCATGCCGTCAACAATTGCCGGCAAAATGCTGAAAGCATTGTTTATTGCTAAATAGAGCTGTTTAAAGCCTGTCTTGAAGAAAAGTCTTTGCAGCACAGGTGCGCGAAGCTCGGTACTCACGCCCGAAAATCCCAAAACCACAACCAAAGCACGCAGCACCATTGAAAGTCCCTGAGAGAGCGCTTCAAGTTTTCCTTCAATCCCCGATGCTGATGTTTTGCCAAAAAACAGGGCAAGCAGGATGATAACTAACAGCTGCATCCAGAACATCCATTTTTTTAGTCTGCGCACTGCAATACGGTATCTCAGGGCGATAAAAGCAAAATAGGGAAGCACAATAAGCAGCGAATAACCGGGGTTGAGTTTTGCCAGTCCGTAGAGCAGAAGCGGAATCAGGATAATGTGCAGCAGAAGCAGGGCAGGAGAGTAGTTGCCCTGTGGTTCGCCCGGTTTCCAGTTTCCGTTGCCTAATGCTTCCGAGAAGTCGGGGAGGCTGCTGTCTTGCTCTTGAAGTGCCCGGCTTCCGATAAAGAATCCGGCAAAAGCTGCCAATATTCCCAAAATTGCATAGATCAGAAAAAGTGAGAGTACTACATAAAAAGTGTTGGCGTTAGGCAATCCCATTTTGAAAACGGCAAACCGGAACATTTCTTCATAAATTTGAAAAATATCCCATCCGTAGAGCACAAACAGATGAATTATTTTGTGCATCAGTGCGCCCAACATCGTGAGTGCGCCGGCAATGGCATAGCCGACCAGATTTTTTCCCAGCAGGCGAACGGAAAGTTCCAGCACAACTCCTTCCATCGTTATGGCAATCATGGGACCCAGAATTACCGCACTGGGAGAGATGGATTTCATAAGTGCGGTTATGATTCCTGCCCGCCAGATGATGCCGGGTTGTTTCCAGATTTGATAAAAACCTATAACCAAAGTGATGGAAATCAGCGTAAGAAAAGTTCCCGAAAAGGGAATTTTCAGGTTGTGCAGAAAACTTCCGGCAACAATTTCAATTCCTGCCCACAAGCCCGCCAAAACGGATGCTTTTGTCCATTTATGATTTTTTAAATCGGTAGCCATAATTTTTCACTTTCACGCAGTTCGTCCGGGTTATTTATATTATAAAAGGTGTGAGAAACATAAAATTCCCTGATTTTTTCGGCAGGAATTAACCGGTAATCAGTTTCTGCAATAATTCCTTTCAGTTTCAGCCTGTTTTGAGTCAGCGCTTTTTCAAGCTGGGGTAGAATGTCTTTGCTGTAAACAGCGCACAAAGTTTGCCACTGTCCGTTTTCGTCCACAGGTAAAACCACATCTGCCGGGTTTCCGGCAACTTCATCAAGCAGAAATTTCAATAATTCAGCAGATACGAAAGGCATGTCGCAGGAAAGAACCAAATTCAGCTTGGTTTTTGATTGGGAAAGCGCAGAGAAAATACCGCTAACAGGACCACAATTCGGATAAATGTCTTTAACCACGCGCAGATTTTCATACTGTAACGGCGCTGAACCGACGCTTAATAAAATCTCAGAACTGACTGTTTTCAATGTATTCAGCGCATAGCTGATTAACGGCTTTCCATTTAACCGGACAAAAGCCTTGTCGGTTCCCATGCGTTTGCTCTCTCCGCCTGCTAATATTATGCCTGTTACCCGGGAATTCATTGTTTCAGACTTTCGGTTTTAAGTGTTATGCTGTGATATTCCAATGCCCGGATAATTTGTTTTGCTGCATTTTCAGGGTCTGAAAAATCATCGGGATAAAAAACTGCTTCCGGCTGAATATTCCATCGCTTCAAAATTTGTGGTAAGTTTTTGGACTTCGTTGTAAAAATCAAGGGTTCGGGCAGATGCAACTGATTTGAAAAGGCGTTGTGCCACACCATTCCATGCAATTCAAAATAGCCGATTTCATCAAGAACAAGCACACTTTTTCCTGATTTTTCTATCTGTTCCATCCACTCTGTTCCGATAGGAATTGCCTGCTCATTGATTTGAAAGTGCATGGGTCTTTTGTCGGGCTGGCTGATTCTGGTCATCAGCAAAATTTTTTCCTGCGTTCTTATATTTATAATATAATAGCTGTCAGTCATTTCATCGTTGTAAGCATAAAATCCGCGTAAAGCAAAATTTTTTTCAGAGAGTATCGGAATTAGTTTTTGCAAAAAAAGGGTTTTTCCTGTTTTTTTTTCACCGGATATTATAAAGACCAGTTTTCTCATGCTGCCTGCAATTCGTGATGTTGAGCAAATATAGAGATTATTGTCAGAAAATCTTCATTAAGGATAAAAAGATAAATAATTCGTTTTTATTTGTTTTATCCGATAAAGAAATTATATTTGTTGAATCAAAATTCAAACATGTTTGCCATGCACAGACCAATTGTTCTAATCACACTTTTCTGGTTTCTGTTCCAAAGCGCTTCAATTCATGCCCAGTCGGGCGGCGAGGGTTTATTCAAGGCGGATTGTGCTGCATGTCACACCATTAACGGCGGACGATTAATCGGTCCTGACCTTGCCGGCATCAATGAACTGAGGGAGCAATCCTGGCTGATTTCCTTTATCCGTTCTTCGCAAAAAATGATAAAATCCGGCGATTCGCTTGCTGTGGCAATTTATAACGAATACAGTAAATTGCCCATGCCCGACCACAACTGGAGCGATGATCAGATTATCAGCGTTCTGAATTATATCCGCGAAACGGAAGACCCTTTGCTGACTCAGGCTTCCGCAGAACAGCAGGTTCCGGATTCTGTCCTTCAGCAGGTCTATATTTCCTATTCCGACCCGAAATTTCTCAAAGGGAAGGCGCTGTTTTATGGTTACGAAAAATTCACCAACGGTGCAACCACCTGCACTACATGTCATTATGCAAATGACGGCTCTATTCTTGGCGGTGGAAAATTAGCGATGGATTTAACCGGTTCCTACGGAAGATTGGGAGCAACGGGAATTCAGGCAATACTCACCAATCCGCCTTATCCGGCTATGAATGCGGCGCTGCGCAACCATAAACTGACCGATGACGAAAAAGAGGCATTGACGGTTATGCTTCA
>LSQX01210172.1_pt1 | contig 19028 bp, 10 predicted proteins | sample 654561 | NCBI WGS metagenome assembly LSQX01 (sample SAMN04489861, study PRJNA283612) | anaerobic digester metagenome | isolation source: 4 biogas reactors fed with cattle manure at either 37C or 55C with and... | place: Denmark: Kongens Lyngby | collected 2014
AGATGTGTATAAGAGACAGGAGTAATGAGTGTGAAAAAACCGCAAGGCATAATTTTTGCTAAACATTAATTGAATAAAATATTAATTGAAAAAATATTTTTGTAAATAGAATAGTTATGAAAAAAATAATTTATATATTCTTATTTTTTGTAATCTTTGCTGAACTTAGTGCAAAGCAGATTGAATTCAATTTAAAGCAAAGGCGAGCTTATGACCAAATAATAGTAGAAATTTGGGCAAAATCCACTTCTTCACTCGCTCCAAAGCTTGGAACCTCATTTCTGACTTTGGAATACGATGAAAATTTTCTTATGCCCTCTCAATCACAAACTACTGGAGCAAGCGACAGCATTTCGCATAATATTGACCAAAGCAATCCAATTGTAGATATAAGAACTAACTTTAACTCCACTATTTTTGGTTACACTAACTTAACAAGCCACAGCTTTGCTCCGCACTACTTTTCACTAAAAATAAATCTTTCAACCCTTGGACTGGGAGGACTTGCCCCCGATAGTGCTGGTTTTGGTACTTTCATTGGCAAGCTTGCTTTTGATATTATTGGAAGTCCAAGCGAGGCATCGCTTACAAAAATAAAATGGAGCAAAGGCGATGGAGAAGCTGCACTCTCAATAAACGGAATTAACGGAAACAGCATAAAAGAACTTGTTGATCTGAAAGAACCAGACAATTTCACTGTCCTTGGTTTGGACATTATTTTTCCCAAACAAGGCGGGACCATCATTGATAAAGATATGAATTACGCTTGTTTGACAAGTTATTATGGTGGCGGCGGTTTTCCAATTTACATTGAAAGAAGCGTTGATCCAGCTCTTTATCCCGCACCAAAAGCCACACAGCCCGCATTAAACGAAAATCTTGCATACCATTTCCAATATTCACTTGATAATGGTTCGAGCTGGTATGAACTTGGCAGGGTTACGGAAACAGACCGCCCCTCTTCACAAATTGGAAATAACCCTAACTATAGAACAGGGCAAATTTTCAATCCCTTTAATTACGCAGCATACATAATTACAAGTCAAAACGGAGCAAGAATCACTAAATCCAACTACCGCAATCCATTAAGAGTAATTTGGACTAAAGATAAATTTTCCCTTGATCGTTCAGAGCAGCTGAAATTAAAAGTAAGGAAGCTTGCTGGAAATTTTGGAACTAACTTAAACAATAGACTGGACGATATATTATCCTCGCTTGCAAAAGGCACTTTTATCTTGGGAAAATCTTTTTTTCTTCAACTGAACGGAACGAGTGAATATTTAAAAACAAACAAGACTTTTAGCAACGCCACTCAATTAACGGTTGAAGCTTGGCTAAATTTGAATTACAATTATGCAGCTGGCTCGGAGCCGGGCATAATCGCATCAAGCGGAGGACCAGATGCAAGTCCAATACTTGGCTCAAACGAAGGCGCCTGGCTTCTTTATCTAAAAGATGGTAAATACCCAGCTTTCAGAGTGCGGGAAATTCAGGGACGCGGACAAAATGGCTATCTTGCGACTGTTGTTGCTGATGTTTGCGATTCATTAAAAGTAATAAGTGATGCTATTCCGCTTCAGCTTTCGCATTCAAAAAATTGGACGCATATCGCTGCAACAGTTGAAAACAACATAGTCAGCCTTTATGTGAATGGCGAGCTTGCCTCTCGCGTCCAAAATGATAGCAGTATGGACATTAGAATGCTCACCACATCGCACCCAATCTGGGTGGGTGTAAACCCAAATGGTCAAATTAACGCTTCTCGATATTTAAAGGGGGGTATAAAAGAAGTGAAGGTTTGGAGAGTTGCCCTCAGTCAAGATGAAATTCGTAGCAGAGTGGTAGGAATTCAAAGTCCGTCAAACTGCACTGTCTATGGTGATTTGCGCCGCGGACTTGAGCTATACTATTCTTTTGATGCGATATTGAACGATTTAGCAAGCGATTCCATTTATCAAAACGGAGCTGACAACATAAATTATTTTCAATCAAATATAATTAAAAACGATTCAGCAAGGTTTCGCCCCGATTTGCCACACATAAAGCTAAGCTCTCCAAGCGAAGGGAGTGGAGTTTCAAATCTACAAGAAAAAACCCAAGAAATACGCTGGGTTTCCTTCGGCTTGGGCGACCCAATGCTAAAAAGCTCAAACGATCTTTTTATTGAATATAGCATTGACAGCGGCGCAAATTGGCAATATGCACGTGACCCAAGCGCAAGAGATCATAATGGAAACACTAATCTCGACTCCGAAGCTGGAATTGCCCTTTGGGAACCCTACCAAAATAATAACCAAAGCGCAAATTTAAGAACTATTTATCCCTTTTCGCGAAATGCGATCTTGCGTGTAAAAGGAAATGCTAACAATAATCAATCTACGATTGAAGATAATTCCGGGCTTTTCAGCGTTGCTCCCTTTTTTGCTATTCAAAAAAATAAGGAGAATCAAATATTTTATCTTGAGTCAAACGAGGGAATGAATTTAGAAAAAAATGTTTATTTTTTTGAGTTTTGGCTAAATCCATACAGGCTTCCAAGGGAGGCAGAGCGTTCTTTCCCAATTATTTTTAAATGCGATAGCGTTTCGAAAAAAATTCATTATGGAATCAGTTTGCTTTCAAGCGGACAGATTGAATTTGCTCTTGGAAATCAAGATGGTTCGATTATGAGAGCAAAAAGCGACCTTAACTCGCCCTTGATAGCAAGCAAATCTTATACTGATGAAGATCTTTGGACGCATATAGGGATTATGCTTATTTTAAAAAGTGAAAATAAAAAACCCGAAATCCGCTTTTATTTAGATGGAAAGCCACAGCGAGCAGACAGCATTGCCTTTCAGCTTGGAGATACGCTTGACATATTTTCGCAAAACAAATACCCTACTTATTTTCTTTCACTCCCAAATAACTTTTCAGTTGAACAAAATGCCGGAACAAGCAATTTTCTTGGAGAAATTCGCGAAGTCCGTTTTTGGGATGGGGTGCCCGGAAATTCTGATTATTCCACAAAGGAGCCAACAGAGCTGACTTATTTTGTGCAAGGGCTTTCAACGGTAAATACTTCTTCTTTAAATGAATCGACAAAAAGCAATTTGCATAGCTCTTTTTCTTTTAATGGAGGCAGTTTTGTGATTGATGGCATTGGGCGAGCTATTGAAAAAGACGAGCGAAGCGGCGCTCTTGTGCGTGTTTACGGAAATAAAGCAAAATACATCCCAGCGATTCCATATATAAAATTAGTTGAGCCTGAGTATAATCAGCAAGTAGCGAGCAGCGCAAGTGATTTGCGGGTTCGTTGGGTGGGATTCAATTACTACGGGTTAGGCTTTTACTCTGGCGCCGATTCACTTGCTAAAACTCCTCCTTCATTAGAGTTTTCAATAAAAGGCGGAGGAGGAAGCACTGCTCAGCCATATCAATACCTTGGGAGCAAGTATTGGGGCGCTTCTCAAATAAATTCTTTATCTTTTCCAGATTCAATGAATTATCGTTTTAAAAACTCAAACGCTCATTCAATTTTTGCTGCGAAATTAGATGTTTCAAAAGCAGACCCGGACAAAAACAAGGACGGCCGCTTTGAAGACCAAGGACCTTTGCCGGCTTCTATTTCCAATGCACGCCTTCGCTTGAGCGCAAGGTATAATATTTTTAATGAATCACGCTTGTCTCAATCGGAAAGCCCGCTTTTCACGATTATTCCACTTTCAAATTTCAATACCAGAATACTGCTTGAAGGCTATCATAAGGGAAATAATTTTGGTAAATTAATCAATAATCTTGGAAGCAGCTTTGAAACAGGTGCCTTGAAGATTAAACTCTATTCAGACATAGCCGGGCAGCCTGGCGAGTTAATTGATTCATCTTTCACCGTTTTTGGCTATGACAATCGAAATCCAGCCGATAGAAACAGCGGCACAAAAGATTTTGCCAACGCTCAATGCTATTTTTCTGATATTGCAAACGGCTACTATTGGCTTGTGGTCGAGCATTTAAACCATCTGCCTGCTATGTCTCGCTTTCCAGCTCCATTTCTTTATGAAGGAGATGACCCAAGCAGCTGGAAAATTGAATCGGGCTGGGATTTTGAAAGCTGGAACGGACAAAGCGATAATGTTTTACCAAACGCAGCAGCTGACCCTTGGTCTGGGAATTATTTCACTGCCTATGGCAATGCCCGAGCAAATAAAAACGAAGAGGGGTATTTATCTACTGCTTTAGTTTTTAGCGGAGGACAGGCTGGCACTGACATAAGCCAATTTCCCGCTTTAGTTGGAGGAGATATTAACAGAGACGGAAGAATTAACGAGTTAGACGATCTGCTTGTAAAATCGGATAACGGCACAAGCAATGCCCGTTCGGATATTACGGGAGACGGCTACGTCAATGCAAGCGACAGAACCATAGTTCGTAGAAATTTTGGACGCCGCTCTTCTCTACTTGATTTAAACATCGCGCCCCAAATTTTTCCTTTTTATTCTATGCAAAAAGAAGAATCCATAAAAGAAATTATTTTACACAAAGAAGAAAAAACGGACTTTACTTCCGATGCGTACTCAAACCGTTGCCAGCAAAGCAAAGAGCATTATAAATCAAAGCAAGAAGATCACACGCAGCAGTTTTATAATTATCAGGTTTTTGCTGAAAGCTCAACAAGCGGCGATTACATTGATTTAGATCTTTTCATACAAAATCAAGGCAGCGCCTTTGCTCTTGCAAATTGCACTTTTGCTATTTCATTTAATCAAAATGTGCTAAAATTCCATTCTTTTTTAAAGAATAATGATATAGTATTTGACGATAAAACAAAGGGATATAATCCCGCGTGGAGTTCGCCGCTTGATAATGCAAAGAACAAGTTGGAAGGAGTGCGGACTATTGAAATTGACTATGATAATTTTGCAAATCCTCATGGAGTTGAGCTGACTACTCGAAAAACTTATCTCGGCACTCTCCGATTTTCAATTTACAAGCGCGATGAAATTGCTTTTTTCGAGTGGCACGAAAGTAGCTCTGTGCATTCAACAAACGGAGAAAACATTACAGAGCGCGGGATTTTCAATTTGATAAGTCCCACACTTCTTTACAGCGTTTCTATAAACCGTCCAGCAGAAAATGAGGTTGTTGCTGCTAACGAGCAATACACAATAAGATGGGAGACAAGCGGGCGCGCAGCAGCTTATATCGACTTTTCTTCAAACAGCGGGATGCTTTGGAATAGAATCACACATAGTCCGATAAGGATTGAAGACAAAGCTCAGTCTTGGGTCGCACCAAATATTTTTTCAGAAGAGTGCTTAATAAGGATTGTTGATTCTGCTTCGTTAATGGAGCTTGCAAGAACTCGAGCTCCCTTTTCGATAATGCACAGCTATGCAAGCATTGACAGCCCTTATTTTGGAAACGGCTGCTATATTGGTGGAACAAGGGACACAATCCATTGGTTCACGCAGGTTTATCGGCTTATTTACTTTGAGTTTTCAAGCGATGGAGGAGAGAGCTGGACCAAAGTAACGGGCAATTTGAATGCGAATAATCAAAAAACCGTTTGGGTTATTCCCAAAGTTACTACGAAAAATGCAGTTCTGAGAATGATAAACAGCGAAAACGGAAAAGAGCTTGTCCGCACTGAGAGTTTTAAAATCTTAAATGGAACGCTTTTATTTAGAAAGCCGAGCGAAAACGAGATAGTAAAAGCTGGAACGAGCTATAAAATTCAGTGGGTTTCAAGTTCAGTAGATGAATTTGATTTGGAGTTTTCTACTGACGATGGCGCAAGCTGGACAGTTCTTGAATATAGCCAAAAAGCAATGCCAAATTATTATAACTGGGCAGTGCCAAATTCGGAGTGGGACTATTGCTGGCTCCGCGCTTCTTTAGAGCGTGATGAAGAAATGATTTACGATATGCTGGGTCCTTTTTCTATTTTAGAAATTACGAAAATAGAAGATTTTCTGTATGAAGAAATTGAAATTTCTCCAAACCCGGCTTGTGATTTTATAAAAATTGATTATTCAAATTGCGGATCTTTAATTAAACAAATAAAAATAATAAATTCAAGCGGGCTGGAAATTTATTCAAAGGGCACTGTTTTAAGTAATGAAAAAATTCATATAGTAAGCACGAAAGAATTTCCAAGCGGCTTATATTTTATAATAATTAGATTTACTGAGGGATTTTCTTTGAAAAGAATTGTTATAGCAAAGTAAGCTGAGCGTTTTTAAATTCTTCCAAAACGTCTGTCGAGTTCTGTCATTGGGAATTCAATTATAGTCGGTCTGCCGTGGGGACAGGAGCTTGGGTTGTCGCATCTATTCAGCTCTTCGAGCAAACTTTTCATTTCCTCCAAAGAGAGCGATTCCCCTGTTTTAATTGCAGCTTTACAAGCAAAGGAAGCAGCAACTAAGTCCTGCTTATCAGTTTTCATTATTTTTTCAAATTCTTGGTATTGCTCTAAAATTTCTTTGATTGAGCTTTCCTCTTGACCGGGCTTAATATCAATTGGAACTGCTGTTAATTCAATCTCACTTTCTTCAATAGGATTAAATACAAAGCCAATCGAGGCAAGCTCCTCTTGAATTAACTTAAAAATTGAACGCTCCGCAGCATTTAAACTTATATTGATTTTAAAAAGCAGCTGCTGTGAATTTGAGCTTGTTTTTTGTATGCTTTTTTTTGCACGCTCATATAAAACTCTTTCGTGAGCTGCGTGCTGGTCTATAATTATAAATCCATTTGAAGTTTGAGAAATAATATATTTTTTATGAATTTGAAAGAGAAAGGGCTTGGGAAATGCTTCTTTTTCTATTAACTCGCTTTCACTTTCAAAATTATCTTTAAAAATGGCTGAAAAAGCGGAAACTTGCGGGGCGCCTTGCCCTTGACTTTTAAAGTTATTTTCAGTGAATTTTCTATTATAATTAAATTGCTTTTGATTGCTCATAATTTCGCCAGTATAGCGATTGACAAAAGTAGGCGCAGTTTGATTCGGCTGATTAATCACTAAAAAAGGAGAGCTTGCCTCGTTGCTTGCTATGTCGAGAGAGCGTAGTAAATTATTTTCTTGCAATACGCGTGCCACAGCATTTTGCAATAAATTGAAAATAATTCTTTCGTCTTCAAATTTTACTTCCAACTTTTGTGGATGCACATTTACGTCCACTATACGCGGGTCGATTTGAATATTAACCAAATAGAAAGGGAAATTATTTTTTTCTAAAATATGCTCGTAGCCAGAAAAAATAGCATAGTTAAGCGATTTGCTTTTTATGCTTCTACCATTTAAAAAGAAATACTGATTGGCAGAAGTCCTTTTCACATTAGCCGGGTTGCCGATATAGCCAGAAAGTTTTACAAGATTATTTTCAGCTTGCAAGGGGAACATATTTTCTGTAGTATCGCGTCCAAGAATATTAGCTATTCTTTCTTGGAGCGAAGAAGGTTTGGCATCAAAAATTAGCGTGTCCTCGTCATAAAAAGTAAAGCGTATATTTGGCTTTGAAAGAGCAAGGCGAATCATTGTGTCCGATATATAGCGGAACTCGCTAAGATTTGATTTTAAAAACTTTCTTCTTGCAGGGACGTTGAAAAAAAGATTTCTGACAAAAATCTGAGTGCCAAAATCTGCGTTAAATGGCTCAATGCTTTCTCCTTTCGTTGGCTCTGAAATAAGTCGCAATCCGGGAAACTCCATTCCATCGCTTGTTCTTCTCTTTGTTCTAATTTCTACATTTGCTATTGAGCAAATCGAGGCAAGAGCTTCACCGCGAAAACCAAAGGTAATTATTTTTTCTAAATCCTCGCTTGTTATGACCTTACTTGTTGTGTGGCGTTTGCAGCAAAGCTCTAAATCTTCGCGATCCATTCCGCATCCATTATCAACTATATGGATTAATCCTTTGCCGGCATCTCGCACTACAACAATAATCGAATCGGCGCCAGCATCGAGGGAATTTTCCACCAGCTCCTTGATTGCAGATTCTGGACGCTGAATCACCTCGCCCGCTGCAATCTGATTGGCAATGAATTCTGAAAGTATATTTATTTTTCTATATGGTAAACTCGTTTGCATTTATTCTTTCAAAGCACCAGCAGTTAAGCCTTTTATTACTTGACGTTGAAAAAGCAAAAATATTAGAATTATTGGCATAGCCGAAATTGCAGCGCCAGCCATAAGATGTCCCCAATCAATAGATTGCTTGCCCAAATAAAATGTAAGCCCAACCGGCAATGTCCGATGCGCCTCGTCATTAGCAAAAAGAAATGGAAAGAGAAAAGAATTCCAATTATTTAGAAAAACGTAAATAGCCACCACGGTGAGAATAGGCTTGCAAAGAGGCATCGCAATTTTAAATATAAGATACCACTCGCTTGCACCGTCAATTCTTGCGGCGTCTTCTAATTCCCGAGGGAGCGACAAAATATATTGTCTTATTAAAAAAACTGCAAATGGAGTTACGAGCCAAGGAATAATCAAGCTATAATAAGAATTTATCCAGTTGAAATTTACCATAAGCCGATAAAGTGGAATCATTATCACGTGTGCTGGAACGATAAGCACCGCAAGGATTGAAGCAAAAATTACAGTTTTTCCAAAAAATTGACGCCTTGCAAGAGCATAAGCTACGAGAAAACTGAGAAAAACGTTCCCTGCAGTTACGCATAAGGCAACAAGAATAGAATTAAAAAAATAAGTGCCAAAGGCATCTGTTTCAAATGCTTCTAAAAAGTTTTGCAAAGTGTAGGACGAAAAAAGAAGCTCAAAAAAATTTGCATCTGAGCTTGGAATTGCTTTTAGAGATATTAAAAGCATCCAAGCCATCGGAAAAACCATTCCTAATGCAATCGTAATAAGAAAGGAGTTTAGAAGTATTTTTTTTAAATTTTGCATTAAAACAGTTGATTTCTTTTAATTCTCACAATTTTACAAAATTAACAAGAAATAACAAATTTTCGTATTTTTTATGGGAGGAGAAAATCGCTGTTTTAAAGGAGAGTTTTGTATTATCCACATCTTGTTGTTTTTATTAAAGATAGTGAAATCATTTAATTCTTTTAAATTATATCAGATCATTAATCATATAATTNNCAATAAGCGAATAAATATATGCAAAAGAAAAATACTTCTGTGCTGCAATTTGTGTTGATTTTAGCATTTTTTCTTTCATCTATGACACTATTTGCAGAAACCCACCCGGATACTTTGTTAATCAACTCTGGCAGAGAGGGTAATCTTTTTATGGTGAAAGCGGCTTTAGAGCAGGGCGCCAATATTAATGCAGAGGATATTGATGGGGACAATGCTTTAATTTATGCTTCTGGAAAAGGTCATCTTGATGTAGTCAAGTTTTTAATTGAAAAAGGTGCTGATGTCAATCATAAGGATAGCCAAGGATTTTCAGCATTATGGATTGCTTCACAGCATAATAATATTGAAATTGTCAGATTGCTAATTAAAAACAAAGCTGACGTAAATACTGTTGATAAACAAAATTCTCCACCATTAGAATTTGCAGTTTTAAAAGGATATTACGATTTAGTAAAACTTTTACTTGAAAACGGAGCAGATGTCAATCATCTTTCCAAGCATAAAACGACACCAATATTCTTCTCACTAATGAAGCCAGATTTGGAAATGTCTAAATTATTGATTGATTATGGCGCTAATCTTGAAATAGTTGATGAGACTGGTTCGACTATACTTAATTATGCAATTTTGATAGATTTATATGATTTAGCTGAATTGCTAATAAAAAGCGGAGCTGATATAAATCACTTGTCAAAATTAGGAACACCTCTTTGTGAATCAGCGTTTAAAGGAAATCTCAAATTGACAAAATTACTTTTTGATAATGGGGCCGATATTAATAAAAAATGCAAATCTGGCTCTACTCCTTTGATGATGGCAGTAGCAAATAATCATTTTGAAGTAGTTAAATATTTAGTTGAAAATGGAGCAGACCTTAATGTAATTGATGACTATGGTTTAAGTGCTTTGAGCGATGCTATTGCGAGTGAAAATATTGAAATTGTTAAATATCTAATTGACAAAGGTGCTGATAAATTACACTATCACAGTTCTGATTTAGATCCGTTAGTAGGATTAATAAGAGTAAAAAATTTTAGCATTTTTAAACTTTTAATTGACGAAGGAATCGATTATAAAAGTTTAGATCCTAAAATGCTAGCACCATTTATTACTTCAATTATAGAAGATGGTTTGCAGTTTTTCGATTATCTTCTTGAAAAGGGAGTTGAGATAAACACCGTAGACGAAGCAGCTTTTACCCCTTTAGCTTATGCTGCCGGCTGGGGAAGATTGGAAATGTTAAGGAAATTAATCGAAAAAGGAGCTAAAATTAATCCAACAACAGAAAAAGAAGTTAGCCCTGTCGGAAATGCTGTTCATTGGGGACATTACGAAGTTGTTGAGTATTTAATTAAGCACGGTGCAGATTTAAATTGCAATTATGTAAATATTGATTATCCAATGCTTTCTGCTACTAAAAATAGCAACTTCGAAATTCTTAAATTAATTGTAGAAAATGGAGCGAAAATAAATATTCAAAATGCTCAGGGAACAACTGCTTTGATGAACGCTTCAAAAAACGGAGACCTTGAAATAGTTAAATACCTTATTGAAAAAGGAGCCGATATGAATTTGAAGAATAGAGAAGGAAAAACTGCATTAAACATTGCTGTTGAAAATGAGAATACTGAAATAGTTGACTTCCTAAAATCACAAGGGGCAAAAGAATAAATTAATTAAAAGAAATACTATGCAAAAGAAAAATAATTTCGTTCTGAAACTAATAATAATTATTACAGTTTCCCTTAGTTCCCAAACTGTATTTGCAATGATTCATCCAGATACTCTTTTAATTAATTCAAGCAGAGAAGGTGATTATCAGGCAGTTCAATCAGCATTCAAAATCGGGGCTAATGTTAATGCTGTTGATATTTATGGAAACAGTAGCTTACACTACGCCGCTGAAAAAAGATTTTTAACTATTGCTGATTTGTTAATTGAAAAAGGTGCCAATGTGAATTTGAAAAACAATGAGGGCACAACGCCTATATTTATACCAGTTAAATTTAGTTCTTATTATATTGTTAGATTACTTTTGGATACCGGAGCTGAATTAAATATAGAGGCACTGGAAACAACTCCGCTTTATGAAGCTATAAAATACAAGAACATAAAAATGGCTGAAATTCTCTTAGATAATGGCGCCAAACCTAATTTTTTCCCAAGCACCGAGATGAGCCCTTTAGCTTATACTGCTCTAATGGGTGATTATCAAATGAGTGAATTATTGATTCGTTATGGAGCAGATGTTAATTGTTTGGAAAGTTATAAGAAAAGTAGACACAAATATAGTATTCTAATGTTTAATGTGAGAAAAGAAAAATTTGAAATAGCGAAGCTTCTAATAGAAAATGGAGCAGACGTAAACTATCAGAATGGCCTTAGCTCAGTTCTGTCTTATGCTATTAATGATACTTGCTATGATATAATAAAACTTTTAATTGAAAAAGGAGCTAATATAAATTTTATAAATGAGAATAATGAAACAATTCTTATGAAAGCGGCTACAAAAGGCAATCTCGAAATTTTTAAGTTATTAATAGAAAATGGTGCCGATTTTGATTTAACTAATGTAACAAATGTTGAAGTTTTAAAAAATGCAATTAGAAAAAACAAATATGATATTTTTAAGTATTGTATTGAATTAGGATTCGATCTAAATGCAAGAAGTGCCGGTAATACTTCAGTTTTAATGACATCTGTTTATTATAGATGTGATTCCTGTTTTCAGTATCTTTTAGAGAAAGGTGCAGATCTGAACCTGACTAATGATGTTGGTATGTCTGCACTAACTTATGCAATTGAAATTGAGGATTTAAACACAATAAAATACCTTGTTGAAAAAGGTGCCGATGTTAGTTTAATGAATAATGAAGAAAAAACTCCATTAGCTTATGCAATAGAAAGCAAAAACAAAGAGATAATTAATTTTCTTAAATCCAAAGGTGCAGAGTAATAAATAGCTCAATAACTCTGGACTCTTCACCTCGTTCAGAAAGGCTAAAAATTAATCAAGAAGAGCAAGATTCAAACATTTTTCACCACAGATATACATGCCTTCGTCCATATAAATAGAATTAATAAAATTTGCCTCAACCCAATGTTTTAAATTTTTTAAAATATTAAGATTGATTGTTTCGTTTATACAAAATGAAAGAAAAAGAATTAGATGCTTTAGAAGAACAATCGAATTATGTAGTTTCGGCAAGGAAATTCCGGCCCATGGTTTTTTCCGAGCTTGTGGGACAGCAGCATATTTCGACTACTTTAAAAAACGCAATAAAATCGAATCGTATTCATCACGCATATTTATTCAGCGGACCGAGAGGAGTAGGGAAGACCACAACTGCGCGCATTCTTGCAAAAGCTGTGAATTGCCCTGAAGCTGTGGATTTTGAGCCATGCAATAAATGTCAATCCTGCCTTTCTGTGATAAATGGAAACTCTCTCGATATAATTGAAATAGACGGCGCCTCAAATAATAGCGTTGATGACGTTAGAAAATTGCGTGAAAACGCGATTTATCCTCCCGTTTATGGTAAATTTAAAATGTATATCATAGACGAAGTCCACATGCTTTCTACATCCGCTTTTAATGCACTTTTAAAAACGCTTGAAGAACCACCGCCACACCTGCTTTTCGTTTTTGCAACAACTGAGCAACATAAGGTCCCCGCAACTATTTTGAGCAGATGTCAGCGATTTGAGTTTTATCGAATAAAAATCGAAGATATAGCAAAACAGTTGAAATTTATAGCAAATCAGGAAAAAATTGAAATTGACGATGCTTCCCTGCTTACAATCGCAAAAAAGGCTGACGGTTCAATGCGTGATGGACAAAGCATTTTCGACCAAGCAGTTGCTTTTTGTGGCAATGAAATTAAATATTCCTATCTTGTTGATGCTCTTCACCTTATAGACCAAGATTTCTTTTTTCAAATAGACGAAGCCGTTTACAGCAAAAACGTTGAAAAGCTGTTGAACATCGCAAATGACGTGATAACAAAGGGACATGATTTGCAAGAGTGCTTGAGCGGTCTCTTGGAGCATTATCGGAATTTGATTACTTGCAAATCTACTGGGGACGGCTCTTTCCTTGAGAGCTCAAAAGAATTTATTGATAGATATTTGGCTGAACATCAAAAGTATTCAAATTTAGATCTGTTGAGGATAATGCACATTATTAGCACAGCCGAAACATCACTCAAATTCTCAGCCCAAGCGAAAATCCGCTTTGAAATGTGCCTGCTCGACTTAGCAAATCTTGATTCTTCTATCGAGATTTCTGAGCTTATTAATTCTATTCAAACTGGCGCAAATCTCGAAGGTTTTTTAGATAGTGATAAGTCCTTAAAAACTCAGCCAGAGCAGAAACCCAGCATTAGCGCGCTTAGTGTTGGTGAATCTGCAAGCTCAGGTAGTGTAGCTCAAACCAAAAAAGCAGTTGAGCCAAGCAAAGAAGAAGAAAAAACAGAAGAAAAGAAGCCAAAAGCTAAAAGCAAAAATATCGAGGAAAATTGGGAGGATTTTATTAAGGAATTTGCTAATCCCTCGGCTGGTCTTCAAATTTTGCAGCATAGCGATATAATTTTCCCAAAATTCTTTGAAAAAGAGATTATTTTATATTTAGAAGATGGTTTTGTAAAGGATAATCTTGTAAAGAACAAGGAAAGATTAGTTGATGCACTAGAAGATTTTTTTGGTTTTAAAATCCTCGTTAAAATTTTAAGTCAGATACCAGAAGGTATAGAAAAAAAAAAGATAGACATTAATTTTGAAGTAGAAAAAGATTTAGAAGTAAGTTTTGACGAAAGTCAGCATTTGGACAAGCATCCAATAGAGCTTGACATACTTAAATTTGGCGCAAAAGAAATGAGCAATTAGCTCAATAACTTGTAAAACAAAAAGGAGATATATATGGCATTAGAAGTCAATTCAGCCGCACCGCTCTTTAAAGTAAAGACTAATGGCGGCGAAGAAATTAGTCTTTCCGATTATAAAGGAAAGTGGTTAGTTCTTTATTTTTATCCAAAAGATAACACCCCGGGCTGCACAAAAGAAGCTTGCAGTTTCCGCGATAATATGGAAGATATAACAAAACTTGGAGCAGTAGTGATTGGCGTTAGCCCGGATAGCGTTGCCTCCCACGATAAATTTGTAAAAAAATTAGATTTGAATTTCTTGCTTGCAAGCGATGAAGACAACTCAATTTCCTTGCAATATGGCGTTTGGATTGAAAAAAATAGATGCGGTAAAAAAAGTTTTGGCGTTGAACGCACTACCTTTATAATCGACAAAGAGGGAATGATTCAATATATTTTCTCAAAAGTGAAAGCAGATGGTCATGCTTTGGAGGTGATTGAAAAACTGAAAGAGTTGATGCAAGGCAGTTAAATTTTATTTCGCTGCTGAAAATATATCGTTTTTTAAATATGCTTTAAGTCATAAAATTACTTTTATTTATTTTATGACTTAAAGCAAGACTATTTTTAGCTTTCACTTATTCTAAATTTTTCCATTTCGGAGTTCAATTCTTCAACGGTGTCGTTAAGCTTTTCAGCAGAACTATTGAGTTCAGATAAGGCATCGCGGGTTTGAGCAGCTGATTTATATAGTTGCTCAATAGCTTCTTTTATTTGATAAGCGAACTCAGATTGTATTTGCATTGAATTATTGACGCCCGCGATTTTTGGCTCTATCTCTGCACTTTGCTCAAGAAAAGAAATTAGCTCAGTGCTGATTTTCACTGTTTCCTTTGTGCTGGAATCGGTTTGCTCAGCAAATTTGGAAACAGAAGCAGCGCCATCTCTTACTGCATTTTGCATTTCGTTAATCAACCCTTCAATTTCTAATGTGGCAAGGGCGCTTTGGTCTGCAAGTCGCCTTATTTCTATGGCAACCACTGCGAAGCCCGCTCCAAATTTACCAGCTTTTTCTGCTTCAATTGCTGCGTTAAGCGAGAGCAGATTTGTTTGGCTTGCCACCTTTGTAATTGTCGTTATCACTTGATTAATGCTTGAAGTTTTTTCGCTTATCTTAATAAGTTTGTTGTCTATATTTTTTGAATTATCCGAAATAAATTTCATAGTGGATTTAATATTAGAAATACTTGAAAGGGCGGATTTAGCAACTTTTGCGCTTTTTCCAGCCATTTTTGTCAAGTAAGTCATTGTGAGTGCCAAATCTTGAGCAGTTTTAGAAACTTCTTTTGCCGTTGCGTTGACTTGATTTGCTAAAGCTGCTTGCTCAGCGGCATTAAACTCAAGCTCATGAGTGGAAATAGATATTCTTGCGGCAGAATCAGAAATATTATCTCCGGATTTTTGAGCTTGCTTTAAAAGTGAGTCTAAATTGATAGACATTGTTTTCATTGAGCAAATTAGCTTAATTATTTCATCTTTAAATTTATGCTTTTCTTCGCTATAGCATTGAATTAGCTTTTTTAAAAAATGCGGAGGGTTCTCAATGTTCATGGTGGCTTCGTAAATATTGCCGGAAGCAATTAGGCTTGCTAATTGAGTAGAAAATTTTAATGGGCTGCTAATTCTTTTTGAGATAAGGAAAACTAATAAAATAGCGATGAGCAGCGCAGCAAAGGACAAAGATAAAGCTATTTTCATCTGTGTTTTATAATACTTAATTCTTGCGCTTAATAAAGATTCAAGAGTTAAGCTTGAGGAAAGCCAAAAATTTTGCAAAGACTTATAAACACCCGCTTTTTCTTCATTGTATTTCTTTAATGTGTAACTATCAAAAAATACTCTATCTTTATTTTCAAGTAGAGAATTTACAAACTCCCGCAACTCTGTGTCAAACTTTTTATATTCTTGGGGCAGGATTTCTTGTAGAAATTCATTTTTATTATAAAACAGCTCATCTGCTTTAAGTGCAACGTTTAAACTGTGTTCAATCTTATTTAAGTAATTACTTATAATTAATGTGCTTGCTTTTAAAAGCAAATCGTCTTTTGGAGATAATGTATCCTTTAAATGCGGAGTTTGGCTTTCATATATTTGAATTGCATTGAAAATCGCATAGCTTAACTCTGGTAAAAGCAATAAACATATATTTATAGTGTAGTAGCTATCAAGATCAGGGTCAAGTATTAAACAATAATCATCAGCAATTTGCCGATTAAATGAAATCGTTTCCCTAAGATTCCTTAAAACTGAGCTCTCAATTTTATCTCTATTAGCATTTCGGAATTCCGATATTAATTCATTCCAACTATTTTTAGCGAAAATTGAATCAGTATCCAGTTTTTTAATAGAGGAATTAAGGATTTCATATAATCGAGATAGCTCTTCCAAATCTTTAGCTATAGGAATTGCGCTCCCCTGAACTTCATAATTAGAATTGATAACAGAGCTGCAGCTATAAGTATTGCTATATATGATTTGAGCATTGCTTATAAAATTAATTAAAGGAACTAAGACAGCATTGCCCTTATTTTCATTTAAAGTAAATTGTATGTTTTTAATGTAGTTATTGGTTAAAAAATGCAAAAGCATTGCTATCGGCAAAGCGAATGCAAAGCAAATAAGCATTAGTTTATGCGAAATTTTTAATTTATAATAAAGATTTTTCATTGATTTTCATTTTTTATTCAATAAATTTTATAAATTAAATTTTTCCAACTCACTGTGAAGTGTTTGCACAGCTTTGTTTAATTGGCTAATAATTAAACTAAATTCGCTTATTGAGTCGCGTGTTTGTTTTGATGTCAGAGCTAATTGGGACATAGCTTCAAAAATCTGCGATGCGCTAAGAGCTTGACTACCTGTTGCTTCGCTTACCGTCTCAAATTCTGGAAAAAGCTCGTTCATTTGATCAATTATTTTTGTCAAATTTAAAGTTAAGTTTGATACTTCTCCAGAATTGTTTAAAACCTCTTTTCTAAACTTATCCATCTCCATAACGCCTGAGGAAACTGCGACGTGCATCTCATTTATCATAGTTTCAATGTCTTGCGTTGCGATAGCAGTTTGATCGGCAAGTCGGCTAATTTCTCGAGCAACAACAGAAAAGCCTTTGCCATATTCTCCAGCTTTTTCAGATTCTATTGCCGCATTCAAAGATAGAAGGTTAGTTTGGTCTGAAATTTTATTTATAGCTCCAAGGACATTTGAGATTTTATTAGTTTTTTCATTGATTATTGAAAGTTTAGTAGAAATGGATTGAGTGGCAAGGATTAAGCCCTTCATAGCCTCTTCCATAAGCAAGAGATTTGATTTACCCGTTTTTGCGAACATTGAAACTGTGCTTGCTTTTTCTGTTAAATTAATCATTGATTGGGCAAGGGAGTTTGAGGTGGTGGATATTTCATTACTTGTGCTGCTAACCTCTTGGGTAGAAGCAAATTGCTCTACCGCAGTTTGTTCAAGTTTTTTCGAAGAGCTTTCTATCTTTGAAGTGGATTCGCTAACGAGAACGCTTGTTTTTTGAACATAACTTATAAAGCTTAAAAGATTATCAGACATTTTTTTCATAGCTTTGATTAGCACAATACTCTCGTCTTTACTTTCATTTTTGCTTCCCTCGGAGCTAAAATGCTCTTTATCTTTTTCAATCAATGCTTTGATTGTCCTTTGTCCCTCGCCAAGTTGCCCATTAGCTATTTTTTCCACAGATTCAACAACCGTTTTCAGCTTAAGGGCAATCGCTCTTGTGGCAAAAAGAATTATAAGGAAAAGAAGTATTAAGCCAAAGGCTGCGATTAAAATAATGGCTCTGTTTAGCTTATCAAGTTCTTTATTAAAAATATCTTTTGGAAAAACAATTCCAAAAGACCAGCCGCTCGATTGTATAGGAGCATAGAAAAAGTAAGAATCAATATCTGTAAAAAGCTTTACCGAGCTAATTGAGCCGCTTTCTCCATCGGTCATGCGTTTTCCAATTCTACTAAGAGTAGTGTCGCCAAGCTCATCAGCCAACTGAAAAATTGACTTGCTTAAAATTAAGGAGGAGTCGATGTGGGCAATAAATTTCCCGTCTTTTCTAAGAAGGAAAGGAATACAGTTCTCGTTTGTTGCTATTTCACTAAAAAGAGTTTTTAACCATTCCAGTGGCAAGTCGCAAGTTGCAACGCCAGCAAAAACCTTGTTTCCCTTAACATTTCGATAAAAGGGCATTGAGTAGGTTGTCATTAAAATATTCCCTCCACCTTCATCGTAGTAGGGGTCGCTCCATAAATTTTTCTGTGCTTGCTTTGGGGCGGCATACCATTGCCATTCGGGGTAGTTGTATTCAGGGGCAGCCAAATCTTCAAAGAGCAGTTTGTGATTTTTTTTATAATAATAAGGTGAAAAATACTTTACGCTGGCATCGAATAAATAAGGCTCAAAAGCAATAGTGGAGCCGTATAGCTCTGAATTATTTTTAATGACTGACCTTAGAAATGTGTGCAAGCTAATACTATCCAAATCAGCATTTTCAGTGTATTGAACGATTCCCATTCCAACTTTTTCAATAGATTTGATTGAAAATTCAATTTTTTTCAAATTAAGTTTAGCTATAACATTAGCTTTAAGTTCAAGTTGCTCTGAGAAAAAAGCACGCATTACAATAAGATTATAAGAATAAACTATTATAAAAATAAAAGCTGTTGCGCTTAAAATATAAATGGATAGTTGGGCTGCTATTGGAATTTTTTTCAACATTTTTCTAAATTTATTATTTTTCTAAAATAATTTTTATCTAAGTTAGCTAAATTTTATTTGCGATTTCTGTTCTGTTAAACTATGAGTATTAATAAAGCGAAAATGCCGTCAATTTTACTTAAAAGAAAGAAGCTGAAAATCTAAGCAAGCTCAATTATTTTCTTAGACAGTTCAATTTCTCTGCTATCGTTTGAAGCAATAATTACTATTCGATTATTCTTAATCAGCTTAGAAATCATTTCTTTTGCAATATTTATTCCGTTTTCATCAAGATTAGTAAAAGG
>LSQX01390277.1_pt4 | contig 19027 bp, 16 predicted proteins | sample 654561 | NCBI WGS metagenome assembly LSQX01 (sample SAMN04489861, study PRJNA283612) | anaerobic digester metagenome | isolation source: 4 biogas reactors fed with cattle manure at either 37C or 55C with and... | place: Denmark: Kongens Lyngby | collected 2014
TGGATTGTAGTATATGGTTTCTCGGCTGTCAATGATTACAGATAGGGCCCTCGGCTTATCCGTGGGCCTGTGTACCACAAGACAGGGAACGTAACACCATGTTTGCTCAGACAATGGTTTTCTCGCTCGTCCCGGTCAGGCGGACGACTTGCTTCAGGGAAACCCCGGCATGGTGTATGCGCGCAATGGCATCCGCCCGACATTTGTCCACCAGCCTGTTTTCAAAACTCTCCCCCGGCAGCGAATGCAGATGATTGGAATCAAGCAGTAGGCGTACAGTCAAAATTGCCACAAATCGCAACACTTACAAAGCCTTCCAGGAAGGTTTCATGATCCACCGAATCGCGGAAATGCACTGCTTGTTGGTGCCGCGCAGCATGATTTGGCCAAAACCCTTTGATATATCAACGGGTTTTAGAGCGTCGAATAAACAAAGGACCCAACTGCTGACAGAATTCCTTCTATCGTTTGTCGGGTCCCCGGGTGTGATTTATCAACAGATACTCGGAAAATAATACAATAACCCGATTTTCCCTGCAAAATAGTATAAATCTCCATGTACTCTTGTTGGGATTAAATCGTGCAGTCCATTTTCCAACTATACCGGAACAGCTGTTTTGACGAGACAAATGCACCCCCTAATGTCAAAGCGTTTATTGAAGAGCCGGGCGTGTTTGCGTTCAAATTCGGTACCGTGAAAAGTATGCTCTGCAAAACCGGGAGATACCCGGTGCTTCGGAATGACTGCGTCATTCGTCAGAAGGCTCCCCGGCGATGGTGTCGTTTCTTCTTGCCGCAAACGTCATCCCCACGGTACATATACATATTCCATGAATTGTATTTCGTTGCTGTCGTTCAACTCAATGTGGGTGGTGACAAACCAGAAGTCTGCATGTGTGATCCCCTGCTCTTCCTGCGGCAGATCATACTCAAAAGTCAGATTACCCGTTTCTGGGTTTTCTCCATTCATATAGGCATCAAGATACCACTGATAGAGATCGGTCACAGGAATGTTGATCAATGAGTTTTCAGTTGCACCATTGAGCATCTCCGCGTGAAAATCCGAGGCGATCAGATAAGTGAATTCCGACCCATTATCCGCAATCTCACCATGTACGTATCCTTCGTCTGAAACGACCCGTTCATAGACACCTGTCACGGCATAAACATGGTGGTTGTAATCATAATGCATCTTTTTCACTTTAAACAAATCATAGATCTGTCCATTCTGAGCCTTATGAGCATAAAACCGGTGTTCTTCGCCCCCGGTGCCTGCCGTTGCAAGCGAATCAACAGGCACAAATCCACGGAATGAGTCACCTTCGATATATGCCCAATCACCCAAGGTTGCCAGCCGGTTTACCTCGCTTTTCTCAGGCAGCGTAATTAATGTGCTTTGAGAATACAGCGGATCATCTGTCACACTGACTGTCCCAACCGTCAGCGCAGTGGCAGAACGCAAACCAAGATTGGGGACTTCTGCTTTCTTTGGCAATGATGCGGTATCGATATAACCGATTCTATAGTGGCCGGTGTCGATAGAGTATTGTATTAGAATCCAATTACCATCTCGACCAAACACCTGAATCCATCCATTGGTGGAGACAGCCGCTTTGCCATTTGCGCTGCGAAGAGAGTTTTTATCCGGGGCGGAATAAACAGCATATTTCTTGCCGCCGGAAAAGTGTATTTCCTGTGCTTTCAGTTCAGAAGATGTTGGCAGTGTCGGCGCGGATGTCAGTTTCTGCCTTGCTTCTTTCAGCGTTTTCGAAACAGCTGACAAGCTGACATAACGCAGGTCCCGTTGGAAAGTGCCATAGGCTGTTCCAACGATTTTGTTGTCGTCTGCGTCGCCAAAATAGGTAATATGGCCATCATCAAGCACCATGCTGCCATAATCCCCATAGCTCCAGATGCGGAAAAGATTCCACTTTCCGCAAGAGGAAAGTTGGTAACCCGTAAACAGCTGGGTATATTTCTCTTCCTTATCCAATTGACATACAACTAATATCGGACCAGGGTAGTTCTTGTCTGTTGCCCCATCTTCCATATGATCCGAAAGATAGATTTTGACTCGATTTTTCCCTTGAGGTATGGCTGATTTCGTGTGAAAGGAATGAACCCATGTGCCGTTTTGAAGCTTAAAGCAATACACAGCATTTGACCCGTCCTTTGTTCTGACAAGCACAAACCGGCAGCTGCTGTTTCCATGATCTGTCAAGTGGGCGGTTTCAGTGATTTCTGCTCCATTCAAGCTGCTTCCAGAAAAGTAGTTCCGTATCTCAGAAGGGAGCGTTTCTTCTGCCGGCGACACTTCCAAGCATGCAATGAGAAGGACTAAAGCAATACATACGGAGAATAGACAACGTTTCATCGTTCGCGCCCCCGTTGTTTTTCTTTCAATATAGCGTTAGAGACTCTTCTATATATCCCTTGCGTCCATTATTCTCCCACAAAGTTGTTTTGTTGACGGTTCACTGTCCGGCAAGGATATGTGGCTCCTATTATTTACCTTTCAGAACGTCCGCACCCATATCTTTTCTCATTGGACTTGGATCAGCTATCAGATGAAGAGCATTGCGGCCGCACACAGCACTTCCCAAGACGCGTCTGTCACCACGGCGACAGTGCGGTTGATGCCCGTGTCCCGGTCAAACCAGGTAATCAGTCCCTCTCCGCCGGGCGTGTAGCTTAGAATTGCCTCAAAGGGGCCAAGCGCCGCAACCTCCCATTTGTCCCAGGGATAGGTAACTTCTGAGGCCTCAAAGGGTTTTTCACCCCTGCGTGCCCAGTAGACTTGCTGCTTGCCTTCCAACTCATACCGGACAGCCGCCAGGTACAGGGGGCCGCTGCGGGTGAAGAGATAATACCGCGGGTTTTCAGCGCCTTGGGGCGCTTCAAGGGGAAAGCCCAGGGCCTCGGCCACCGCTTGGCTATCTGATTTCTCAGCCCACGCCAATTCGGGAAGCACTATACCCTCCAGGCCCTCGCCGGGAATCTCAGGGGGCTCCTCCTGCTGCCACTCAGCCATAGAATTGGCGAGTACCATCATCTTTTCCAGTGTCGCGCCCTCATCCATGGAGACGGAGTAGGTCGAGCTCTGAAGCGTATCATACCACTGCGCAACGCCCGGGCCGCCGTCAACATACATTACGCGGCCATGGAAAACACCGCCGATACGCATCTCCCGGTCAAAGGCCCAGTCATGGTACATACCGGAGAAATCCTGAATCTCGTCTGTAAAGGCCCCGCGAAGCACGCAGCGCGTGCCATGGTAATAGAACATCGCCTGGGCGATAACCATGCCATCAGGATCGCCCGCAGGGGCATCGATGTAACTGTAATCGGCATCATCCACCCCTTCAGGCAGCGGGGGCAGGTAGAACCATTCGCCGGCGGCTTCCTCTGCTTCCTGGCGGGTGGCCTCATGGATGGGATTGGGCAGGCCTGTCATCTCTGCCAGGGTGGTGGATGCCGGCAACAATGCCATTAAAGCCAAGATGAGCAGAATACGCGGGATTTTCATAGGATTACCTCCTCATTGATCAAGGGCACGCCGCATCAGTGCATTTGAAAGGAAACCATGCCGCCAACGATATAAGCTGTTTTGCCGTTTTGCAGTTGAATCTCATACCAGCTTGTCTTAGGAATGGACACAACGTTATAGACTTCGCCCGGGTTGACCTTTCCCACGATGTCCGCTTTCATGGATGGCTGCGCCCGCAGGTTGGCCTGCCGCGCGTGGGTGACGGTCACTTGCCCCAGGAAATGATGGAAGGAATTGTAGAGCCGGTAGACCGCCTGGATGGCCTCGGTGCGGGTGAAGGGGTTATTGGGGTGGAAATCATGGTCCGCGTCTATGGACATGACGGGTTTTCCGGAGGCAGTGTCTACGTTGTCAATGATAGTCAGCACCATGTCGAGCATGGGCAGTGCCCGCCAGTCACCCACCACATTGCTTGAAATCCCCGCGTGTTCCTGGCACAGCGCAATGGCGGCGCTATCCGCGACAAAGGGGTCGTTGGAGTGGTTGAACGCGGGGTCGCTTTCGCCCATATCAATCAGCGCGCCGTATAGCTCCGCAGCTGCCACACCGCGCAGAACGATGTCGAAATCAAAGCCGGCGTTTGCCGCCTGGTATTCGGTCAGCGACAGGTATACATGGCTGCGGGCCGCTGAGGAATTGTTGTTCTTAAGGCGAATGACGTTGGTGAGCAGCTGGTCCAGCTCCTGCCAGGTGACATTGCCCTCAGAAGTCATTCCCCGGGGTACCAGGCCCAGGGCTTTGGCCGCTGCGATTTCATTGGCGGTCTGCTCCTCAGGCGAGGGCGTTTTGACGGGGGTGGGCTTGACGGTGGGCTTGGGTGTGGGGGTAACAAAAGGCTTTGGCTTCTTGTCACTCAGAAATTCGGTCTTGACATAGCCGTTATACATACCGTATTGCACATGATACCAGACCATTCCCAGAAAGTCAGCATACACCTGCACTTCAGCAGCGTAAGGGATTTTGGCGATGACTTTTGCGTTGGCGTCAGGCTGCTCGCGCAGGTTAAGCGTCTTTCCGTTGCCAGTTTTTACGTACATGGTGGAGGAGGGGCTATTGATGGAAGCGGTGGCTGGCAGAAGGGAAGCCAACAGGATCAGGACAGACAGGAGGCAAAAGATTTTTTTCATGGTTCACTCTTCCTTTCATATGGTGCACGTATCATACATTGATACGCCACGGGTATCGACTTTTTAGACTGACAATTGCTTATGTTATAAACTCAATCCGCCCCGGTGTCAATAGCAGGGCGGAATTTCACAGCGAATTGTGAGAAAATAAGCTAAGCCCTATACAATCAGCTTGCCGCCGCGGCGCACGCGGGCGACATTGAGAAAGTAACTGTCCAGCCCATCCTGTATGGATGGGTCAAAACAGTGTGGAGCGCCTTCCTCATCTCCCTTGTCGCCCAGGATCAGCCGCTGGTTTTCCGCTACACCTTTTAGGACCTTGCGGGCAGATTCCTGAGCGGTCTGGGCGCCCTCCGGGGGGCCGATTTCTCCCCAGATCGCAGTGAGTGTGGTTCCCGGCGTGGCTGAGTTGAACTTGATGCCCTCATCCCAGTATTCATATCTAAGCGTGAGCGTCAGCATATTCAGTGCCGCCTTGGTCGCCGCGTACATGCTCTGGTAAGCCATGGGGGACCAGGCGATGCCGGAGATGATGTTGACCACCTGTCCGCCCCCCTGAGGTATCATCACATTGATGGCGGCGCGGCAGCCGTATAGGGCGCCATAGAAATTGATTTTAAATGCCCTTTCCCAGTCCTCATTGGTCTGCACACGCATGTGCAGTTTTTCTTTGAGAACTTCGCCTGCTTGCGTGGGAGTGAACAGGCCCGAGAGGCCAAGGCCGGCATTATTGATCAGTAAGTCAAAACGGCCGTCCATGAACTCAACGGCCTCATCAATCATTTGCTGCACTTCGTTTTCTTTAGTGACATCGCAGCGAACGCCCTTGATCCGGCCCAGGTATTGAAGCTGCAGCCGCTTTTCGTGAGTATGCAGGTTTTCCTCGTTGATATCCGCCAGCACCACCTTGCCGGCGCCCTGCGATAAAAGCTCCTCGCACAGCGCCAGGCCGACGCCCGATGCTGCGCCCGTTACGACGGCGTTTTTTCCCAGGAAGTATCCCTTGTTGTTATCCATTGTCTGTTCCTCCCAATTACTCGTAATGCTGGTGATCGCGCGTCAGCGTACATTGATCGTAGCGCCCGGAGAACAAATACTGCATCGTGCGCATGGTTTCATCCGCGGGGTACTGGTACAATCCGTGCTGACCCCGCACAAAGTTGTCACTTACCATCCAGCCGGCACCCAGCACCTTGGTGATGGGCACCTCTCCCCAAGCATCATCCTTGGAAGAGCGCAGCGTCACCTCCGCCTCCGCCGGCTCCCAGCTGTAGAATGTGGTGGGACTGTCATAGAACAAGATGTTCATGTTTTGAAAGCCGTCGGAACCAATTTGATATTTGTGCAGCAGGCAACCTCCCTCGGTGGTGATGGGGTTCTTCCGGGTGCATCCTTCCTGCTCGGATGAGAAACTTGAGTCGTTGTAGCGACCAATGCGCAGGGTGACATCCACCAAGGGCACCCCCTTGCGCTGGATCATGCAGTGCCCCCAGTTGCCCTCGCGTTCTACCACGATGCGCTCGCACAGCTTCTTTGGAAGGCCTGAACCTTCGCGACCCGAGAAAGCGCCCATCAATGCGCCCGGCCCGCTCAGCTGAAGGCCAAGAAAGTAAAGGCCGGTCGTCTCCCCATAGCGCGCCATCAGTCCGACGCCGCCCTCCATGTACCAGGGGGCGAAGGTAGGCTCGCGGATATTGACGATGTAGCCGTAATATACGGGGGCCTCGGGATTAATCAGTTCAAGGGGCGGAGGCAGTGCCCTTGCTGCCTTTTCAGGTTCCGCGATGGCAAAAAACTGGATACCGTACTGGTTGTTCATCGAGCCGTCTTTCATGAAATTCCGAAGTTTGTCAAGGGGGGTAAAGTTGCTTGCGCGCATGGTTTCTTCTCCTTTCAATTCTTGGTCGTATCAAACACGAAGGCTTTGCCCTGGGCGTCCTGCATGGCTTCCAGGATGCGACCGGGTTTGGACGCGTCACCGATCACCCGGAATTGTTCAAAGCGCTCACCGCAGGTTTCTGCCAGCGAACGCCTTGGGGTGACGCCCATAGCCATCACGACCCAGTCGGCAACCACAGTTACGCTCTGACCGTCAGCCAGGCGCAGCAGCTCCACTTCGTTTTCACTGACGCGGGTTAATTTGTGCCCCAGAAACACCTGGGCGCCGTGAGAAAGAACGCGGCCCATGATGTCACTGACAACGGCCGGGTAGGCGCCAAAGCCCAGGGTGTCCATCATTTCCACGATCGTCACTTCACGGCCTTTAAGCGCCAGCACTTCAGCGGTTTCAAGGCCTGTCATCCCGCCGCCGATGACGGCCACGCGACCCCGCGGATCGGTTCGGCCCAGCAGCACGCTTTCCGCGGTAACCACCTGCTTTCCATCGATGCCTTCTATGGGCGGCAGAAACGGCTCAGCGCCGCAAGCCAAGAACACCGCCACCGGATCAAGTGCCTCCAGGCTCTTCGCAGTTGCCCGCTCACCCAGGAGGAGCTCTATGCCGGCCTTTTGCATTTGTGTATGCAGAGCTTGCGTCAGCCGGGTGATCTTCTCTTTGCTGTAGCCCTTATCGGCGATGTTGAGGGCACCGCCGGGCAAAGCATTCTCGTCAAACAATATGGGAGCAAAGCCCCGCTCCTTCAAGGTAAGGGCCGCCTGGATACCCGCAGGTCCCCCACCCACTACCACCACCCGGCGCCCGTTTCCGTTTACCACCGGCATCTCGTATTCCCGCTCGTGTCCCGTCATGGGATTGACAGCGCAGTTTATGCGCCTGAGAGCGCAGATTTCGCCAAAACAACTCAGGCACCCAATGCAGGGTCGTATCTCGTCTTCACGCCCCGAAAAGGCCTTGCGTATCCAGTCCGGATCCGCAAGCAGCGCCCGGCCAAGGCCTACTAAGTCACAAACACCTTCTGCAAGCAGCTTCTCAGCGGCTTGGGGTTCCTTGATGTTACACACTGAAATCACCGGTATGGACACGGTCTGTTTTACACCTTGAGCAAGGTGTTTTTTCCAGCCCTGGGGATAGGTGCCAGGCTCAATGCAGCCTTCAGTGTAGCAGCTTACGTTGATCATATCGACGCCGGCTTCCTCCAGCGCCCGGGCGATGCGACCGGCTTCTTTCTGGTCTATTCCGCCCGGCAGCGCCTCCTGGGCGTTGATGCGTACCGACACAGGGAAGTGCCGGCCGCAGGTTTCGCGAATTCCTTTTAGGATCTCCAATACAAAGCGCATACGGTTTTCGAAGCTGCCGCCATATTCATCCTCGCGGAAGTTCATGGCGGGGGACAAGAACTGATTAATGAGGTAGCCATGGGCTCCGTGGAGCTCCACGCCGTCCATGCCGGCCATTTGGGCGATGTGGGCGGCATTTACAAAACGGTCGACCATATCCCGGCATTCAGCGTGCGAGAGCGCGCGGGGCAATTCACCACCCATGGGGCCGGCAACCGCGGAGGGCGCCACCGGTTGAGTTCCCGTTACCCAGGAGGAAGCCGCCCGGCCGGGGTGCTGAAGCTGGATAAACAGGCGCGTGTCCCAGCGATGGACCGCGGTGCTCAAGCGCTGGAGCTCCGGAATGTCCCCCGGGCGGTAGGCCGCCATCTGGCAGGGATCGCTGATGCCTGCGCCGCTCTGAATGCGCGTAACTTCGGTGATAATCAGCCCCACGCCTCCCCGGGCTCTGGCGTCATAGAACTTGATCAGGTCATCTGTGACGCCTCCCTCCGGTTTTCCCAGATTGACACCCATGGCGGTCATCACAAGGCGATTGGGCAGTGCCAGTTTCCCAATCTGCAGCGGGCTTTTCAAGCGCTCATACATCGGGTTCCACCTCCAATTTCAGGGGTCCGGTTTCAGGCAGCGACAGTTGCCGGTAACGATGGACAGCCAAGGCCTCCACCAGGCGGCTTAACAGCTTTGTGTAGGTAGTGCGAATGATGAAGAATTGAAAGAAGTTGAGCGTCTCAAAGCCAAAGAACCACATGACGGCCCAAAAGATTAATGAGGAGAGTACCATGACGGGCAAAACCAAAACACCCGTCAGCCCCCATGGGTTGGCGGGTAGAGCGGACAGAAAACGGTTGGGCTTGCCCGCCGGCGGAAGACTTCCAGCCAGGGCCAACTGTCGTACAGACGACAGAGTGGGCCTGACCATCAGCAGGCTGACAATAATGCCAAGGACCAGGCCGGTTATGACCACGCCGCTTTGGGCGACGCCCATCAGCACCACCAGGTCCCCCTGAATGATGGTGCCGCCAAGTATCAGGCCCAGCAGCATGTTCATCCCAAAATCGGTGGTGACGCTCGCGTAAAGGCGGGAAAACATTTCTCGCCGTGGCAGAGGGTTGATGACAGTTTGTTGTCCCGTTTGGGGCGGATCAGAAGGCCGTGCCAAGTCAGGCTGAACGTAGCGAAAAATCCCAAATTCAATCACTTTAGCGGCAAGAAGAATGGAATAGCCAATTTTCCAGACGAGAAAGCGGGAAAAGGTGTAGCTCGTTTCCGGATAGAAATTCAGAAGCGCCCAGGTGACGAGCACCATCAGCGCGGCTCCAACCAGTCCAGTCAAGACCGCCAGAAGAAAGTAACTCCGCGGCAGCCTTTGAATGAACGCGTTCACGGGCACTTGGGCAGGCAGGGTGCCACAGGCACGGTGGGATCCCGCCGCCCACCGGGTATACGCCAGGCTTGTGAACGCTGTTAAGACACCACAGATGGCGGCGTCTACCACGAAATCATAAACCGTAAGCTCCCGGCCGTACTGGAATATGAACGCTAATGGCAGATTAATGGCACAGACGGTCAGCGCCATGGGCAGGTTATTCAGATAGGGCAGTTCAGTGCGGCCTTTACCCACGATCGCTTTCATCGCTGGCAGCTCCTTTTGGCGTCGATACAACGCGCCCGTTTAAGCATATGATACTAAACTTGGGGCACAGGTGTTAGGCCAAAAAGGGGGTCAAAACGGCTATATCGTCAGAACAGGGCTGACAGCTCACGGCGGGAGGTGATGCCAAGCTTGTCAAAGGCACAGGATAAGTCCTTCTTAACTGTTGAAAGGGAAATAAACATCTTTTGGGCAATTTGATCATTGGTTAGCCCATCCACCGCGTACAGCGCCACCTGATACTCCCTCCGGGTGAGAATCTCCGGGATGCTGCAAGCGGCGAACTCATTGTGCGCCTTCAGCCATTGGGGGAAAATCACCTTCCAGCGGCTGATGACCAAATCATACTGCTCGGGAAAGGCCTCCATAAGGCAGCGTTCCGTCAGGCCTTGCATGGTAGTGAGCGTCTCCACAAAAGGGCCGATGAAGCGGTCCGGCAGCGCCAGGTGCATCACCGTCATCATGCGGTCGCGGGCCTGGGCGTGATTATTCTGCTTTAGGTGCCCCAGCGCGGCGTACAGATAGACGTATATATCGCTAAGTGAATAACGCCCCGGTTCACGTGTAGAAATCCTGGCTTCCGCCGATGCCAGCATCACCCGATAATCCTTAATAATCTGAAGGTATTTTATATAGGTGTACCAAGCCAAATCCCGCATGACAGGCGGTATGACTGACAGGTCTCCGTTTTTGATCCAATCCGGGGTGTTGCGGATGATGAAAAGGCTGGCATTGATGTTGGCCTGGAAGCATTCCAGAATCCTGCACATATCCGGCGTGCTTGGTTTTGTGCCGCCCGAAAAATCAAAGATGGGACGGGTGTTGCGGTAACGCGTAAAATCGCCTTGGCAAATGGCAGCATACATTGTAAAGAGCTTGCCGGACAAGTAGTCATCATGGTCCGGCGCAAGACAGTCAAAGGCGGTGAGAGCCTCCTCATATTCGCAGCGGTAATAGGCAAACAGCCCCCGTGCCAGCCAGAAGCCTGCGTCCCGTGAAAGAGACTGGAGATAGCGATCCGCCCGGCCGCTGGGAAACTCCAGGTACGCACCGGGGGATGCCTGGGCCCATGCCGCTTCATTCCCCTGTTCCGTGTGAGGCGGCGTTTTGTGATCCCCGGGGATAAGCCAATTACTGCCAAGCTTGACGGCGCCCGAAATGATTCCAGCCAGGCAGTGCCGCTGCACGGTCCTTGGATGGACGCCCAGGATCGCAGCGTATTGTTCGCAAGACAGGTATTCCATACCTTCCTCCGTGATGCGTTGGCACGCCGTTTGTCGTTTTAACGACATACAGGAGGCGGCCTGTATTGAACCGGATGCCATCGCTTTGGTGGTACTACGCGCGGGTCACGCCCTTGTTTGTAAAAACAATATAATGCAATTTGACGTGGCTGTCAAAAAAAGAAACAAATAAAGAGCCACCTTAAGGGGTGGTTGTTTTGGCATAGCAGTATCGGGTGATGAGCGATAAAACACCGGGCACATTGAACTGCTCCCCAAAGAGCAGACACTCTAATGGACGAAAATCGAGACTGCATGGTGAGGAACATATTTACATCCCTGCGTTTGCATCGGTACAGGAAAAAAGCGAGACAGGGGTCAAAATGCCCGTCCAGTCTCGCTTTTTTCGAAATTCGGCTTTATTGCGCTTGACAGAATTCCAGCGGAGTTTTCACTCCTATGGACGTTGAGAGAGGCATAACAGAAAGGTTATAAACGGTTAGGTCGCCTCTGTCGTCAGATAATTGATCATGGTTCCGGAACAGCCGAATACTTCGTGCTATCCATACTGATTGTTATTGGGGCAAGAACGCGCTCTGTGTCCAAAAGTTCATTTGTCTCAGGGTTTCTGCCAAGCTTCATGGTATTGGAATTGCTGCTCATCATCCATTTAACTGTGTTCAGTATCATCTTTGCGTCGGCAAAGGCTTGCGTTTGTATGCTGTTACAGAACCCGGTCACATATTCAGCTGATTCATTTGGATCTGTTTCATAGTTTTGAGCAGTCATCTTTATTACTTCTTGGAACGAACTAATTACGTTTGATTCAGCTCTGTGCCAGTATTCTCTGACCGGAGTTCCATATACTTTGTAATCAACTAAACCTAAGGTGCACAGCTCTTTAAAAGCATAATACGGGTAGTGCTCCGTATCGAAAATTGATTTTTCATCAGCGGGTTGATTTCTTCCAAAGTCTTCAGAAATGCCGGTGCAGAAATTGCTGACCGGTACGAAGATTCCGCATAAAGGCGGGCCGAGGCTCGCCCAGGTTACGCAGGACATGTCAGCAGGAACGTTTGGATATATCTGCAGGATATGCGTGGATAAAGATGTATCAGTGCCAATAACCCGCATGTCAACGCGCCCTGTTGCATCTACGTCATACTCTGTGCCTTCGAAGCGGTTTCGCATGATCTCCATGACATCTTGCAGGGAAACCTGATTATTCGGGCTAAACAACAAGGGATATTTCTGCTGTTTGCTGTATTTTGCGTAATCTGCGTTATCAGACAATATACGATGACCTATCCATGTTCGCATATGGCTGTAATCTGTAATCACCTGCGTACCCGAATAGGTATCAAGCAAGTTAAGGTGATCATTTGCATCATAGACCGCAAAACCGTTTTCCTCCGCCAGGGTGATCAAGCTGTCAGAAGTCATGTGCTCGGGATAATCCGCCAGACTCTCAAGGCTGTATTCATTACCAAACACTGCAACTTTGTCAGATGGAAGTTTGACGGCAGCATATTGATATCCGGTATAGATTTCTACATACCACGCTTCAGTCTGATCGGCGATAATCGCGATATTGCATTCCGAGCTGCCATATTGATCAAGCAAGGCAAGCAGAACGCCTACTGCCTCTGCGGCAGACTTGCTTTGACAGATCACCAGATCGTTTGCAGTAAACTCTGTTAATCCGTCTTCTACAAGAGGATCTGCCGCCAGCGCGGCACTGTTTGCAAATGACGTAACGGACATGGTCATCGCGACGCCATGCTCATTGGCCGCACATGCCGCGTCCTTGGGAGAACCATAAAGGTCAGTCGTGGAATCCATCCAAGGCGTCGTTGTATACTTGTAGGTCGTGGCGGGGAGGTCTGCAAAAACTGTCTGATCATTATTAACCGGCATTTTTCTGCCCGGTTCATTCTCTTTTCCGGGTACAAGTTCAATGTAGCTGGCCCGCACGCTTTGATGGTCATTGGAGCGCGCAATCATGAGCGTTCCATCGTTACTGGCATCAGCGCCGACGTATACAGCAGTACAAGCTGATGCCGGGATGATTATGGTGCTTGCGCCTAACAATGCTGCAAGCAGGCATGCTGTTAATTGCCTCCATTTCATGCAATAACCCTCCAATTATTATTTGAGCAAAGAGTACTTCTTCAGAAGATGGGTTTCTATTATGTCTACGGGCAAAGCACAAGGACGAATCACTGTTTTTCAAAACCGGCACAGGTCGCGGTATTTGCGTGATCCTTCCGGAAAGAATTCATGATCCTCCGCATCGTGGTAATGCGCTGCTTATTGGTGCCGCGCAGCATGATTTGGCGGATATCAGAACCATTGCGCTTGCGTGGCCCTCGGGCATAGGTGCCTCCCTGCGTTCTTACGCAACGGGATGGTACTTCCTGGCTGGCTGCAAATATGACTCTGAAAAAGCAAGGCGTCAACAGGGCAAAAACAGTGATACGTCCCCTGATCTTTCAAGAAAAGCGCCCGGAAAACCAGACAGGCCCGCACGGCGGATGACCGGGCGGGCCTCGAAAGGAAAGGGGTTATCACCGCGTCACAGGTAAATGCGAAGCCTCCAGCCCACTTCGAGGTGGTCGGGGTTCTTGACGACGTCACGGTTCCAGTCGTAGATCCTTTCCCAGGTCACGCCGGGATGGCCCTGGTACTGGTAGTGCTTGGCGATGGTGTGCAGGTTGTCTCCCTTGACCACGGTGTAGAAGACCATACTGTTGGCACCTGCGCCTCCCGATACGTTGTTGAGATCGTCATCCCTAAGTGTCATTTTGGTATCCTCCTTTATTTTCTCGGGCCGCATCGCGGCCGGGGATAGTCGTTCTTCTTGAGCGTGTTACTCTTCGCCAAATTCGGGGAGAAGCAGCCTGGATATCTCCGGCCGCGCCTCTTGGGTGGAAGCATTGAACATGGCCGGTGAGAAATTGATCACAGGTAAATGCGAAGCCTCCAGCCCACGTCGATGTGGTCGGGGTTTTTGACGATGTCACGATTCCAGTCGTAGATCCTTTCCCAGGTCACGCCGGGATGGCCCTGATGCTGGTAGTGCTTGGCGATGGTGTGCAGGTTGTCTCCCTTGACCACGGTGTAGTAGACCATACTGTTGGCACCTGCGCCTCCTGATACGTTGTTGAGATCGTTATCCCCTAGGGTCATTTTGGTATCCTCCTTTATTTTTCCGGCCGCGGAGCGGCCGGGGATAATCATTGTCATTGAGCGTATTACTCTTCACCAAAGTCGGGGAGAAGCAGCTTGGATATATCCAGCAGCGCCTCCTGAGTGGCAACATTGAACATGGCCAGTGAGAAATTATAACCCTCTTTTTCATAGCGCCACAGGGCGACACCGTCTCCGGATTCGTTCAGGCAGATGGTACCGACAAAAGGCGCCTGCTCCACGTGCGTTACCCAGTCCCAGTCATGAAACATGCCGGAAATGTCATTGGGGTCATTATCCATCTGAACGCGCACGATATACTCCGCCTGTTGAAAGACAAAGTGCGCCTGGCCCAAGGGTTCATAACCCGGCCCCTCAATGAGCAGATAGCTCACCTCAGTGGCCGTTTCGGGCACGGGCAGATTCACTCCGGTCGCGTCCAGAACCTCTTCCCGGGTGGCGTCACGGACGGGGTTTGGAAGCAGCATCCCCTCGGCCACCCCCAGGGCGGGAATCAGAAGAGTCACAACCAAGAGCACAGACAACAGTTTCTTGTTCATACCGGTTCCTCCTTTTTATTATCGAGCAGTTTACGCAGTTTTTTGAGCGCCGTTGATTGGATGAAACCCTCGTTGCAATAGGAGATGTTCATCTTCCGGGCGATTTCCCCGGGGCTTAGGCCTTGGTAGAAACGCAGGATGATAATGTCCCGTTCCCGTGCGCTTAAGCGTTCCAGAGCCAGGGCCAGCTCGTTTAGCCGCTCGCGCCTGATGACTGTGTCATCCACCGTTTCTGTGTCATCCGGCAGGTTCTCCTGTTCCTCCAGGGAAAAGCCGGGCTTCGCCCGTCTGTGGTAATCCCGCACAGCATTCCGGGTAATGGCGTATATCCAGGTGGATAGGCTGCCCCTGGCGCTGTTGTAACGGTCAAGTGCCGCAGCTACCTTGAGGAATACGTCGCTGGCCAAATCCTCAGCATCGTGGTAGTTATTGATCCTGGAGCGGATGTAGCGGCTTACCTTGTCCTGATATTCCCTGAAGATGAGGTCCATGGTGACCGATTCACTCATGGGGGTCCTCCTCTTCCCTGAGGATGTCAGGAGCGCCCGCGGCATTGAGTGCGAGGTCTTCGTCCAAAAGGGGAATCCCCTCTTTTACCCACCGCGCCAGCGTTTCTTCTATCAGCCTGCCCAGGCGCTCTTCGCCCTCAAAGCGCTGATAGTCCATAAGTTCGCGCAGTATCTTATCACTCGCTGTCATCGCAAGACTTCCTTCCTTCAGTTGTTGTTACGCGCGGGATCCCGTTTTTTTAGAGTCCGGCACCAGCTGCTGACGGCTTACCAGATCCGTGAAGATGCCGCCCCGGGCTACCAGCTCGTCGTAGGTTCCGTCCTCGGCGATCCTGCCCTCTTCCAGCACCAGGACGCGGCCGCACTGTCGGATGGTAGACAGGCGGTGTGCGACGACGATGCGGGTACACTTGAGCCTCTCCAGAGAATCAGAGACCTGCTTCTGGGTGATGTTGTCAAGGGCACTGGTAGCCTCGTCCAGCAACAGGATACGGGGCTTTGACGCGATGGCCCGGGCAATCATCAGCCGTTGGCGCTGCCCGCCCGACACGCCCCCTTCCCCCTCAGACAGCAGGGTGTGCATGCCCATGGGCATTTCACGGATGTCCTGGGCGATGCCCGCTGTTTCCGCGGCCTCCCAGGCCTCTTTCAGGCTTATTCCGGGCGCTGAGATAGCAATGTTTGAGAAAACATCCCCCTGAAACAGCTTGCCGTCCTGGGTCACCACACCCATATGGCGGCGCAAGCCGCGCAGATCAAGCGTGGCCATGTCCTGCCCGTCATAGTAGATGGCGCCGCGCTGGGGCTGTTCAAAGCCCAAAAGCAGGCGGATGATGGTGGATTTTCCGCTGCCTGTTCGCCCCACGATGGCCACGTACTCCCCCGGGCGGATCTTCAGGGTCAGGTCGTGAAGCACGTGGGGCATCCGCTCATGGTAACGGAATGAGACGTTGTTGATTTCCACCCCGCCCGAAAGGCGCCGGACGCTCTTTTTATGCCCAGAGGCTTCAGGTACAGCCTTCAACAGCGGATCAATCATCCTGAACATGGGGCGCAGTTCCGCGGCCTGTGACACCATCCCCGCCAGCGAGGCGAAAGCGCCGCTGACCATCCCAAAAGACAGGCTGAAGGCCATATACCCTGCCGTGCCCACCCCGCTTTTCACCGCAGTAAAGTAGATGAGCACCGTGCCAAGCAGGGCTATGGCCTGGGGGATCGCCTGGCCAAAGCGGATTAGGAAAGGCGGCTCATACTGAAGCCTGGCACCCTTTGTATAGCTGTCCGCCCATTTGGCGAAGGCGCGCTTCTCGGCCCCGGCCAGCTTGATCTTCTGCACGCTGCTGATCAGAGAAAACACCATGCCGCTTTCTTTGGCGCCCAACTCCATGCGCTCCTGAGAATAGCGCACCTGGGCAAAGGTGGACACAATGGAGACTGCAAGGGTGGACAGAACGATGGCGAGCGCCGGAACGGCAAGCGATGGCGCGAAGTTTACCACCTGACCCAGGTAGGCAAGCGACATCAGGCTTGACAGCCCGCCGGTGAGGGAAATGCTTACCAACAGGCTGCAAAGGCTCCCCACGGACCTGACCCGGCTGGTCAACTCACCCGCGTTATAGCCCTTGAAAAAGCTGGCCGGCAGCGAGAGCACGCGCATCATGGCGGCCGACTGCACCATCAGGTCAAGCCTCGTTTGTATCTGTGAGAGCAGCAACATCCGCGCGGTGGTAATCAGCGCCATGGAAAAAATCACCCCCACCATGGCGCTTGCCACAGGCATAAGGAAGCCGGACGAACCGCTCTTAAGCACCGGCCCAAACAACAGGAGGTTCAGGCGCGGCAACAGGAGGCCCAGTCCCGTTATCAGAAAGGCAGCCAGGAAGACCAGAGCCAGATCCGCCCTGGAGAGGGCCTTCACGATATAGACCAGCAAGTCCCGCGAACCAAGCTTTCTCAAAGGAAAGGGCCGATAAAAGCAGATCGCGTCTTCCAAGACCGCTGCGGCTGTGCGCGCGTTTAGCCTGATGCGTTTTCCGGTATCCGGATGCAGATAGCTGTAGCCGCTAAACGCGCCCGGCAGAAGGGCAATGGCTTTCCCCTCCCGGGTGGCGCCCAGCATCGGGCCAATAGCGTTCTTATACCAGGCGCCGGCCAGGCGGACCCGGCGGTGCATCAGTCCCAGGGGGGCGGTCAGCCGCGCCAACTGCTCGGGGATCTCCTCAGCCGTCTGCGTATCCTCAGGCGGGGGCAGCCGGTAGTAGTGGATGATTTGCATAATAGCGCCCCGGGCTTGCCGGCTGTCAGTCTGGGGAAATGGCGGGCGCCCCAGCACAGCCCCCGCCATATCGGCAAAGGCCCGGGCAAAGCGCTCGTCATCCTGCTGTGCCCGCTGGCGTATCTGCTCGTCAAACCAACCCATTGCGCATCCCCTTACTCATTGGACACCAGCCGCCGGTAAAGTCCCTCTTGGGCGTAGAGCACGTTGTGGGTGCCGCGCTCCACCACTTTGCCGTGGTCCAGCACCACGATCTCATCACACTCCCGGATGGTGGACAGGCGGTGGGCTACCACCACCGAGGTAACGCCACGCTGCCTGATGCCCCGCATCACATCATACTCCGTGCGGGCGTCAAGCGCGCTGGTCGCCTCGTCCAGGATGATGATGGACGGGTCCTGGGCCAGCACGCGCGCAATCTCAAGGCGTTGGCGCTGGCCGCCGGAAAGGTCCCGGCCACCGGAAAGGATACGGCCCTGGTAGCCGTCCTCGCGCTGCAGAATGTCCTCGTGGATCTGCGCGTCCCGGGCCGCCAGGATCACCTCAAAATCCTCAATGGATGTGTCCCACATCCTGATGTTGTCTGCGATGCTGTCCTCAAACACGATGATGTCCTGGTCCACCACCGCCAGGGAGGAGGTGAAAATCTCCCGTGGGATATCTTCCATCAGCCGCCCGTCGAAGCGGATCTCGCCCCGCCAGGGCTTGTAAAGGCCGGAAATCAGTTTGGCCAAGGTGGATTTGCCGCAGCCGGAGGGACCCACGAGAGCCACGCTGGCCCCGGGCTTGAGGCTCAGATCAAAGTCCTCTATCAGCGGCTCCCCCAAGGGGGCATAACCGAAGGTCACCCCCCGCATCTCGATCCCGCCGCGCAACTTGTCACAGTCGCCCTCAGGCAGGGGGCTGGTTTGCCCGGGCACGTCCGGGGGATAGGACAGCACATCCTCAATGCGCTCCATATCCCCGCGCATCTCCTGGACGCTCTGCCCGGCTGAAATAAGGTTGCCGGCGGGCGTGGTGAAGGAGGCCATGAAGCCCTGGAAGGCCAGGATCATGCCCACGGTAAACTGGCCTTGAAGCGTCAGCCATACGCCCAGAACCAGCACCGCCGCGTCCGCCAGGGAGGAGATGAGGCCGGGGACGCTGCCCAAGTAATGATTCAGCCGGGTGAAGCGCGCCTCCTGGGTGTTTACCGATGCCTGATACCCCGCCCATTTCTCAAAGTAGCCGTCCTCGGCGCCACAGGCCTTGATGGTCTCAATCAGCTGGATGCCCGTCACCGTGGCGCCGGCCAATCTGCCTGCGTCGCGCATCTGTATCCGGATGATGTTGACGCGTTTTTTGGAAATCACCCTTGCCAGCACCATTTTGAGCGCCATGGTCCCGATGCCTACAGCCGTGAGCAGAACGCTGTAGCGCAGCATGACCACCAGATAGAATACCAGCATGACAAAATCAAGCAACAGCGGGGCCAATTGACGGATCAAGGCATTGGCCACCCCGGCGTTGGAGCTCTGGCGGGAGGCGATATCCCCCGCCATGCGCTGGGAAAAAAAAGCGAGAGGCAGTCGAAGCACATGCCACATGAACTCCGCGTTGGCCACCACCGCGAACTTACCCTCAATGCGCCGCGAATGGACTTCCTGCAGAAAACTAATGAGGATTTGTAAGAGGGCCAGGATAATAAGCGCCAGGGTGAAGGGCCC